>JACCDN011015738.1_pt1 | contig 38126 bp, 49 predicted proteins | sample 7441691 | NCBI WGS metagenome assembly JACCDN01 (sample SAMN15323439, study PRJNA562643) | freshwater metagenome | isolation source: river surface water | place: USA:Blue River Watershed | collected 2017-08-16
CCGGTAGGGTCTTGTGCCACTGCACACCCTTCGCTCGAACATCGACTACGGCTTCTATGAGGCTAAGACCACCTTCTGTCGCATCGGTGTAAAGGTTTGGATCTACAAGGGTGACGTAACCAACCGCGAGCTTGCTACCCAGCAGGCTGCCGCCAAGGGCCCTCGTGGCCCACGTCGTCCGGCTGGCGCTCCTGCTCCTGCAGCAGTTGCCGCCGCTCCAGCCGCTGCTGAGGCTCCTGCCGCCGCAGCCGAGACCGCAGGATCGGAGAACTAACTCATGCTGATTCCACGTCGAGTTAAGCACCGCAAGCAGCACCACCCGAAGCGTTCGGGCGCTGCAACCGGTGGCACCAAGGTCAGCTTTGGTGAATACGGCATCCAGGCACTTACCCCTGCTTATGTGACCAACCGTCAGATCGAGTCCGCTCGTATCGCGATGACCCGTCACATCAAGCGTGGTGGAAAGGTGTGGATCAACATCTACCCAGACCGTCCGCTCACCAAGAAGCCAGCCGAAACCCGCATGGGTTCGGGTAAGGGTTCGCCAGAGTGGTGGGTCGCAAACGTCAAGCCAGGACGCGTGCTCTTTGAGCTCAGCGGTGTCTCGGAGACCATTGCTCGCGAAGCAATGACCCGCGCCATCCACAAGCTGCCTCTCAAGGCCCGCATCATCAAGCGTGAAGAAGGTGACGCATAATGTCGATCGGTTCGAAGAACCTCGCTCCAGCAGAGCTTGACAAGATTGAGGACTCTGTTCTCGTCGAAGAGCTTAAGAAGGCTAAGGAAGAGCTGTTCAACCTGCGCTTCCAGTCGGCCACCGGCCAGCTCGAGAGCCACGGACGTCTGCGTGCTGTAAAGCGCGACATCGCCCGTATCTACACCATCATTCGTGAGCGTGAGCTCGGCATCCGTGCGGTTCCTGCCGCCGCTGCCGCGCCAGCGCCTAAGGCCAAGAAGGCAGCCGCAGCCAAGGATGCAGCAGCCACTGAGGAGGCATAACCATGGCTGAAGCCAAGAAGGCAAAGGTCGCCGAGGTCGCTGTTGAAGAGGCTCGCGGTTACCGCAAGACTCGTCGCGGCTACGTCGTTAGCGACAAGATGAACAAGACCATCGTTGTTGAGGTTGAAGACCGCGTAAAGCACCCGCTTTATGGCAAGGTCATGCGCCGCAGCAAGAAGATCAAGGCTCACGATGAGCTGAACACCGCCGGCATTGGCGACCTCGTGCTAATCAGCGAGACTCGTCCACTTTCGGCAACCAAGAACTGGCGTCTAGTCGAGATTCTCGAAAAGGCCAAGTAAAAAATCCCTAGGATGCCCGTCGGTAATGGACATCCATCAAACAAGGAGTAACAAATGCTTCAGCAGGAGTCGCGACTCAAGGTCGCTGACAACACCGGTGCTAAAGAGCTGTTGACCATCCGTGTGCTCGGCGGTTCAGGCCGTCGCTACGCCGGCTTGGGTGACGTTATCGTTTGCTCGGTCAAGGATGCAATCCCTGGCGGCAGCGTAAAGAAGGGTGACGTCGTCAAGGCCGTTATCGTTCGCACCGTAAAGGAAACCCGTCGTCCAGACGGCTCGTACATCAAGTTCGACGAGAACGCCGCTGTGATCATCAAGAAGGACGGCGAGCCTCAGGGTACCCGCATCTTCGGTCCAGTCGGTCGCGAGCTTCGTGACAAGAAGTTCATGAAGATCATCTCGCTAGCACCGGAGGTTATTTAACTCATGGCTAACATCAAAAAGGGCGACCTCGTTCAGGTCATCACCGGTGGCTCGCAGGAGCGCGGCGGAGACCGTGGCAAGCAGGGCAAGGTTATTGCTGTCGACAAGAAGTCGAACCGCGTAATCGTCGAGGGTATCAACCTCGTCAAGAAGCATGTCAAGGCCGGTCAGACCGACCGTGGCACCAAGACCGGTGGAATCGAGACCGTTGAGGCCCCGATCCACATCTCAAACGTTCAGGTCGTAGACCCAAGCACCAAGAAGCCGACCCGCGTTGGAGTCAAGGTGACCTCGGTCAAGAAGACTGTCGCAGGCAAGGACGTCGTCAAGACAGTTCGCGTTCGCGTCGCAAAGAAGTCGGGTAAGGAACTCTAATGACTGATGCAGCAGTAAAGGCCCCTAAGGCCGCAAAGGCAGCCGCAGGCAAGGCTCTTCCACGCCTAAAGGCTCAGTACCGTGCCGAGATCATCGCAGCTCTTACCAAGGAGTTCGGTTTCTCGAACCCTCACCAGGTTCCAAACCTGACCAAGACCGTTGTCAACATGGGTGTCGGAGACGCAGCCAAGGATGGCAAGCTGAACGACGGCGCAATTAAGGACCTCACCGCAATCACCGGCCAGAAGCCTCAGGTTAACCTGGCGCGCAAGTCGATCGCTCAGTTCAAGCTGCGCGAAGGCCAGGCAATCGGTGCTCACGTGACCCTTCGTGGCGACCGCATGTGGGAGTTCCTCGACCGTCTGCTCAACCTCGCCCTGCCTCGCATCCGTGACTTCCGCGGTCTAAGCGACAAGCAGTTCGACGGCCACGGCAACTACACCTTCGGTTTGACCGAGCAGAGCGTGTTCCACGAGATCAACCAGGATGCCATCGACCGCCCACGCGGTATGGACATCACCGTTGTGACTACCGCCACCAACAACGAAGAGGGCCGCGCACTTCTACGTGCACTCGGCTTCCCGTTCAAGACCAACTAATCAGGTAGGTCCGTCCGCTCGTAAAGCGTTCGGAAACCGCTGAGGAAAGTGAAACAAAAACAATGACAATGACAGACCCGGTAGCAGACTTTCTGACCCGGATCCGCAATGCGAACTCGGCATATCACGAGACCATCAACTTGCCTTACAGCAAGCTGAAGGGAAACATTGCTCAGATCCTCAAGGCCGAAGGTTACATCGCCGACTACAAGGTTCAAGACGCAGAGGTCGGCAAGACCCTCGTTGTAGACCTGAAGTTCGGTCCTAACCGCGAGCGTTCGATCGCTGGAATCAAGCGTGTTTCGAAGCCAGGTCTTCGCGTTTATGCGAAGAGCACCGAGCTTCCACGCGTTCTCGGCGGCCTCGGCATCGCCATCCTGTCCACCTCATCCGGTCTGCTAACTGACCGTCAGGCTGCCAAGAAGGGAGTAGGCGGAGAAGTCATCGCCTACGTTTGGTAATCACAGATGTCGCGTATTGGTAAGTTGCCGATTCCGGTTCCAGCCGGAGTCGAAGTAAAAATTGACGGTCAGGTCGTTGAGGTTAAGGGTCCTAAGGGATCGCTCAGCCACACCGTTCCTGCTCCGATCACCGTTGCCATCGAAGATGGCACCATCCTGGTGACCCGCCCTGATGACGAGCGCAACTCGCGTTCGCTTCACGGCCTGACCCGCACCCTGATTGCTAACAACATCACTGGTGTGACCGTCGGATTCACCAAGGGCCTCGAGATCGTCGGTACCGGTTACCGTGTAGCTCAGAAGGGCAACGCCCTAGAGTTCGCTCTCGGATACTCTCACCCGATCACCGTCGAGCCGCCAGCAGGCATCTCGTTCACGGTTGACGGAAACACCAAGTTGACTGTTCACGGCATTGACAAGCAAGCCGTGGGCGAGGTTGCCGCTAACATTCGCAAGCTACGCAAGCCAGAGCCTTACAAGGGCAAGGGTGTACGTTACGCCGGCGAAGTTGTTCGTCGCAAGGCCGGAAAGGCTGGTAAGTAATCATGGGTCTCACTACTAAGACTCGCGGAAAGAGCAAGGCAGCTGCTCGTGAGCGCCGCCACCTGCGTCTTCGCAAGAAGATCGCCGGTGACGCAATGCGTCCACGTTTGGTCGTAACCCGCTCGGCACGCCACGTATTCGTTCAGATCGTTGACGACACCAAGGGTCACACCCTGGCATCGGCTTCGACCATGGAAGTTGAACTGCGCAAGGACAAGGGCGACAAGACTTCGAAGGCCAAGGCCGTCGGTGTTCTAGTCGCTGAGCGAGCCAAGAAGGCTGGTGTAACCGAGGTGGTCTTCGACCGCGGAGGAAACCAGTATGCGGGTCGCGTTGCCGCGATCGCAGACGGAGCACGTGAAGGCGGGCTGGCACTGTGAGCGAAGAAATCAAGGAGCAAGAGTTGTCAACTGAAACTGAGACCGCAGCAGCCGCAACCGTTCAGGTTGAAGCTACCGAACGCGAGCAGCGTCGCGGAAGCCGCGAGCGTGGCCCACGTGGCGAGCGTCGCGACCGCGAAGAGACCAAGAGCCCATTCCTCGAGCGCGTTGTTGCTATCAACCGCGTTTCGAAGGTGGTTCAGGGTGGACGTCGTTTCTCGTTCACCGCTCTCGTTGTTGTCGGTGATGGAAACGGTTTGGTCGGTGTCGGTTACGGCAAGGCTAAAGAAGTTCCAGCCGCTATCGCCAAGGGTGTAGAAGAAGCCAAGAAGAACTTCTTCCGCGTTCCACGCACCGCTAGCACCATCCCGCACCCAGTGCAGGGTGAAGCTGCGGCCGGTGTCGTACTTCTTCGTCCGGCATCCGCTGGTACCGGTGTTATCGCCGGTGGTCCGGTTCGTGCCGTACTCGAGTGTGCAGGAATCCACGACGTTCTTTCGAAGTCGCTCGGATCCTCGAACACCATCAACATCGTCCACGCAACCGTCGACGCGCTCAAGCGCCTCGAAGAGCCTGCAGCTGTGGCTGCTCGCCGTGGTCTTTCGTTGGAGGAAGTTGCCCCGGCAAACATCCTTCGTGAGCAGAACAAGGTAGGTGCCTAATGTCCAAGCGTCTTAAGGTAACCCAGATCAAGAGCAAAATCGGTGGCAAGCCGAACCAGCGCGAAACCCTTCGCAGCCTCGGACTGAAGCGTATTGGCGACATCATCGTCAAAGACGACAGCCCAGTCGTACGTGGCATGGTTAACACGGTTGCCCACCTCGTCAAGGTTGAGGAGATCGACTAATGGCTGAAGAAAAGAAGCCAGCCGCTAAGCCAGCCGCCGCTAAGGCCGCTCCGAAGGCTGCTGCTAAGCCAGCCGCTGAAAAGGCTGCCGCTAAGGCTGCTGCAGAAAAGGCTCCGGCCAAGGCTGCTGCTAAGCCAGCTACCGAGAAGACCGAAGCCGCTGCCCCTAAGGCTGCCGCTCCGAAGGCTGCTGCCAAGCCAGCCGCCAAGAAGGCTGCCGCCCCACGCGAGAAGAGCAACCTGCTCAAGCTGCACCACCTTCGTCCTGCTGAAGGATCGAAGAAGGAGCGCACCCGCGTTGGTCGTGGTGAAGGTTCGAAGGGTAAGACCTCGGGTCGCGGTACAAAGGGTACTAAGGCTCGTTACCAGGTTCGTCCAGGCTTCGAAGGTGGTGGTGTTCGTCTCGTAATGCGCACCCCTAAGCTTCGTGGTTTCAAGAACCCAGCAAAGGTCTACTACCAGGTTGTTAACGTGGCCGAGCTTGAAGCCCTGTATCCAAAGGGTGGAAACGTGACCGTAGCCGATCTAGTTGCCAAGGGTGCCGTTCGCAAGAACGAGCCAGTCAAGGTTCTAGGCAATGGCGACATCTCGGTTAAACTGACTGTCAGTGTCGACAAGGTCTCGCGCTCTGCCGCAGACAAGATTGTCGCTGCTGGTGGCTCGGTGACCGAGTAACCACCAACTTAGCTATCAGGAGGCTGACGATTGTTTAGCGCCATCATTCGCGTGTTCCGCTCTGTGGACCTGCGAAACAAGCTGTTGTTTACCCTTGCCATCGTCGCAATCTTCCGTTTGGGCTCCTTCATTCCTGCCCCGAACGTGAACTACGCGAACGTGCAGGACTGTGTTGCCGCCACTGAATCAACCAGTGGACTATACGAACTGGTAAACCTCTTCAGCGGTGGCGCTTTGCTACAGCTTTCGATTTTTGCGCTGGGAATCATGCCGTACATCACGGCGTCGATCATCACGCAGCTACTTCGCGTGGTCATCCCGCGCTTTGAAGCCCTGCACAAAGAAGGCCAAGCCGGTCAAGCCAAGCTGACTCAGTACACCCGCTATCTAACGATCGCTCTCGGTGTGCTGCAGTCGACCACCTTGATTGCCGTAGCCCGCCAGGGTGCACTGTTTGGCTCTTCGTGTGTCAAGCCGGTGTTGGTTGACAGCAGCTGGCAGGCCATCATCCTGATGATCCTGGCCATGACTGCTGGAACCGGCCTAATCATGTGGATGGGTGAGCTAATCACCGACAAGGGAATCGGCAACGGAATGTCGCTGCTGATCTTCACCTCGATCGCCGCCAAGTTCCCTTCGTCGCTCCTCTCGATCGCTCAGCAGCGCGAAATCGAAGTTCTTCTTCTCGTTCTAGCAGTTGGTATCGTGATCGTCGGCCTGGTCATCCTGGTTGAACAATCGCAGCGCCGAGTCCCCGTGCAGTATGCAAAGCGCATGGTGGGCAAGCGCAGCTATGGCGGTCAGGCTACCTACATTCCAATCAAGGTCAACATGGCCGGTGTTGTTCCGGTTATCTTCGCATCGTCGCTTCTCTATTTGCCGTCGTTGATTGCCCAGTTCAACCAACCAGACGCAAACGGCGAAGTTGCTGCGTGGGTGACCTGGGTCTCCAACTACCTAACCAAGGGTGACCACCCGATCTACATGGCGCTTTACTTCGCGCTTATCGTCGGATTCACCTACTTCTATGTAGCTATCACCTTCAACCCTGAAGAGGTCAGCGACAACATGAAGCAGTATGGTGGCTTCATTCCTGGTATCCGTGCCGGTCGTCCGACCACCGAATACCTCGAGTATGTGCTCAGCCGCGTGACTCTGCCTGGTGCGATCTACCTCGGCCTCATCGCCCTGATTCCGCTCGTTGCGTTCTCGCTCGTCGGTGCAAACCAGAACTTCCCGTTCGGTGGAACCTCGATCTTGATCATCGTCGGTGTCGGTCTTGAAACCGTCAAGCAGATCAACGCACAGCTCGAGCAGCGCAACTACCAAGGTCTTCTGAAGTGAGCCGCTTTCTCTTGATCGGCCCTCCTGGTGCTGGCAAGGGAACCCAAGCCGCTCGACTAGCCGAGGCCTACGGTATTCCAGCCATCTCCACCGGAGACATCTTTCGCTTCAACGTTAAAAACGAGACCGAACTCGGCAAGCTTGCCAAGTCGTTCATGGACCGCGGCGAATACGTGCCAGACAGCGTCACTAACGATCTAGTTCGTGACCGACTTTCACACGAGGATGCGCAGGCAGGGTTTTTGCTCGACGGTTACCCTCGCACGGCCGACCAGGTCAACGAACTCGACAGCATTCTTGACGACCAGGGTCGTTCGCTCGACGCCGTGATTCAACTCACCGCAGACACCGACGAAATTGTTCGCCGTCTGCTCAACCGTGCAATCGAACAGGGTCGCGCCGACGACACCGAAGAAGTCATTCGTCGCCGCCTAGAGGTTTATGAGGCCGAGACCGCTCCGCTGACCAGCGTTTATGCCGGTCGCGGACTAGTGGTTATGGTCGACGGACTCGGCGCTATCGACGAGGTCACCGAGCGCATCCGCGAAGCTCTCGACGCCCGACTCGGCGTCAACTAACCGAAGCCTCCGCCCGATGGCACGCGAGGAATACACACTCAAGTCACACGCCGAAATCATTCGCATGAGTGAGGCTGGCGAGATGGTCGCGGCAGCCCTAGACCTTGTCAAGGCGGCGATTCGCCCAGGCGTCACCACCCTCGAGCTCGATGCGATAGCCGAGGCCGAAATCGTGCGCCGCGGCGGGCACTCCAACTTCAAAAAGGTGCCAGGCTACTCGCACACGATCTGCGCGAGCATCAACGACGAGGTTGTGCACGGCATCCCGTCGGCCAACCGCGTGCTTCAAGCGGGCGACATCGTCTCGATCGACTGCGGTGCCCAAACGGCTGACGGCTGGAACGGAGACGCTGCAATCACCGTGATCGTGCCGGGCGGCGAGGATGCTGGCGTCGACGCATCCGTGCTGAAACGCCGTGAGCAAACCTCCGCCGTGTGCGAGGGGTCGCTCTGGGCTGGTATCGCAGCGCTGGCCGGGGCAAAAAAGCTCAACGAAGTCGGCACTGCGATCGAAAAGTTCATCTATTCGGCGGGCCGCTACGGCATTCTCGAGGATTACATCGGCCACGGAATCGGTCGTTCGATGCACGAAGATCCGCCGGTTTTCAACTACAAGACCCGTTTTTCTGGCCCAGAGGTTCAACCGGGCCTTTGCATCGCGATCGAGCCGATGATCACCGCCGGCAGCCCCAAGGTGAAGGTGCTCGACGATGAGTGGACGGTCAGCGCCAAGGATGGTTCCGACTCGTCGCACTGGGAGCACAGCATTGCCGTTCACGAGCACGGCATCTGGGTTTTGACGGCTTGGGACGGGGGAGCTGCCGAGCTCGCCGCCTACGGCATCGTTCCGGTCGATCCGCGAAAGATTAATTAGCAAATTTCGCCGAATATCCGTAGGATTGAACTTCGGTGTTTCTACACGCAATCCCTAAATCAAGGTTTGGGTTTTTTGCGTGCGTTTGGAGCGCCAAACCAGCAACGTAGATAAGTGAGTTTATGGCCAACAAAGACGGTGTCATCGAGATCGAAGGCACAGTGGTTGAGGCTCTACCCAACGCAATGTTCCGGGTTGAGCTGACCAATGGTCACAAAGTCCTTGCGCACATCTCCGGAAAGATGCGCCAGCACTACATTCGCATCCTCCCAGAGGACCGCGTGATCGTAGAGCTCAGCACATACGACCTGACTCGTGGCCGCATCATCTACCGCTACAAGTAAAGACTTGAAAATCGGTTCGCAAGAACCCCAAACAGAAGTAAGAGACATGAAGGTTAACCCAAGCGTCAAGAAGATTTGCGACAAGTGCAAGGTCATCCGTCGCCACGGCCGCGTCATGGTGATCTGCGACAACCCACGTCACAAGCAGCGCCAGGGCTAAACGCTCTTCCACAGATTTACAACTGAATAGCAAAACAAGGCAACGCAACATCGAAGGCCGCAAAGCCCCAGATGTCACCTCCGGAGAAGGCCGGAGCCCAAGGTTCAAACCAAGGGATGCGCTGCTGAAGACCTTCTAAACAACAAGGAGAAATCCCAATGGCACGTGTTGCCGGAGCCGATATTCCAGACGCAAAACGCGTCGAAATCGCACTAACCTACGTTTACGGCATTGGTCGTACTCGCTCGGTTCAGATTCTGACCGAAACCAAGATCGACAAGAACATCCGCGTCAAGGACTTGACCGATGACCAGCTCGTCGCAATCCGTGACTACATCGAAGGCAACTACAAAGTTGAGGGTGACCTCCGCCGCGATGTAGCAGCCGACATTCGCCGCAAGGTTGAGATCGGTTCATACGAAGGTATTCGCCACCGCAAGGGACTCCCAGTTCGCGGTCAGCGCACCAAGACTAACGCTCGCACCCGCAAGGGACCGAAGCGCACCGTGGCCGGCAAGAAGAAGGCGGCACGCAAGTAGCCCCGGCTCTCGCGTCCACTCTGACTAGAAGAATTTAGGAGAAAGCACACATGGCAGCACCTAAGGCTAAGGCCGGTACCGCAGCACGCAAGCCGCGTCGCAAAGAGAAGAAGAACATCACCGTTGGTCAGGCTCACATCAAGTCGACCTTCAACAACACCATCGTTTCGATCACCGACTCAACCGGTGCCGTTATCTCGTGGTCGTCGTCGGGTGACGTTGGTTACAAGGGCTCGCGCAAGTCGACCCCGTTTGCAGCTCAGCTAGCAGCCGAGTCGGCAGCTCGCAAGGCTCAGGAGCACGGACTCAAGAAGGTTGACGTTTTCGTCAAGGGTCCTGGTTCGGGCAAAGACACTGCAATCCGTTCGCTTGCAGCAGCAGGTCTCGAGGTTGGTTCGATCAGCGATGTGACGCCACAGGCTCACAACGGATGCCGTCCGCCAAAGCGTCGCCGCATCTAACGCACCTCGCACTCAAGCTTCATCCAGTTTCAAAACTCAACTGAATAAAGCCGCGTAGTGGCCACTACTCGGCAAAACCCAACACTAGGTATCAAATAGCGGATGCCTACGAAAGGAAACAACAGTGCTAATTGCACAGCGCCCAACCCTGCACGAAGAGAAGATTTCTGACACCCGTTCGCGCTTCACGCTCGACCCACTGGAGCCTGGCTTCGGTTACACCCTCGGAAACTCGCTCCGTCGCACCCTGCTTTCGTCGATTCCTGGCGCAGCAGTGACCCACGTTCGATTCTCTGGAGCTCTTCACGAGTTCAGCACCATCGACGGTGTCAAAGAAGACGTCACCGAGATCATCCTGAACCTAAAGGAACTCGTAGTTTCGTCTGAGAACGATGAGCCAGTTGTTGCTCGCCTCACCAAGTCGGGCGCCGGTGCTGTCACCGCTGCCGACATTCAGGTTCCTGCCGGTGTCGAGATTCACAACGGCGACCTAGTCATCGCAAACATCAACGCCAAGGCAAAGTTCGAGGTTGAGCTCATCATCGAGCGCGGCCGCGGATACGTTCAGGCAGCCCAGAACCGCTCGCAGGGCGAAGAAGCCGGTCTCATTCCGGTCGACTCGATCTACTCGCCAGTTCTCAAGGTCGCCTACCGCGTCGAGGCAACTCGTGCCGGTGAGTTCACCAACTTCGACAAGCTCATTGTCGACGTCGAGACCAAGCCTTCGATCAGCCCGACCGACGCAGTTGCTTCGGCTGGTAGCACCCTTGTTGAGCTCTTCGGCCTCGCCAAGAGCCTGAACGAGGATGCCGAAGGTATCGAGCTCGGCGCAGCGCCGGTCGAGACCGTTCTGAGCCCAGAGTTGGCAATGCCAATCGAAGAGCTCGAACTGACCGTTCGCTCATACAACTGCCTGAAGCGCGAAGGCATCAACACCGTCTCGGAGCTAGTCGCTCTGACCGAAGACCAGCTGATGAACATCCGCAACTTCGGTTCAAAGTCGGTTGACGAAGTGCGCGACAAGCTCACCTCGATGGGACTCAAGTTCAAGGACAGCATCCCTGGCTTTGAGGCCGCTTACTTCAGCACCGGCGACGACTTCGCCGCCGACTTCGACGACGTAGACCAGGCCTAAGCCGCTACCAAAGAAATCCAAGGAGAAATAAATGCCTACCCCAACTAAGGGACCACGTCTTGGTGGCGGACCAGCCCACGAGCGCCTAATGCTTCGCAACTTGGCTACCTCGCTGATCAACCACGGACGCATCGAAACCACCGAGACCAAGGCCAAGCGTCTTCGTCCGGTCGCCGAGCGCCTCGTCAGCTTCGCAAAGCGTGGCGACCTGGCTTCGCGTCGCCGCGTCATGGCTCAGATCACCGACAAGGGTGCCGTTCACAAGCTCTTCACCGAGGTCGCACCTTTGGTTGCCGACCGCAACGGTGGATACACCCGAATCACCAAGCTAGGCTTCCGCAAGGGCGACAACGCTCCAATGTGTGTCATCGAACTCGTTCTCGAGCCGGTTTCGCCAAAGGTTGTCACCAAGAAGCCAAAGCTTGAAAACAGCGTCAAGGCCACCGCAGCAGCACCTGCTGAGGTTGTCGAGGCAGAAGCGGTCGAGGCAGTAGCCGAAGAGGCTCCAGCCGCAGACGCAGCCGTTGAGGCCGCAGTCGAAGCCGAAGCAACCGAATCGCCAGCAGTGGTCGAAGAAGTTGCCGCCGAGGCCGAGGCTCCTGCCGAGGCAGCAACCGAAGAAGCTCCAGCAGCCGAGGCAGAAGCCCCAGCTGAAGAAGCCTAGTCTTCACGACAAACTCATGAGCCAGCCCGTCAGCCACTCGGTTGACGGGTTGACTCGTTTTCGGGTCGATTTTGCCTATGACGGCACCGATTTCACAGGATGGGCAAAACAACCAGGCCGCCGAACGGTGCAGGGCGAACTGCTGGCCGCGATGACCACGATCTTCGGTGAAACCGACAACGACTTTGGAATGCGCGTGGCCGGACGCACCGACGCGGGTGTGCATGCCGCCAATCAGGTTGCCCATGTCGATCTCTCGGATGCCCAACTTAAGCGTCTCGGCCGAAGCAACAACATCGTGGCTCGACTCAACACGATGCTCAGCGAAGAGATCCGCATCCACGCCTTTGCGCCTGCCCCGGAAGGCTTTGATGCGCGGTTCTCGGCGATCTATCGACGCTATCGATACCAGATCAGCGACAACTTTGCGCCAAAAGATCCGCAGCAGATGCGCTACGTGCTCAACCTCACCTACGCTCTCGACCCAGCCGCGATGCATGATGCGGCTCAGTTGCTGCTCGGGCTCAACGACTTCGCGTCGTTCTGCAAGTCGCGAGAGGGTGCCACCACGATTCGCGACCTGAAGCGCATCCGAGTAAAGCGAAATTCGCAGAACATGATCGAAATCGAGCTCAAGGCCGACGCGTTCTGCCACAACATGGTGCGGTCGATTGTCGGTGCCTTGATTGCGGTTGGTGCCGGAAGAGCCGACAAGGATGACCTGCGCCGCACTCTAGAACGAGCCAAGCGAGTCGAGACCTACAAGGTGGTCGAGCCCAAAGGCTTGACGCTTATCGAGATTGGCTATCCGGCCGAATCGCGACTGGGCTGGCAGGCCGAACGATCGCGGGCGCGACGCACCTTGGATGAGGCCTAGCAAATCTCATTTAGGGTTTGACCGAACGGCTATCTTCGGGCTAAACTTGACCCTTGTTGCTGGTATTCACCAGCGTGAAACTTGAATCCCAAAGAAGTCTTTTCTTCTGTCGCGGGTTCTTGTCCTAACCGACAGAAAAGTAGAAGGCAATTTAGAGTGCGTACTTACTCACCAAAGGCTTCCGAGCTGAAGAACGAGTGGCTGATCATCGACGCCACCGACGTAGTTCTCGGCCGTCTCGCCACCCACGCCGCAGCACTGCTTCGCGGCAAGCACAAGCCAACCTTTGCTCCTCACATGGACAACGGCGACTTCGTCATCATCATCAACGCAGAGAAGATCGCCCTCACCGGCGCGAAGCTTCTGCAGAAGAAGGCCTACCGTCACTCGGGTTACCCAGGCGGTTTGACTGCAACCACCTACGCTGAGCTTCTCGAGAAGAGCCCAGAGAAGGCAGTTGAGAAGGCAATCAAGGGCATGCTTCCACGCACCAAGCTCGGCAACGCTCAGCTCGGCAAGCTCAAGGTCTACCGCGGTGCAGAGCACCCACACGCTGCACAGCAGCCAAAGCCGTTCATCATCGACCAGGTCGCTCAGTAGTAGACCGAAAAGCACAAGGATAGAAAACTCGTGGCAAAAACCGAAGCAGCAGCAACCGAAGCCGTTGAGACTCCAACCGAGTACTCGACCGAGACTCCAGCAGCCAAGGCAGCTGACAAGCCAGCCAAGACCCGTGGCCCACTGACCCAGCCAGGCGCAGGCCTCGGCCGTCGCAAGGAAGCCATCGCTCGCGTGCGCATCGTTCCAGGCACCGGCGTCATCAAGGTCAACGGTCGCGACCTCGCAGACTACTTCCCAAACAAGCTGCACCAGCAGTTGATCACCGACCCATTCACCGTTCTTGACCTCAAGAACCAGTACGACGTCATCGCTCGTATCAACGGTGGTGGAGTTGCTGGTCAGGCTGGCGCACTTCGTCTCGGCATCGCCCGTGCGTTGAACGAGATCGACCGCGACAACAACCGCCCTGCTCTCAAGAAGGCCGGCTTCCTCAAGCGCGATGCTCGCGTCATCGAGCGCAAGAAGGCCGGTCTCAAGAAGGCACGCAAGGCTTCGCAGTTCTCGAAGCGCTAATCCTTCGGAAACTTTCGACGGACATTCGGCTACTCTCGTAGCATGGCTCGACTTTTCGGAACCGATGGCGTTCGCGGCTTAGCTAATCGAACCCTCACCGTTGAGCTCGCCGTATCCCTAGCTCAGGCTTCAGCAATCGTGCTTGGCGAGGATGCTCGCAGCCAAGGTCTTCGTCCCAAAGCAGTTCTCGCTCGCGACCCTCGGGTCTCGGGCGAGTTTTTGTCTGCGGCCGTTGCCGCTGGGCTCGCATCCTCGGGTGTCGATGTGATGGATGCAGGTGTTTTGCCAACCCCGGGCGCGGCGTTTTTGACCGGAGACATCGCTGCCGACTTCGGCGTGATGATCTCGGCATCGCACAACGAAGCCCCAGACAACGGCATCAAGATTTTTGCACGCGGTGGACACAAGTTGGCCGACGACGTTGAAGACCGCATCCAAGACGCGATGCTCGACCCCAAGCTCGCACCGATCGGCGCTGGCGTTGGTCGCGTGATTCGTTTTGCCGACGCAGAAGACCGCTATCTGGTGCACCTGCTCAAGGCTCTGCCCAATCGCCTGAACGGCATCAAGGTCGTCATCGACTGCGCGCACGGTGCCGCATCAGCCGTCTCGCCAGAAATCTTCAGGGATGCCGGTGCCGAAGTCATCGTGATCGGTGCCGAGCCCGACGGACTCAACATCAACCAGGGTTATGGCTCGACTCACCTCAGCGCGCTTCAGGCCGCGGTCGTCGAAAACGGTGCCGACCTCGGTATCGCTCACGATGGCGACGCCGACCGTTGCCTCGCTGTAGATCACAATGGCTCGATTGTCGATGGCGACAAGATCATGGCCATCATCGCTCTGGCAGCCAAGTCGCGCGGACAACTCGCTCGCAACACTCTCGTGGCAACAGTCATGTCTAACCTTGGTCTTCGAATCGCGATGCGAGAGGCCGGCATCGAGATGCTCGAAACCGCGGTCGGCGATCGATATGTGCTCGAAAAGATTCGGGAGGGCGGCTACACCATCGGTGGTGAGCAATCCGGTCACATCATCTTTACGCAGTGGGCGACAACCGGTGACGGAATCTTGACCGGGCTCATGCTGGCGGCCGAAGTAGTCGCTACCGGCAAGAGCCTGGCCGAACTCGCATCGGTTATGAAGGTTTATCCGCAGGTATTGGTAAACGTGTCTGGAGTAGACAAGACTCGCGTCGACGACAACGCCGAACTACAAGCGATTGTGCGTGAGGCTGAGGCTGAGCTCGATGGCACCGGAAGAGTACTGCTTCGCGCATCGGGCACCGAGAACCTCGTTCGAGTGATGGTCGAAGCCGCGGATGCGGGCACCGCACAGTCTTGGGCCGACCGCATCGCCCGCGTGGTCGAGCGCGAGCTAGCTCTCTAACCTTCGACCCGCCCCACCTTTCAAATCCGTCAACTGGAGATTTGCGTGACCGACTTTCAACTTAGTGACGAAGACACCAAGGCGCTCGCCGCATCCCTGTTCAATCGCACCTGGCAGTTAATTGACTTGGATGAGCGCACCGAATCCGACGAACTCGAAATGATTCACTCCGCACACGCCAGCCGTCTGCACTGGCAAAAGGTTGGCGGGCCGGAGCAGTGGGCGATAGGTGAGTGGCAGTGCGCTCGCGTTTATTGCGAGGTCGGGTTTCCCGAGTCGGCGATTTTTCACGCACAGGCTTGCCTCGAAATAGTCGAGTCGAACGAGATGCAGGTTTGGATGCACGCCTCGGTCTATGAGGTGCTGGCCCGTTCATATTGGGCCGCCGAAGATCTTGATCTAGCCAAACTCGCCCGCGGTCGTGCTCGCCAGTTGGTTTCCAAAATCGAAGATGCCGAAGAGCGCAAGGTTATCGAAGACCAGTTGGCTGAACTCACTTTCTAGCCGCGGCGTAACTCTTGCTCAGACGGGGTTCAAACCCCGCCTAGAGCTTTCGCAGCAGCACCGATTCGACGCGGTGGCTCGCGCCCTTGCGCAAGACGAGAGTCGCTCGTCCGCGGGTTGGCAGGATGTTCTCACGAAGGTTCGGCAGGTTGATGGTGTCCCAGATCAACTTGGCAGTTTCGAGAGCAGCCTCATAAGGCACCTCGGCATAGCGGTGAAAATACGATGCCGGGTTGGTAAAGGCAGATTCGCGCAATTTCTTGAATCGGTTCAAAAACCACTCGGTGATGTTGCCCGTTTCGGCATCGACAAAAATCTTGAAATCAAAGTAGTCGCTCAGGGCGGTTTCTTGGCCCAGGCTTGGCGGCTGAAGAACGTTGAGGCCTTCGACGATGAGAACATCTGGCGATCGAACCACAACTTTTTCGCCTTCGACGATGTCATAAGAAAGGTGTGAATAAACCGGAGCTTCGACAGCATCCGCGCCGCTTTTCACGTCAGCCACAAACTTCAACAGGGCCAGGCGGTCGTAAGACTCGGGAAATCCCTTGCGCGTCATCAACCCGCGGCGTTCGAGCTCGGCGTTCGGATACAAGAACCCGTCGGTGGTTACCAACTCGACCCGAGGGGTCCCTTCCCAGCGCGAGAGCAATTCCTTGAGCAGGCGCGAGACCGTCGACTTGCCAACCGCCACCGAACCGGCGATGCCGATCACGAACGGCACGCGTTTGGCTCGCTGGCCCAAAAACTCGGATGCGTCGACGTGCAGTTTTTGAGTCTCGGTGACGTAAAGGTTGAGTAGGCGGCTGAGTGGTAGGTAAACATCCGTGACCTCTTGAATATCAAGAAAGTCGCCGAGTCCTTGAATCTGCGAAATCTCGGCCTCGGTGAGCGGATTCGTGGTCTGGATGCCCAAAGCCGACCATTCGTCTCGAGGAATCTCGACGAACGGCGAAGGTTCAACCGAATATTGACCTTGGTTGGCTCGCTCAACGCTCATAGATTGCCATTCTGCCCTAAATTAGAACCTATGTGTGGAATCGTCGGCTACGTTGGGCCAAAAGCAACCGTAGATGTTTTGATCGGTGGGCTCCGTCGCCTCGAATACCGGGGCTATGACTCAGCAGGAGTTGCCGTGGTCGCCAACGGGCACCTCGAAACCCGCAAAAAAGCCGGAAAACTGGTCAACCTCGAGCAAGACATCACCGAGCACCCTCTGCCTATCGCCCATATCGGCATCGGTCACACCCGCTGGGCAACCCATGGTGCGCCGACCGACGGCAACGCACACCCCCACCTCGGTGGTCCGGCCCACAAACTTGCCCTGATTCACAACGGAATCATCGAAAACTTCGCCGAACTCAAAGCCGAACTGCTGGCCGAAGGCACCAATTTCGCTTCAGAAACCGACACCGAGGTGGCCGCCCACTTGATCGCAAGAGCCTATGAACAGGGCGGTGACCTCAAGGCCGCATTTGCTTCGGTCATGAATCGCCTTCACGGCGCATTCACCATCCTTGTGGTTCACCAAGACCAGCCGGATGTTTTGCTGGCAGCTCGACGCAATGCGCCTCTGGTCATCGGACTCGGTGACGGCGAAAACTTTCTCGGCTCCGACGTCGCCGCGTTTGTCGAGCACACCAAGCGAGCCGTTTCGGTCGGTCAAGACGAAATCGTCGTGCTCAGAGCCGACTCGGTCGAGGTGTTCGGTTTCGATGGTTCACCGGTCGCATTCAAAGAGTTTGAAGTCGATTGGGACGCCTCGGCCGCATCCAAGGGTGGCTGGCCATCGTTCATGGCCAAAGAAATCGCCGACCAGCCTCAAGCCATCGCCGACACCCTCATGGGTCGCGTGCGCCCCGACGGCCGAGTCGTGCTCGACGACATCCAGCAGATGTCTGCCGACCAGATTCGAGCGATTGACCGCATCATCATCGTGGCTTGCGGAACCGCATCCTATGCCGGTGATGTCACCAAGTACGCGATCGAGAAGTGGGCACGCATCCCAGTGCAGGTCGAGCTTTCACACGAGTTCCGCTATCGCAGCCCGATCGTCACCCCGAACACTCTCGTGGTCGCAATCTCGCAGTCGGGTGAAACCATGGACACCCTCATGGCCGTGCGATACGCGCAAGAGCTCGGTGCCAAGGTGTTCTCGATTTGCAACACCCAGGGCGCAACCCTCGCTCGAGAATCCGATGCCGTCATCTATACGCACGCCGGACCAGAGGTGGCGGTCGCATCGACCAAAGCGCTTACCGCTCAGATCGTCGCCGGCTACATGCTCGCGCTGGCCCTGGCGGAGTCTCGCGGAGCAATTAGCGAGGATGCCCGACTCGCGCTCGGTCGTGAACTACTTCAGTTGCCTGAAAGTGTGAGCGAGGTTCTATTAGATATCGACCAGGCTGCCGCGCTGGGCACAGCGCACGCCAACGCGAAGTCGGTGCTGTTCTTGGGTCGAAACGTGGGTTTCCCTATTGCCATGGAAGGCGCGCTCAAGCTCAAAGAGATCGCCTACATCCACGCCGAGGGCTTCGCCGCCGGCGAGCTAAAGCACGGCCCTATCGCCCTGATCGAGGAAGGTCAGCCGGTCATTGTGATTGTGCCGAGTCCGAACGATGTCGACAGCCTGCACCCAAAGGTCATCTCGAACATTCAAGAAATCCGCGCTCGCGGTGCCAAGGTGATTGCCATCGCCGAAGACGGAGACTCGACCGTGGCGCAGTATGCCGAGAGCGTCATCTTTGTGCCAAAGACCGACGCCATCATGGCAGCGGTGCTTGACGTAATTCCGCTGCAGGCATTCGCGCTGGCTCTGTCAACCGCCAAGGGCCTCGATGTTGATCAGCCGCGCAACCTCGCGAAGTCGGTGACCGTCGAATAGGCGAAACCATGATCGTCGGCGTAGGTGTTGATCTGGTTGACCTGCAGAGGTTTGAGCAGACCATTGCCAACACTCCGAAGATGGTCGAGCGTCTGTTCGCCGAGTCCGAGCGAGACGGCAGCGTGCAGACCCTAGCCGGACGGTTCGCTGCAAAAGAGGCGTTCATCAAGGCGGTTGGAAATTCACTCGGGATGAACTGGCACGACGTCTTTCTCACCTACGACCAAAACGGCAAACCCAGCTTGAACACCGCCGGTGAAACCGACAGGCTAGTCAAGGAAGCCGGCATCCAACGTTTTCATGTTTCGATAAGTCACGATGGTGGCAAGGCGATTGCGTTTGTCGTTGCAGAAGGAGGTGTGTGATGCGTGAGCTCGTGATCGATCTCGACGCGATTGTGCACAACTTCAAGGTGATGCAGTCGAAAACCACCGCGCTCATCCTGCCGGTGATCAAGGCCGACGCCTATGGCCACGGCATGGTTGAGGTCGCCAAAGCCCTAGAAGCTGCCGGATGCGGTGGCTTCGCAGTTGCCGACAATGCCGAGGCCTTGAAGCTTCGTGAAGCTGGCATCACTGCCGCCCTGTTGTCTTGGCTGCACGACCCAGCGGACGATTTTGTCGAGGCCGTGGCTCGTGATGTCGACCTCGGCATCGCCAACCTTGAACAGCTCAACCTTGCAATACGAGCAGCCGAGGTCAGCGGCGAAATCGCGCACCTGCACCTCAAGATTGACACCGGTTTGGGTCGAAACGGCAGCACCGCATCCGAGTGGTTAGCCCTGGTCGAAGCGACCAAGGTGGCGGTCGCCACGGGCAAGGTCATGGTCACCGGTATCTTCAGCCACCTGAGTTCAACCTCCGAGGCCGACGATCGCGCTCAGGTCGAACGTTTCAAGTCCGCACTCCAGGTGGTCAAGGATGCCGGACTCGAGTACGAGCTTGCCCACCTGACCGCATCCGATGGTTCGTTGGCCTATCCCGATGCCCATTTCGACATGATTCGCGTCGGCATCGCGATGTATGGTCTCGACCCGTTCAGCAGCAACCGAGCCGCCGAGTTCGGGCTTCGTCCGGCCATGACCGCCAAGACCGTGGTCGTGCAAACCAAGCGCGTGTCAGCCGGGCAAGGTGTTTCTTATGGCTACCTGCACCGCACCGCGGCCGAGACTACACTTGCGCTCATTCCCGTGGGCTATGCCGAGGGTCTGCCGCGCAACGCGACCGGCAAGGCAGAAGTTTCGATCAACGGCAAGAGATACCACCTGCAATCGCGGGTCGCCATGGACCAGTTCGTGCTCGACGTGGGTGACGATGAGGTGAAGGTTGGCGACGAGGTAATCATCTTCGGCGACCCAGCCCAGGGCGCTCCGTCGGTCGACGACTTGGCAGCTGCCTGCGACACCATCAACTATGAAATAGTCACCCGCATGGGCGGTCGGTTCAAACGGGTCTACGTTGGAGCCGCCAAGTGACCTTGCCGGTTGACCTTGCCGTCATCCGAGTCGAAACCGATGAAATCATGCATCAACTCGGATGCGCTCTCGCGCAACTCTTGAACGCGGGCGACCTCGTTCTGCTCACCGGCCCGCTCGGCGCGGGCAAAACCACTATGTCTCGCGGAATCGGCGAAGGGCTCGGCGTGGTTTCGAACGTCTCGAGCCCAACCTTCGTGATCGCACGCACCCATAAGCGTGCCGCCTCGAGCGTTCCGCTGGTTCACGTCGACGCCTACCGACTCGGCTCGTCGGCCGAGTTCGACGACTTAGACATCGACCTACGCAACTCCATCGTGCTGGTCGAGTGGGGCCGCGGTTTCACCGACGGTCTCTGCGAATCCTGGCTCGACATCGATATTGAACGCGATCACACGGGTGCGGGCGAAACACGGATGGTGCGCATCCTCGGTTTCGGTCCAAGATTTGCCGATGCTGCCCTCGCGTCTGGGTTCAAGTCGCTCGAAGCACTGGGCGGTGACGCATGAGCCCGTTTCTCTCCATAGACACGTCGGTCGGCACATCGGTGGCCCTGGTCGCCGGCGGAAAGGTTCTCGCCGAAGTGATCATCGACGACCGCATGGGTCACGCCGAAAACATCGGGCTTGCGCTAGCCGAAGTTTTCAAACGCGCGGATGTTGCCCCTAGCCGCATCTCGGCGGTGGTCACCGGTCGCGGGCCAGCGCCTTTCACAGGTCTTCGCGTGGGCATCGCTGCCGCAATCGCTTTTGCCGAGGGCGTCGCCCGTCCGATCTTTGGCGTGGTGAGCCACGATGCCATCGCACTTGCCGAGCTCGCGGGCACGGAGGCGGACACAGCGCCCCTGCTCGTTACCACCGACGCACGTCGCAGCGAGGTCTACTGGAGTCTCTACTCCGGGCTCGACCACCACGGCGTGCCCGTTCGCATCGATGGTCCACACGTCAACAAGCCGGCCGACCTTGACGGGCTGCTGGCCGAGCGTGGGTTGAAACCTCGGCTCGCAACGGCAGAGATCTCGGCGGCCAACCTCGCGAAAGTTGCCGAGTTGCAGATGCTGGCGGGAGGCGCATCCGACGATGTGAGCGCGCTCTATCTGCGTGCACCTGATGCGGTAGCGCCCAAGGATGTTTCGCGAACCGGCAAGGCGGTGAGCTGATGACCGAATATCTGATTCGCCCGGCTGCCGAGTCGGACCTGCAGGCGGTCTTCGAAATCGAAGCTGCGTCGTTTGGGTCGACCGCGTGGCCGTTCGAGATGATGCAGACCGAACTCGCCCCAAACCCCAGCCGCAACTATTTTGTTGCAACTCTCGACGGCCTGGTGGTGGGCTATGCCGGCATCGGAGTAGTCGACGGGCACGAGGCCGACGTCATGACCATCGCCGTGAGTGACTCGCACCGCGGCGCGGGTCTTGGTCGCCGGCTCATGAACCGGCTCATCGATGTTGCTGCCAAACGCCAAGCACGCGAAATGTTTCTCGAGGTGCGCGCCGACAGCCCCGTGCCTCAGGCTCTCTATCGCAGTCTCGGCTTCGAGCAGATAGACCTGCGCAAGGGCTACTACCAGCCCGAGGGCATCGATGCCGTGATCATGCGTCTCGACCTGAGTGCCCGCATCCGTGAATTGGCACAGGCTCGCCTGAGCGAACCCGTGGTTTTGGGCATCGAATCTTCGTGCGACGAAACCGGTGTCGGCATCGTGCGCGGCAACACTCTTTTGGCGAATGCGGTGTCTTCATCGATGGATGCTCACGCGCGGTTCGGCGGAGTAGTGCCAGAAGTCGCGGCTCGAGCACACCTAGAAGCCATCAAGCCAACTCTCGATCAGGCACTCAAGACCGCAGGTTTGAGCATCAACGAGATTGACGCGATCGCCGTGACCAACGGCCCCGGTCTGGCTGGAGCGCTCATGGTTGGCGTTGGTGCGGCAAAAGCCCTCGCGGTGGCCACCGGCAAACCGATTTATGCGGTCAACCACCTGGTCGGACACGTCGGTGTCGACGTGCTCGAGCGCGGCGGGGTTCAAACACCCACCGTGGCACTTCTCGTCTCTGGCGGACACACTTCGCTCCTGCTGGTGCGTGACCTAATCGAGGATGTTGAACTGCTCGGTGAGACCATCGACGACGCTGCCGGCGAAGCCTTCGATAAGGTTGCCCGACTGCTCGCCCTGGGTTATCCGGGCGGTCCCGTGATTGACCAGGCAGCAGCTCAAGGAAACGCATCGGCCATTCGTTTTCCGCGCGGACTCACGCTGCCGAAGGACATGGAAAAGCACCGCTACGACTTCTCGTTTTCGGGGCTCAAAACCGCGGTCGCTCGCTGGGTCGAGTCAGCCGAACAAGCCGGCACCGAATACTCGATCGCCGACGTCGCAGCTTCGTTCCGAGAAGCGGTTGTCGATGTGCTGGTTTCGAAGGCCGTTGCCGCCTGCCTCGAACACAACGTGCCGCGCCTACTGCTCGGCGGCGGCGTGGTTGCGAATGCCCGACTTCGTGAGGTTGCCAAAGAGCGTTGCGAGGAGAACGGCATCGAGCTGCGCATCCCCGCTTTGAGTCTGTGCACCGATAACGGGGCGATGATTGCCGCCCTCGGCGCGCAATTGGTGATGGCAGGTCGCGAACCCTCAGGCCTCGCATTCGCCGCCGACTCCACGCTCGGTGTGACCCAGGTGCAAACCGTCTAGACTTCGATAAACAAGACGGAAACCATGGCAAGCAAATCACCGAAACCCGACCGCAAGGCTGAGGCCTACGCGTCTTATTTGCGCCACCGAAAGCTCACCTTCGTGTTCGGTTGGATCTCGCTGACCACTCCGTTTTTCGCATTCATCACGTTGTTCTTTTTGGCGGGGATGACCTCCGGCCCGTTTGCCGCATTCGCTCAAGCCGCAGCCTGGCCCATAGTCTTCGCCTCGATGCTCTCAGCCCCGCTTTGCCTCGCAGTGGCATTCGTGGAATCGTTTCGCTCGCGCAACATCCGTGAGATGCACGGTTTCGAAAAGCCTCGGCGCAACTAGTCTCGAGTTTTAGCGCTGCATCCGAATCTGATAACCGCGTTGGCATTTGCGCCTGGCATTCACGTTCGACGCCGCGCCCGCGCTGTCCCCTAAAAAGACCACCCTATTTTGTAATCGTTTCTCTGTAATCGGTAGCGTGCATGTGCCAGAGTACTTCTAGGGGATGACCCCGTCTTCCCAGCCGCCGAACCCAGGATGGTGTCCCGATGACTCGCGAACTCGAAGCCGAAGCCCTCTACTACGAAAACAAACGCTCGTCTTCTCGTACCCTGGGATGCTTCGCCGGCTGCTCGACCTTTCTAGTTCCCTTCGCATTCTCATTTTTTTGGGACGCGACTCCAGTCGTAATGGTGATCACATTCGCAATCGGAATCTTCTTCATGATTCGCGGCCTGAATGCTAGAGCGAAGCGCGACGAAATCTATCGAAAGCTTGGTGCTGAGAAGACCCAAAAAGGCTGGCACGCGGCTCCGGCTCCTAAGACCTATGGCGGCGACCCGAACAACGGATGGGGCAATGCACCCCAGAGCCAGGCCGCGGGGTCTCTGTCGACTTCATCCGCCGCCGGCACCATTCCGGGAGCTCTCGCGACACCTGCGCAACAGGATGCTGAAGCAAGTTTTGCTGACGATGACAAGTTGGCTGAGCGCCTCAAGAAGGCCAAAAAGGCTGGCTTCTAATTTTTCGAGCATAGACTTCTCACATAGCCTGATAGGCAGGAAGAGTGGGGATCACGTGGAAAGAACAGCACTTCGTTTCGCGCAAGTCGAAAAAATCAATCGTCAGGCAATCGAAGTTGGCGCGACCGCAGCCGTAATGGCCGTGATCCTGTTTCCCCCTTATGGCCTTCCGCTAGCGATCGGACTAGCCGTCGTTGCATACGTGACCTATCAATTCGCCACTCAAATTCGAAAGGCAATGGGATTCGATTCTCGCGCCGCCTACAAGGCGTTCAAGTTTTCGCCAGAGGGTCTCGCACTTGGCCAGTCTATTGGCTACAACATGGCGCTGGACCCGTTCTTCGTTGATCCTTCGGTTGCTTCACCTGAACTGGTGAAGGCAGAGCGCCGCAGAAAAATGTGGCGCAAGATCAGCTTCTCCGGGGGGATCGCCTCCGGTGTTATGCCGGTTGTCTCGATTGCCGGACTGCTGGGGTTGGGTGCAACAGGGGCATTCACGGGTGATGGTGCGCCTTGGGGATTTGTCATCATCTACGGATGGGTTGCACTCTGGTTCGTGGCTCTAATCGCTGCCTTCGGCGGTCTTTTCGCGGCCTTTGCGGCGCGACTCAAGATTCAACGACTCGTCGTTTTTGGCGGCTAATTACCCCTAGCCGACTTTCAGCCCGTTTCCAGTCTTCTCTCAGGATGCGCTGGTCAACTGACACAAGCCAATCAAAAAAGGAGACCCCATGGCAGACAAAGAAAAAGCAGAAAAAGCCGCAGTTGCGGCAACCGACCTCGCAGCACCAACCGAAGCCAAGGCTCGCTTTGACTTTAACTCTCTAAACACTCTCTCGGTCGTATCTCTGGCAACCGCAGTAACCGGATTCGGAGCACTCGCTGCCGTGATCACCGGTCACATCTCGCTAAGCCAGCTCAAGACCTCAAAGGAAAACGGTCGCCCGTTAGCGCTCGCAGGCTTGATCGTTGGTTATGTATTCATCGGTCTGGCAATCCTCGGCGCAATCGCACGTCCGTTCTTGAACATGCGTGGAATCGAGCTTGGCGACCACATGGGTCAGTTCGGCAACGACGACCGTATGGGCCAGTTCGGCGGACAGAACCACATGGGTGGCGGAATGCAGTTCGGCCCAGGTGGAGACCACGACCGTGGCGACATGATGGACGACATGGGCGGACAGATGGGCTGGGGAGACGTTGACGTCAACCCGACCCCGGAGCAGGTTCCAGCTCCAACCAACTAAACAAATCTAGGTGGTCGAGTTTTAGCGAATCGGTTCGACAACCAAAACTCGGTGAGCGTCGCCCACCCTGGTAACAATCAGGGTGGCGGCGTTCTCCCCTTTAAGCGCCATTTCTTTGCGCAGGGCTTCGGGCGAGACATCCGAGCCTCGTTTTTTTATCTCCAGAATGCCCACGGCACGCTCGCGCAGATAGGCCTTAAGCCTCTTGCGGTCTAACGGCAGGTTATCGATCACCCGGTAGGTGCGAAGCCAAGGGCTGCGGTGGCTCTCGCGGGCCGTAAGGTAGGCGATTTCAGGAGCGAAGAGCGTTGCGTCGAACTGTGCCGCGAGATCGCCCACGAGGTGCGAGCGGATGACGGCGGCGTCAGGCTCGAACACGAACTCTTGTAGGTCGGCAAGCGGAGCATCCTTGCGTTCTTCGCTGGACGAGTCGAGCAGGTGCGTGCCGGCGTCATCGATCAGCAAGGCCGAGCGGGCGACTCCCGCGCGAGCCGTTGCACCGAACCATAGGGCGCACTCGACCAAGTCGCCGTCGATCGAAACCCATTGCGCCTCGCATCCCTGCGGAATCGCGTCGTGCGGGTGGCCGGGGCCGAGCTTGATGCCGCTCGGCTTTGTGCCAGTTTGAGCCAGCACCCAGTCGAAATTGGGTGAGTAGTCGGCGGGATCGAACTTGCGCACGGCGCGTGCCGTTTTCGCGCCACCCAGTTCGCGCCTTGCCGGGTCGAAAAACAAGCCATCAAAACCAGCGGTGTCGACCGTGGTCACATCGGCCTGGTGAACGCGGGCGTTCTCGAACGGCGCGAGGTTATACGAGGCGATCGCCGCGGTTACTTCGTCGAGCTCAAACGCGTCGACTTCGAGGCCGAGCGACGCGAGCGCGAGCGATTCGGTGCCGATGCCGCATCCCAGGTCGGCCACGGATGCGCATCCCGCGTCACGGAACCTACCCGCATGCAGAGCCGCGACCTTCAGTCGGCTGGCTTGTTCCAAGCCAGCCTCGGTAAAGAGCATGCGTGACGCGAACTCGCCGAACTTCGCTTCGGCTCGTCGGCGCAACTTGGCTTGGGTGAGCACGGCGGCAACGACTGCGGGAGAGTGCCCTTTGGCGCGCAGGTCGCTCACCAGTTTTACGACGTCAGATTTGGCGTCGAATCGCGTTTCGGCAAGCAGTGACAGCCCGTCGGGCGTCATCAGTGCCAGAAATTCTTCGCGCTCCATGGCTCAAGGCTATCCGAGGGATGTTCGCCAACAGCAAATGCACCTGTTAGCACTCACCTTGCTCGAGTGCTAAGCATGGTTTATGATTGGGTTAGTTCCAGTCGGAACCACCAACTAGAGAACTTTCCAAAGAAGAGGTCAAAGTGTCGGTAACCATCAAGCCACTAGAAGATCGCATCGTTGTCAAGCCGGTCGAAGCTGAGCAAGTAACCGCTTCGGGTCTGGTCATTCCTGACACCGCAAAAGAGAAGCCACAAGAGGCCGAGGTCATCGCCGTCGGTCCAGGCCGCGTCGATGACAAGGGTGTTCGCATCCCCGTTGACGTTGCCGTTGGCGACAAGGTGATCTTCTCGAAGTACGGCGGCACCGAGCTCAAGTTCGATGGTCAGGAATACCTGATCCTCAGCGCTCGCGACGTTCTAGCCGTTGTAGTTCGCTAAAACTAAACCTTCAAAAGACCCGGGCCTCGTGCTCGGGTCTTTTTTTGCGCGGATGCGGTGCAAGCCCGCGAGGTCGAACGAATGCCATAGGTTAGGGGAGTGGAATCCGAATCGGGCAAAGTCGCTCCCGCCGTCTCGTCGGCAGGGGCCGGCTCTGTCTCGTCGAACCCAGCAGCCCCAAAGAACGTCGCCCGCGGGCTGACCCTAGGACTCAGCGCTTACCTAATCTGGGGCTCATTCCCAATCATCATCACGCTGCTCGGTTTCGCGACACCTTGGGAGATCGTGGTTTGGCGAATCCTGTTCGGCCTCGTGGCAGGTGTTCTGTTCATCCTGGTCGGCCGTTCCTGGCGCACCTTCGTTTCGGTTTTCGCCAACCGGCAAGCGCGACCGTGGCTGGTGCTCTCGTCGGTGATGATCATGATCAACTGGACCGTCTATGTCTATGGGGTTGCCATCGGTCACGTTGTGGAGTCCTCGCTCGGCTATTTCATCAACCCGTTGGTCACAATCGTGCTGGCCGTGTTCTTTCTGCGGGAAAAACTGCGGCCGCTCCAGTGGGTGGCCGTGGGACTTGGTGCTGTGGCCGTGCTGACGCTCACCATCGACTACGGCAGGCTGCCCTGGATTGCACTGACTCTTGCTGGATCCTTCGGGCTATATGGTCTGGCCAAAAACAAGCTAGCCGACCAAGTAACTGCCCTACATTCCTACACCTTCGAGACAGTGGTTCTAGCGCCGGTCGCCCTCGCCATGCTGGTTGGAGTGGCCGCATCCGGACCAGTCGAGTTCATTAGGCACGGATGGGCCGGTGCGACCGGCCTCGCGCTCTATGGGTTTCTCACCGCGATCCCTTTGATTCTGTTTGGCGTAGCCGCGCAGCACCTACCGCTGAGCTGGATCGGCTTTATGCAATACCTGACCCCGATCATCCAGTTCTCGCTTGGCATTCTCTATTTTCAAGAGGAGATGCCGGCAGCCCGCTGGGCGGGCTTCGCTCTGGTTTGGCTAGGTCTATCGGTGCTGAGTGCCGACATGATCAGGCGCAGCCGCCAATACGCTCGATAGCGTTTGTGTTCGAGGCGTGATGAAGTCTTTAGCAACTCGAAACAAGATTGTTACAAGGTGTGAAATGCGTGTCTTATGTGCTGAAAACATATATAAACCTGGCTAAATCTGCGAAAAGCGCATTTTTATGCTCCTAGAACCACTAAATTCGATTACCTTTTGTTGCACTTGGTTAACATTTGTGACAAGCACCCCTTTTCATTGTCGACCTCGTGGATAGACTGACAAACAGTCGGTTCGAAGTCGACCCGATCATTCCCATATAGGAGATATACATGACCGCATTCTCAAAGAAGAAGCTTGCTGGTGCTGTTGCTGTGGTTGCTGCCACCGCCATTGCACTGTCGGGCTGCTCCGCTCCATCGCCTTACGCGGCCGGAGATGGCGTGCTCAAGCTTGGTGGAGTTCTTCCACTGACCGGTGCACTTGCCTTCCTGTCGCCTCCTGAAATCGCAGGTGTTGAACTTGCTATTCAGGACATCAACGACGCCGGTGGCGTTTTGGGCAAGCCAGTCGAATGGACCCTCGAAGACTCGAGCGACGGCGACCACCCAGAAGTTGCACCTGCTTCGGCAACCAAGCTTCTTGACGCTGGCGTTGACGCCATCGTCGGTGCTGCTGCTTCGGGTGTTACCCGTTTGATCATCGACCAGGTGACCAAGGCCAAGACAGTTCAGATTTCGATGTCGAACACCGCTCCTGACCTTTCAACCTGGGACGACGGTGGCTACTACTTCCGTACCGCTCCAAGCGACCTTCTTCAGGGTGCCATCGTTGGTAACCAGATCGTTGCCGACGGTCACGAGAACGTAGCAATCATCTACCAGCAGACTCCATACGGTGAGGGCCTTGAGGCCAAGGCAAAGGCAACCATTGAGGCTGCCGGCGCAACCATCGTTTCGGACCTGTCGTTCCCAGAAGCTGAGACAAACTTCGACACCATCGTTGACCAGACCGTAGCTTCGGGTGCAGACTCCGTGCTCGTGATCTCCTACGACGAGTTCAAGAAGGTTGCTCCAGCTCTTGAGAAGAAGGGCTTCCCAGGCAAGGACATCTACCTTGTTGACGGAAACCTCGCTAACTACTCGGCTGAAGGCTTCGCTGCTTACCTCGAAGGTGCCAAGGGTACCCTTCCTGGTGGCGAGCTAGACGCTGACTTCAAGCAGCGCGCTGCAGACCTCTACAAAGCCAACCACGGTGAAGAACTCACCGAGTTTGCTTACCTTGCAGAGTCCTACGACGCTGTGATTCTGTTGGCACTTGCCGCAGAGCAGGCAAAGAACGACTCGGGTGAGGCCATCGCTGCAAACATGCAGTCGGTTTCGACCGGTGGCGAGAAGGTAACCAACTTCGCCGACGGACTTGCAGCTATCAAGGCTGGCAAGGATGTTGACTACGACGGTTTCTCTGGCCCAATCGAGTTCGACGACAACGGTGACCCAACCGGTGCCTCTATTGGTATCTACCAGTACGGCAAGGATGGAACCAGCACCCTCCTCGAGGTTGTTGCTGGTAACTCGGTTGAGTAACTAGTACCAAAACCACGAAACCCCCGAGAGTAATCTCGGGGGTTTCGCTTTGTCCGTGAACAGAGAGAGCGTTCACGAAGTTTGGTGTCTCGGGTTCCTTCGGTCGGTTCGGCTGCCAGGCTTCGTCTAGGCGGCTGATGCGGGGTTTACTTGCGCCGACTCATAGAGAGCCAGCAGGTTCACCGCACTTCCTAGAGGTCGGCCAGGTTACCGAGGTAGAGCTCGATCATCTTCGGGTCGTTGAGCAGTTCTCGTCCGGTGCCGGTGTGAGCGTCCTTGCCTTGATCGAGCACGTAGGCACGGTCACAGATCTGCAGGCAGCGGCGAGCGTTCTGCTCGACCATGATCACGGTCACGCCCGCGGTGTTGACCTCCTTGACGCGGATGAAGGTCTCATCCTGACGCACCGGCGATAGTCCGGCCGACGGCTCGTCAAGCAACAGCACTTTGGGGTCGATCATCAAAGCGCGACCCATAGCCACCATCTGGCGCTCACCGCCCGAGAGCGAACCCGCCCGCTGGCTGCGACGCTTGCCTAGGTCGGGAAAGATTGATGTGACGAACTCGAAACGCTCCTTGAAACGCTTTGGGTTCTGAAACACGCCCATCTCGAGGTTCTCTTCGATGGTGAGGCTCGGAAAGACGTTGTTGGTCTGTGGCACGAATGCCACACCCTTCTCAACCAGCTTGTTCGCCTTTAGGCCGGTGATGTCCTCGCCGTTCAGCAAGATTTTGCCGGATCGGATGTTCACCTGACCAAAGATTGCCTTTAGCAAAGTCGACTTTCCGGCTCCGTTTGGGCCGATGATTCCTATCAGCTCGCCGTCATAGGCGGTAAGGCTGCATCCGTTCAGGATGTTGATGCCCGGCAGATAACCCGCGACCAGGTCATCCGCGTGAACCACTAGAGACTTGTCACTCATTAGTCGGTCTCCTTGGCGGTCTCTCGCAGGGTCGTGGTGTCGGTCTTTGGCGAGACGGCACCCAGGTCGGTGTCGTGGTGTGCGCCGAGGTAGGCGTCGATCACGGCCTGGTCTTTCATCACCGTGGAAGGTGGGCCTTCGGCCACAACCTTGCCTTCGGCCATCACGATGACCCAGTCGCTGATGTGGCGAACCATGTGCATGTCGTGTTCGACGAACAGAACGGTGGTGCCGTTCGATTTGAGATCCTTGATGTGGTCGAGCAAGCTCTGAGTCAGCGCTGGGTTCACACCGGCCATGGGCTCGTCGAGCATGACTAGCTTCGGGCTGCTCATCAGTGCACGAGCCATCTCAAGCAACTTGCGCTGTCCGCCCGAGAGGCTGGCTGCGTAGTCTTCGCTCTTGGCATCGAGCTTGAAGCGCTTGAGCAGGGCATCCGCGGTTTCGGTGATTTCACGCTCACGCTTGACCCACAACGGGCGAATCAGGGCCGCGAAAAAGTTCTCGCCGGGTTGCTTTTGAGCACCGAGGCGCATGTTCTCGATCACGGTCAGAAGGCTTAGGGCCTTGGTGAGCTGGAAGGTGCGAATCATGCCGAGGCGCGCGACCTTGTATGGGGATACTCCAGCGAGATTCTTGCCTTCGAACGACCAGCTGCCCTCGTTCGGCTTGTCGAATCCGGTGAGCAGGTTGAAGAAGGTGGTCTTGCCAGCTCCGTTAGGGCCGATGAGAGCCGTGATGAGACCGCGAGGGATCTCGACGTGAGCGACGTCGACAGCGGTCAGACCACCGAACTGACGGCGAACGTTGTCGGCCACCAGAATCGGGTCGACCTTTTTGCAACCCGGACCGGCCGGACCAATTGCGATGTCTGTGACTTGAGTTGAATCAGCCATTGAACTGAGTCTCCCTCTTGTTTCCGAACAGACCCTGCGGTCTGAAGATCACCAGCAGCATCAGCGACAAGCCGATCAGGATGAATCGAATCTGTGCGACGTCGGGCTGAGTGAGGAACGGCAGCCATCCCATTTCGACCATGGCGCCCATGATGCCCTGGGTGAGGCTAATCAGCGCAAGGAAGATCATTCCACCCGCGATTGGGCCGAGGATGGTGGCAGCACCACCGAGCAGCAGCACCGACCAGATGGTGAACGTGAAGTTGGTGGTCCAGGTTTGCGGCTGAACGTTCGAAAGGTTTAGCACGAAGATCATTCCACCGATGCTGGCGAACATTCCACCGATGATGAGCGCTTGGAGCTTGTAGGCGAAAACGTTCTTGCCGAGACTGCGCACCGCATCCTCGTCTTCACGGATGCCCTTCAAGACTCGCCCCCAAGGGGAACGCATGAGCAACCGCAGCACGAGAGCACCGATGATGATGGTGCCCCAGCCGACGACCAGCACAAACAGCTGGTCGGCTCGATAGGTGACGAAGCCGAAGTTGTAGTTGCCCTCTGGAATCGGGTTCATCGCCCAGAATTCCTTGCCGAACTGGCTTAGACCGTTCGAACCACCGGTGACCTTCGAGAAGCCGATGGTGGTCATGAAATAACGGAACACCTCGGAGGTGGCGATTGTGACGATAGCAAGATAGTCGGCACGCAGTCTCAGGGTAGGAATACCTAGGATGAGCGCAAAGATGGCCGAGCAAACCAGCCCCATCACCACCGCCAAAAGCAGCGGCAGTTGGAAGGTGATGATTCCGATGGCCATGCCATACGCACCGACCGCGGCGAATGCGGCCTGACCGAAATTCAATAGACCGGTGTAACCGAAGTGAACCGAAAGTCCGATGGCACACAGCACGAAGGTGATGGTGGTCGGGCTGAGCATTTCGCCGAGGGCGAGGCTGAGGATATTCAAGATGTCCATCTGCGGCTATCCAATTCTCTGCTTCTTGCCGAGAACACCCTGTGGGCGAACCAGCAATACGACGATCAGGATGATGAGCGAGGCTGCATACTTCAGGTCAATCGGGATGATCAGGGCCGAAAGTTCGACCACGAATCCGATGATGATCGCACCCACGGTTGCACCGAGAGCGGTTCCTAGGCCACCGAGAGTCACCGCTGCGAATAGCAGCAGGAGAATCTGTGCACCAAGCAGGTAGTTCGCCTGGAACTGGAGGCCGTACAGGATTCCAGCAAGACCGGTCAGAGCGCCGGCCATCACCCAAACGATGCGGATAATGCGCTCTACGTTGATACCGGTGGCCGAGGCTAGCGACGAGTTGTCAGAAACAGCACGGGCGGCTTTACCGATTCTGGTGCGAGTTAGGAACCAGGCCACGAAACCTAGGGTGAGAACGCTAATCAGCATCGACCAGAGCGAAGAGCTTGTGGTCAAAACCGGGCCGAGCTGCACCGATTCGTATTCGCTCGAAAGCACCTTGGTGTCACCATCGAACGAGAGGATGAACACCTGGCGGAGAACGATCGAAAGACCGATCGAGACGATCATCATCTGGTTCAAGCCCAGTCGTCGCTTTCGCAGCGGCTTCCAGAGAGCGGAGTCCTGGAGCCAACCGAACGCGCCACCCAGGATGATTGTGAAAGTCGCCGCCAACAGCAGAGGAAGCTTCATTTCAACGTGGAAGAGCCAGGTGAACATCGCACCGAAGGTCACCATCTCGCCGTGAGCAAAGTTGTTCAAACCTGTAGTTCCGAAGATGAGCGAGATTCCGATCGCGGCGACCGCGAGCAGGAGGCCGAGATTGAGTCCGGCAAATAACCTAATGAGAATTTGGTCGCCCAGCGGCTGCACCACTCGGGTGTCTTTGCCTAACGGAAACAGAACGGCAGCGGTGTTGGTGACTGTCAGGTTCGCCTCACGAATGTTGGCTTCTGGGTCGCGAAGACCGACGCCCTTAGGCAAGGTTTCGAGGTTGATTTCAACCTTGTAGATGCCCTTCTTGGCTACCTCTAAAACCCACTTGCCGTCTGCGCCGGACTTGACCTTCTCATCCACACCGTTTCCAGTTACATGGAATTCGACGCCTTCGACGGGCTTCTTCTCGTTCTTGACGGTGCCCTTGATGAGCAGGGCCGAACCGTTTGGGTTACCCGGGTCATTAGCGTCTACGGCCAGTGCGGCCGGACCGACAAAAATCGAGAGCAGAATGGCCAGCGCTGCTGCCAGTCGACCGAAGCGACTGAGCGTTGCTCTTAGTTGGTAGCTCACTCCAACCTCCATTGGTTTACTTCAAAGTGTTCATAGCCTGTGCGCTATTTCTAGTCACACTACCGCAATAGATAGACTTGGAGAACACTATCTCGGTGGAGGAACCCGTATGACGCAAAATGACCCGTTCGGCTTTGTCGGCCTGACCTACGACGACGTTCTGCTTCTGCCCGGCGAGTCCGATTTGGTTCCGAGCGCGGTCAACACCAAGACCCGCATCACCAAGCGCATCGAGATCAACATCCCTCTTCTTTCGTCGGCCATGGATACCGTGACCGAAGCTCGCTTGGCTATTGCTATGGCTAGGCAGGGCGGTATTGGCGTGCTGCACCGCAACCTTTCGCTCGAGCGCCAGGCCGCCGAGATCGACATCGTCAAGCGTTCCGAAGCCGGCATGATCACCAACCCGGTTACCACCACTCCTTATGCGACCATCCAAGAGGTCGACGCGCTCTGCGGACACTACCGAGTTTCGGGCTTGCCAGTGATCGACGACAACGGCGTGCTCGTTGGAATCGTTACAAACCGTGACATGAGATTCGTGCTCGACGTGCAGCGAACCACCACTTTGGTCAAAGACGTCATGACTCCGATGCCTCTTATTACGGCCAAGGTTGGAGCCAGCCCAGACGAGGCCATCGCGCTGCTCGCTCAGCACCGCATCGAAAAACTTCCGCTGGTCGATGAGTTGAACAAGTTGCGCGGACTAATCACGGTCAAAGACTTCGACAAGAGCGAAAAGTATCCGCTCGCATCCAAGGATGCAGCCGGCCGCTTGCTCGTAGCCGCCGCAGTTGGTGTGGGCCAAGACGCGTGGGAGCGTTCGATGGCGTTGGTCGATGCCGGCGTTGACATTCTCGTGGTCGACACCGCTCACGGCCACAACCGCGCCGTGCTCGAGATGGTGGCCAAGCTCAAGGCAGAACCTTTCGCCAAGGATGTTGACATCATAGGTGGCAACGTGGCAACCCGTGAGGGTGCTCAGGCACTGGTCGACGCCGGTGCCGACGGGGTCAAGGTTGGCGTTGGTCCAGGCTCGATCTGCACTACTCGCGTCGTTGCCGGCGTCGGAGTTCCGCAGGTAACCGCCGTCTACCAGGCTTCGCTTGCTTGCAAGCCAGCCGGCGTTCCGGTTATCGCCGACGGTGGACTTCAGTATTCGGGCGACATTCCAAAGGCACTGGTTGCCGGTGCGAACGCCGTGATGATTGGTTCGCTTCTAGCCGGAACCGACGAGGCTCCGGGCGACATCACCTTCGTTGGCGGCAAGCAGTTCAAGACCTACCGCGGAATGGGTTCGCTCGGTGCGATGCAGTCTCGTGGGCAGGCTCAGAGCTACTCGAAAGACCGTTACTTCCAAGACGACGTTCTGCGCGAAGACAAGCTCGTGCCAGAAGGCATCGAAGGACGTGTTCCTTACCGTGGTTCGGTAGCCTCGGTCACGCATCAGCTCGTCGGCGGACTGCGCGCATCCATGGGTTATGTCGGCGCTGAGTCGATCGACCAGCTTCAAGAGCGCGGCAAGTTTGTTCGCATCACTGCAGCCGGCCTGCGCGAGAGCCACCCGCACGACATTCAGATGGTCGTCGAGGCTCCAAACTACGGAACCCGCTAGGAGGGTCACATGAGTGAAGTTGAGATTGGTCGCGGAAAGCGCGGCACGAGAGCGTGGGCTTTCGACGACATCGCAATCGTTCCATCGCGTCGCACCCGCGACACTTCGGACGTATCGACCGACTGGAACATCGACGCCTACAAGTTCTCGCTTCCGGTGATGGCCGCTCCGATGGACTCCGTGGTTTCGCCAGAGACCGCGATCGCCATCGGCAAGCTCGGCGGGCTCGGTGTGCTAGACCTCGAGGGCCTCTGGACTCGCTACGAAGACCCGTCTCAGCAGCTCAACGAAATCGCCAAGCTTTCGCCTGAGCAAGCCACCGCTCGCATGCAGCAGATCTATGCCGAGCCGGTCAAGCCAGAACTTATTCGCGACCGCATCGCTCAGATTCGTGCCGCAGGCGTGACCGTGGCCGGCGCTCTGTCGCCGCAGCGCACCGCGGAGTTCGCCAAGACCGTTATCGCCGCCGGAGTCGACCTCTTTGTAATTCGTGGCACCACGGTTTCGGCGGAGCACGTCTCGAAGACTCGCGAACCGCTCAACCTAAAGCAGTTCATCTACGAACTCGATGTTCCCGTAATCGTCGGTGGCGCTGCAACTTACACCGCGGCCCTCCACCTCATGCGCACCGGTGCCGCCGGCGTGCTCGTTGGCTTCGGTGGTGGGGCAGCTTCGACCACAAGACGAGTGTTGGGCATCCATGCACCGATGGCGACCGCTGTTGCCGACGTTGCTGGCGCTCGCCGCGACTACATGGACGAATCGGGTGGACGCTATGTGCACGTGATCGCCGACGGTGGTCTGGGTTCATCGGGCGACATCGTCAAGGCGATCGCCTGCGGCGCCGATGCCGTAATGCTCGGTTCGGTTTTGGCTCGCGCGGCCGAGGCTCCGGGAGCCGGTTGGCACTGGGGCGCAGAGGCGCACAACGCCGAACTTCCACGCGGACACCGCGTCGAGGTTGGCACCGGTGGCACCCTCGAGCAGATTCTGCTCGGTCCATCGACCAGCGCCGACGGCACCTCGAACCTAATCGGCGCGCTGCGTCGAGCAATGGCGACCACCGGTTACTCCGACCTCAAGGAGTTCCAGCGCGTCGAGGTAGTTGCCGCTCCTTACCAGGCCTAAATGAAGCCAAGCTTCTGGCAGGTCGCACGACAACCCAAGTGGTTGGCGGGACTCGCTCTGGCGATTTTGGTCGCCGTTCTGTTTTCTCTTTTTGGCAACTGGCAACTTTCGCGCAGCATCCGCGTGACCACCGATGACAAAACCCTCGCTTCGACCATCGAACTGGGCAAACTAGCCCAGCCCAATGAGCCGTTCATTGAACCTCAGGCCGACCGCAGGGTTTCTGAAACGCTCTGGCTAGCGCCTTCGAGCTGCGTGGTCGTGGCAAACCGTCAACAACTGCTCGCCGATGGCACCGCCGAGACAGGCTTCTGGACCGTCTTCGATGCGGCCGTCGACATCAGCCCCGGTGCCGTGCGGGTTGTAGTTGCCAACGCGTTTTTCAAAACCGCGGATGCGGCCTCGCGTTCCTGCTCGAACGCCGCAAAGGCTTCTCTCGCCTTTGACAGCGCTTTTGCGGTGGTGGCCCGTTATGAGCCGAGCGAAGCTCCCAAGCCGAGTCCCGTGAGCGGAGTCGAACTTTTCGACTCCCTTTCGGTTGAACAGTTGATCAATGTTTGGTCTTATGACACACCGCCGGTGGTCTATCCGGGTTTCGTGATCAGCGAGAGCACACTGGTTGGGCCGCTGGCCGAGGGTGGCGAGCCAATCAAGATCGGCATCCGCAAGTCGCAGACCGAGGTCAACCTGCTCAACGCGTTCTATGCCATCGAGTGGGTGCTGTTTGCCGGTTTTGCTGTGTTCCTCTGGGGTCGCTTGGTTCAGGACGAGCGCAAACGTCTTGAGACCGAGACCGCCGAGACCGCCGAGGCGACCGAGAAGACAGAGGCACCGACCTCGAGTGGCTTAAACTAGAGGCATGCCCGCAGCCCAACATCGCCCCGCATCCGCGTCGACAATCAAGCTCTTTCGGGTCGCTTCGATTACAACGGGTATCTTTCTGCTCACCATCACCGTTCTCTATGTGATTCGGTTGGCAACCAACCAAGAACTTTGGGCGCTCGGCCCGAACGGCCTGCTAACCCTCGAATCTTTCACGACGACCGCCGACGGATTCAAAGAAGGGCTCCCCGAAGTTGGCCTAGACCTCACCTCGATCTCGCTGATCGTGCACGGCTGGCTCTATGTGCTTTATCTCTATGCCTGCTTTCGGGTGTGGTCGGAAACCCGATGGTCGTTCACTCGCTTTCTGGTCATGGCAGCCGGTGGCGTGGTGCCTTTCCTCTCGTTCTTTACCGAGCGTCACTACGGTCGCCTAGCCAAGGGGGATTCCAATTAACCAGCCCGTTCTAGTCGTTGACTTTGGTGCGCAGTATGCGCAGTTGATTGCCCGTCGCGTGCGCGAGGCCGGTGTCTTTAGCGAAATCGTTCACCACAATGTGACCGCCGAGCAGGTGCGCGCCAAGAACCCTGCTGCCATCATCCTTTCTGGTGGACCATCATCGGTTTACGAGGATGGCTCGCCACAACTCGACCCGCAGATTCTTGAGCTCGGGGTTCCGGTTCTTGGCATTTGCTACGGCTTTCAAACGCTGGCCAACCTTCTCGGCGGTCGCGTCGATCGATCCGGAATCAAAGAGTATGGTGCAACCGAACTTCGAGTGAGCGATGGCGGCGAGATTCTCGAGGGGCAGCCTGCCGAACAGATTTGCTGGATGAGCCACGGCGACCAGGTGATGCAAGCACCGGAAGGCTTCGAGGTTTTGGCTTCGACCGACATCACCCCCGTTGCCGCGTTCGCCGACTCGCAGCGCAAGATTTATGGAGTGCAGTGGCACCCAGAGGTCAAGCACTCGCAGTTTGGTCAGAAGGTGCTCGAGAACTTCTTGCACAACGCAGCCGGCATCGCACCAACTTGGAACTCGGGCAACGTTATTGCCGAGCAGGTCGAAAAGATTCGCGCGCAGGTCGGCAGCGACCGCGTGATCTGTGGGCTCTCGGGCGGTGTCGACTCGGCGGTTGCGGCGGCACTCGTGCACAAGGCGGTCGGCGACCAGCTGGTTTGCGTGTTCGTGAACCACGGCCTTCTTCGCCAGGGTGAGGCCGAGCAGGTTGAGCGTGACTATGTGGCTGCCACGGGCATCCGTTTGGTTGTCGTGGATGCCGAGCA
>JACCDN010009958.1_pt1 | contig 38066 bp, 38 predicted proteins | sample 7441691 | NCBI WGS metagenome assembly JACCDN01 (sample SAMN15323439, study PRJNA562643) | freshwater metagenome | isolation source: river surface water | place: USA:Blue River Watershed | collected 2017-08-16
ACGGCGACATCATTCGCCATCACCTGAACCGCCACCATGGATAGGGCTTCGACTTGAGTCGGATTGACTTTGCCGGGCATGATGGAAGATCCCGGTTCATTCTCGGGTAAATCGAGCTCGGCAAAGCCAGCTCGCGGACCACAAGACAACAGGCGGATGTCGTTGGCAATTTTGTAGAGCGATACCGCCAGCGTTTTGAAGGTGGCGGAAAGCTGCACCAGCGCATCGTGAGCCCCCTGTACCGTAAATTTATTCGGTGCCGAGACAAAGGGTAAGCCGGTCAGTTCTGCAATCTCTTCGGCCATCGCTTCGGCGAAACCGGGTGCCGCATTCAGACCGGTGCCAACGGCGGTGCCGCCAATGGCTAGCTGGTAGACATCGTTGAGGGCATCAGTCAGGCGGCGCAGGTTGTCATCCAGCATGCCGACATAGCCGGAGAATTCCTGCCCTAAGGTCAGGGGCGTTGCATCCTGCATATGGGTGCGGCCGATTTTAACGATGTTTTTCCAGGCCTCGGCCTTCTGTGCGAGCCCGTCCCGTAATGTCCGCACTGCCGGCATCAGGGCGTGGTCGGTGCCGATAGCGGCCGCCATGCTCATTGCCGTAGGAAAGCTATCGTTCGATGACTGCGACATGTTGACGTGGTCGTTCGGGTGTACCGGATATTTACTGCCGAGCGGTGCGCTTGCTAATTGGCTGCAGCGGTTGGCGATGACCTCATTGACGTTCATGTTGAACTGGGTGCCGCTGCCGGTCATCCAGACGTGGAGCGGGAACATATCGTCATGCTGGCCAGCCTCGATTTCGTCACAGCTTTGTTGGATCAGCCCGGCGAGCAGCGGATCCAGGCGATGGCCTGCGGCATTAACTCTAGCCGCCGCTTTCTTTAGCACGGCGTAAGCGCGGATCAGTTCCGCCGGCATCAAATCTTTGCCTATGCTGAAGTGCTCGAGCGACCGCTGTGTCTGTGCACCCCACAGCTTATCTGCCGGAACCTCGACAGCACCCATGCTGTCTGTTTCTGTTCGGAATGCCGGAATCATGAGAGTGCTCCCGTAACGGAAGGCGTACCTTGACGATCATACGCCGTTTTCTATTTATCGATTCGGCGGAATGGCAACCTTGTTCATGCGCTCGAGGATCACCTCTGTTTGTCTTGCCAGGCCTTCAGTTTCACCCTTGCGATCATAATATTGTGGGCTGGGTACCATAGACCCCAGCATGGCCGCCTGGTATTCGCTGAGCTGATTGGCAGAAACGCCAAAGTAATGGCGTGCAGCTGCCTCTGCACCAAAGATGCCGGTGCCCCATTCGATCTCATTCATGTAAACCTCGAGAATGCGGCGCTTGCTCCAGGTGGTTTCAATCATCAGCGTAATGAGGGCTTCTTCTCCTTTACGGATGAAGCTTTTCTCTGGCCAGAGGAAGAGGTTTTTGGCGAGTTGCTGGGTAATGGTTGAACCGCCGGCCGCGATACGCCCGCGCTTTTCGTTCTTTTCAAAGGCTTTCTGGATGCCGTCGAAGTCAAAGCCCTGATGCTGCATAAATTTGCTGTCTTCAGCGGCAATCAGAGCGCGCTTGAGGTTCGGTGAAATGAACCCGTAAGAAACCCAGGTCTGTTGTAGTTTTGCGGTTGGGTTTTTCTTCTGAAGTTCGGCCAGGCGGATTTTCATAAACTGGGTTGGCCCTGGCTCGAAGACCTTCCAGACCATAACCCAGGCAAAAAACCAGAGCTGAATGAGCAGAAAAACGCCGATCACCAATAAGAATATCCGGCGTATCCAGCGTGGGCGACGGGTAGGCATGGGATTTATTTGAGAGCGAGTTGTTCACGAAGTGCGTGATACACCGGCTGCGTTTCTGGGCGAACGCCACGCCAGATTTCAAAAGCTACGGCGGCTTGTTCAAGCAGCATGCCCAAGCCATCAGCAAGGTGCGCGACGCCTGCTGCGTGCTGTGCTGACAGAAACGGCGTAAGCGCTTTGCCATACATCATGTCGTAGGCAAAGCCATCTGGCGTTATGCTGCCAGCAGGTAGTTGGATCGCCTCACCGCCAAGGCTGGCGCTGGTGGCGTTGATGACAATATCGAAAGGACCGATGGTGCTGATAATCTCTGCCAGTGCATCCAACCCGCAGCCATGTAACAAACAGCCCGTCGTGACGGCCTTAGGTGTGAATAAAGTCGCTAGGTCATTGGCGCGTGATGCGGTGCGATTCGCGATCATCAGTGTTGCAGGTTTCGTCGCCAGCAGTGGCAAAATGACACCACGAGTTGCGCCGCCAGCGCCGAGCAGAAGAATGCGTTTTTTGCTTAGGTTAAGACCGTGCCGTTGCTGTAGATCGTTGAGTAGACCTTGCCCATCCGTGTTGTCACCTATCAGGCCGTCAGCAGACCAGGTAAGTGTATTCACCGCGCCAGCTATGGCCGCACGCTCGGATAACGTGCCGTGCTGTTGAGCATAAGACCAGGCGGCTTCTTTGTGCGGCACGGTGATGTTGACGCCCTGAAACCCTTCTTGAGGCAAGCGCCTTAATGTGGCGTTCAGATCTGCAGGCGCAACGTCTATGGCTGTGTAGCGCAGTTCCTGGCCAGTTTGCGCAGCAAATGCCGTATGAATCTGGGGTGACATCGAGTGATGAATAGGGTGCCCCAGCACGGCGTAGCAGGCAAGAGAAGTTGAAGTTGTCATCGGGTTTCCAATGTGTCGCCCCGGGTGAAGTTCCAGGTGCGGGTAATGTCCAGATAGTCCGTTTCTTTACGAATGTCGGGGGGGAAGGGCGCAAATGGCGACCCCATCATAACGATTCGTTTAGCGGCTTCATCCAGGACTTTATTGCCAGAGGAGCGCACAACGATAATCCGGTCAACGCTGCCATCCGGGCGTAAAGCGACGGATAGTACGAGAGAGCCAAAGAATTTTCCCCGCGCTTCTTCCGGGTAGTTCATGGCGCCAATGCGTTCAACTTTGTTACGCCAGTCCGATAAATATTGGCTGTAGCGATAGTCTTTCATGTTGGACGTCAACGTAACGCGGCGCCCTGTGCCGACTGTGCCGCCCGTAACCGGGGAGGTTGTTGATTGCGCACTGATTTTGGATGCAGGGCTCGAAGCAGGATCTGACACCTTAGGTGCAACGGTGCTGTCGCTGGTTTTTGTGACGGGTTTGATCACTTCGGCGCGCGTTGGTTTACGTTGGCTGGTAACGATATCGCGAGGCGGCTGTGCGCGCTCATTGGTGCGAGCGATCGGCTGGCTGGCGGCACGAAATGAAACTGTGAGCGATTTGTCGCCGCGCTCGGGCAACTTGATGCCATAACGGGGCGCGAGAATAAAAATATGCGCGATGAAAGAGACGCCCAGTGCAATCCACAATAGCTGGTCATTAAACAGCAAACGCCAACCCAACGGCTTAGGTGACCAGGAATCCTGGTCAGCTATCGGCTGAGTCTGCGTAAAAGCGCTTTTGGGTGCTGCGGACATGTCGCTATTGTAGTCCGAGCCTGCTTATGTCTGGCGTTCGGGTTATTCAGACGTTGCCGGCGTTATAGACTCTGGCGGCAAGGCAGCGTCTTCTTTTTCTGCCAGACCTTCTTCAGCCTCGACCAGTGCATCTTCTAGAGATACTTCATCGAGCAGCTCCAGATCCTCGTCGTTCGACGTGTTGCTGCTAGCGAGTAACGATTCGAAGCGGCTGTGAATGCTCAGCTCCAGCAAGTCTGGTTCGCCTAACGTGAGGCTCATGCGGCTGCCTGGGGCAGTTTCAGGTGCGGAGGGCACCTGTACAACGAGCGGTAGGCCATCAATACGTACATTAGGTGCATTGCGCATGGCAGTGCCTTCAACTTGTGTCGTACCGGTTTGCTGCAGCCAGCGCAGACACCAATACCGCTCCATGCGGCGCTGGAAGTCGGCATAGCCTGAGTAAGTCAGGTCAAAGTCCCTCATCGCGGCAAAGAGTTCGGCTGAACGCGGCGCAAATGGGGCGGGTTTGTCCGAGAGAACGGCGATGAGTTGCCATTGATTGATCAGGTCTGAATAACGACGGAGTGGAGAGGTGCTCCAGGCATAACAGGCCACGCCCAGCCCTTCGTGTGGAATGGCCGATGTTGTCATGCGGACCTTGCCCGCAACCTGGCCACGATAGAGGCCGGGCACGCCCTTATCGGCCAGCAATTGACCCCATGTGGCATTGGCCAGAATCATCAATTCGGCAACGAGCATGTCGACGGGGCTGCCGCGCTTGCGTGCCTCAATGTGCACAGTGCATGCTGCCGGGTCAAGAATGTCACCGGTGGCTTTATCGTGTAATGCACCGTCGATCTGGTAGTGGTAATCGTGAAGTCCGGCTTGCGCCGATGCTTTACCACGGCGTCCGGCACACGCACCGGCAAAGCGCCAGAGGGTCAGTAAGGTATCGCCGTAGGCACAGTCTGGTGCGTTTCCTGCATTCAAACGTTCCGCTTCCATGATCGGTTCGATTTCATGCAGGCGAAGATTGGCGGCAATCGGCACACGTTCTACGCGTGATTCGTGGCTCAGAATCTCGAAGTCTTCACTGACGTTCAGGTAGAGAGAGAGCGCGGGGCAGGCTTTACCTTCAGCTAGCGTGAAACGGGCCACCAGATCATCGGGTAACATGGTGATCTTATGGCCTGGCATGTAGACCGTTGAAAGGCGGGCGCGAGCAACCGCATCATGGGGTGAGCCGGGCAGAATGCCGAGACCCGGTGCAGCGATGTGGACGCCGATGCGCCAGCCGATGCCCGGCAGGCGGGTTACCGAGAGCGCGTCATCGATCTCGGTGGTGTTGGCGTCATCAATGGATACCGCTTTCACATCGGCTAGGGGCAAATCGCCGGGCGTGGCTGGCTCTGGCAACTCGGGAAAACCAATACCCTTGGGAAAACGCTCTGCGGCAAAGCGACGGAAGTGCCAGTGATAGGCATCCGGGAATGCGCCGCAACGTAAAAGGAGTGCAGCGGCTGATTCATTGGTCTTCTCGCAGGCCGCTTCAAAGGCCTTGACCTCAGGTCGATTGCGATCCGGTTGAACGAGCAGGGCGTCGACCTGTTCGACGAGCTCGGGGGGTAGGGAGCCCGCCACAAGCTGCGCGACCATGCGCTCGATCGCTTCCGCCTGGAGCCGTTTTTTCTCGGCACCGGCAAGCGCCGCTTTTAGAATTTCTGGGGGCGCACGGCGGAACATGCCTTTGCCGCGACGATGAAAATATAACGGCGCATTTTGCATGCCGAGAAGTAATGCGGTGGCTTCGACAGCGGACGGCGTATGCCCATAGTAGTCGGCCGCAAAATCGCTAAACCCGAAGTCTGATTCTGGCGCACACTCCCAGAGAAACGCCGCATCCGTGTCGGCAGCAAGCGGTTCTGCAGCGGGCAGCAATTGTGCGGGCGAGGGGTCGCGGAAACGCAAAAGGACTTGCGCAGCTTTCAGCTTCTGACGCTTCCCGCCGGGTAGTTCCACCTGCAGCGTCGTATTCTGATCTGCTTGAATGGTTGCGGCTCGAAATGCACCGTTTTCCTCGAAGAGGACGTATTCGCTCATGATGTGGCCGTGGTGTTAGTGGGCAGACCAGCTCACGACGCCGGTATAGGCCGTGATCAGCACGACCAGACCAAAAACAATCCGGTACCAGGCAAAGATAATAAAGTTATGCGTGGTGATGTAGCGGAGCAGCCAGCGAATACAAAGGAATGCCGAGATAAATGCGGAGATGAAGCCAACGGCCCACATGCTCAGATCAGTATTCTGGATCGTTGCCCATTCTTTGTAGACTTGGTAAATCGTGGCAACGCCCAGTGTGGGAATAGCCAGAAAGAAAGAGAACTCAGTCGCGGCTTTACGCGATAGCCCCATGAGCAAGCCGCCAATAATGGTGGCGCCGGAGCGTGAGGTCCCCGGAATCAGTGCAAGTGCCTGTATGCAGCCCAGCATCAGGGCATCTTTGAATGTGAGGTCGTCGACGGATGGCACACGAACGCGGTGTTGGCGTTTTTCTGCCCAGAAGATAAACAGTGCGCCGATGATGAAAGCAGCGGCTACCGATATCGGGTTAAACAGGTGGGCTTTAATGGTTTTGTGAAACAGCAGGCCCAGAATGGCCAGCGGCATAAAGGCAACGGCAACGTTGATAATCAGGCGTTGCGCTTTGCGGCTGCTGGGGCAAGAGGAAATTGTTTCCCACAAGCGGGCACGATATTCCCAGACCACGGCCAGAATGGCGCCAAACTGGATAACAATTTCAAAAATCTTGCCGGCTTCATCGTTGAAATCGAGCAGATCGCCCGCCAGAATCAGGTGGCCCGTCGAAGAAATCGGGAGGAATTCGGTGAGACCCTCGACAACGCCGAGAATGAGGGCTTTGAGCAGCAGAACAGTATCCATGCGGGGGTCTTTGTCAGCAAGAAATCAGGCCGTGATTCTAACATCCGCCAGCCGCCCCAAGACCAAATGGTGGTTTAGTGGTCGCGGTTATCCGGATGATGTTCGACGTGCTGGTTTAGGGGCCCTCAGGCTGTTACGGAGCCGTTACGTGTATCGGTAAGGGTGACCTCAAGTTGGGGGAGTCCGTCGATGCCACAAATCAGTGAATCACCGGCGAGCACAGTAGAAACGCCCCCGGGTGTGCCCGTATAAATCAGATCGCCTGGTGCGAGGGCGAAAAAGTGGGACAGCCGATTGATAATCTCGGCAACATTCCAAGTCATCTGATTGAGTCGAGATGACTGACGCATTTCTCCATTGACCTTGAGCCATATGGTGGCATCTGCGGCTAGCGTCTTATTTGTCATCGGCACAATGGCTGAAATGGGCGCCCCGTGATCCATGCCTTTCCCTAGTTCCCAGGGGTGCTGCTTTTCACGCGCGAGGGTTTGTAAATCGCGACGTGTGAAATCAATGCCTGTGGCGTAACCATAGACATGCGTTAGCGCATCTGATTCGGGGATGTCACTGCCCCCCTTGCCGATCGCTACGACTAATTCGACTTCGTGTTGCAGATTGTTGGTTGCAGGAGGGAACGGCACATCGCCACCCCTGGGCACCACCGCATCACGAGGCTTGGAAAAGAAAAAAGGCGGTTCACGATTTGGATCAGAACCCATTTCACGCGCGTGCTCTGCGTAGTTACGACCAACGCAGTAAATGCGACGAACGGGAAACTTTATGGCTGACCCCACAACAGGGATCAGTGTTTCAGCAGGTGGTGTAAACGTGTAGTGGGTCATGATTAGTTCTTCTCAATCATCAGTTTGAGATCGTGAGCAACATCGGCAGCGGACATTTCGTGGGGAACAGTCAATCGCAAACGGCCTGTTTGATCGATGACGAAGCTGTTGGTGGTATGGTCAATCGTATAGACTAGTGCAGAATCAGGTAAAGGTGTTTTTTGCCAGAAAATTTTGTACTGTTTGGCAACCTTGTTGGTTTCTTCTGTAGACCCCGTCAGGGCGATAAACCGTGGGTCAAAAGCATCCATATAGGTTTTAAGTGCCGCAGGCGTGTCCCGCTCCGGGTCTAACGTTACAAAAAGCACGGCAACCTGGTCGGCTTGGGGCCCCAGTTGACGCATCACTTCAGCTTGGCGGGCCAGGTGCGTTGGGCAAATGTCCGGGCAATGAGTAAAGCCGAAGAAAAGGCTCACGACCTTGCCTTTGAAGTCGCTCAGAGAACGCGGTGTGCCATATTGATCAGTCAGTGTAAAAGCGGGCGCTACAGGACTATCGGGTACGGGTTTGGCTTTAAAGGGGGGAGGGCTAGAACACGCGATTAAAATCCAGGCAGACAGCAAGGCAAGTAGATAGGGTTTTAAACGATTCATGATTTACAGCCTTTTGGACTTGTCGGTTTCGGTAGAGCGCACGGCAATCAACGCCGCTTCGGCCGCAACCAGAAGCAGAAAGGTGCCCCAGTGTTGCAGTTGCATTTGCCAGAGCATCAGCCCGAAGAGAATAACGATGAGTGCTGTAATCGGATTTATACGTTTCATAAGAATGTGTGCAACGCAGCAATTAATTGTCTGGATAATCTTGTAAGTTTAATAGTAAAGTGCAGCTAAGACGTGCCGTAGCATGGCCGTCGTAAAAGAACACGGTTCAACCCCGCGGTAATCAAAGGAGACAGCAGTATGGGCAGTCCTATCATCCTCAAGGTCAGTTCACTGGAAAAAGGTGCAGGCTTTCATTTGCCGACCAGCCAGGCAGACATCGTGACACCAGATTCGCCAGCCATTGAAGTCATGACCGATCTGAAGCAGATTGTTGCGGCCACGGTAGGGTCGGATGTGTTGCTGAGCCATGCGAACCACCTGATGATATCGCGCGGTGTGCGTTCTTTGCTCGTTACGGATAGCAAGGGTGATGTTGTTGGATTGTTGACTGCCACCGATGTGTTGGGTGAAAAACCGATGCAGTGTGTGCAGAAGCAAGGCCTAAAGCATGGCGAAATTACCGTTAAAGATGTGATGACGCCACAGAACGATATTGAAGTTCTGACGCTCAAACAGATTGCACAAGCCAAGGTGCTGGATGTGATTGAAACCCTGAAGGTGCACAATCGCAATCATGCGCTTGTGGTGGATGCTGATCCGTTGACCGATCGTCAGATGGTGCGCGGCATCTTCTCCGCATCGCAAATTGCCCGTCAGCTTGGCGTGGCAACACAGATTCATTCAGTGGCAAAAACCTTTGCCCAGATCGAAGCTGTGCTCGCCAGCTAAAGTAGAAAAAGTGTCAATCCAAGGCCACGGGAAACCGTGGCCTTTTTGTTGAGCGGCGTGCCACAATGTAAAGATGAGTACAAAAAACAGCCACAACCTCGCAAGGTTCCTGAAAAATCGGCTTAAAGAAGAGCATTTGGCCTGGCGTATCCTGTTTCGGGAGGAATGGGTATCTTTGTTGGTGTTGTTCTGTGGCCTCGTGCTTCTGGTTCTGTTTACACGGCCGGTGCCGCCCGGCGATGTGACGCTGGCTGTAGGACAGCCCGGCTCAACGTATGAACTTATAGGAAAACGCTACCAGGAGATTTTTGCGCGTGAAGGCGTGACGCTGAAGCTGGTGCATACAAAGGGGTCGCAAGAAAGCCTGGCAGAGGCGGCCGATGGTAAGTCTCCGGTTAACGCCGGATTGTTGCTGGGGGGGATTGCCCACAAAGGTGAGTATCCAGAGCTTTATTCTCTAGGTAGCGTTGATTATCTGCCGCTGTGGCTGTTTTATCGGGGCCCGGTACTGAAAGGTCAAGATGCGTTGGGGTACCTCAAAGGAAAGCCCATCGCCATCGGTTTGGAGGGGAGCGGTACAGAACTCTTGCTCAAGAAAATGCTGGCGATGCGGGGTATTCATCTGCGTGAAGACGATGCCAATTTTCGCCGGCTGCCGCACGCGGAAGCGGTGCAGCAACTGCTGGATGGGCAAATTGCAGCCATGGCCATCGTCGATGGATTTGATTCGCCGACGATTCAGAACTTGCTCGCGCATCCTGAACTCAAGATTTTTGATTTTGCTTACGCTGCGGCTTACGTAAAACGGATGCCTTATCTGGATACTGTGGTGATTCCGCGGGGCTCCCTGGATCTAACTAAGCTAGACCCGCCAGACGATATTCATATGATCGCCTCTACCGTGACGTTGTTGGTTGAGAAAAACATGCATCCGGCGATTCAACAGCTCTTTTTAGCGGCAACCAATGAAATCGGCGATGAAAACAATTTGTTCTTCGGTAAAGGCGATACATTCCCTGCTTATATCGACCGAAGTATCCCATTGAGTCCGATTGCCAAGCGTTATTACGACAAGGGGGAGCCATGGCTTGCCGGCCTGATGCCATTCTGGATTGTGAGCTATGTGGATCGCATGTGGTTGCTGGCGCTTGGGGTTCTGGCGGTTGTATTACCGTTTTTCCGACTGGTGCCCAATTATCGTTTGTTCCGCTCGCGGATGCTGATTTCAGATGCCTATGACGAAATCAAAGTGGTTGAGCAGCGTATGTATGAGGCAAAGCACGTGGCGGAATTACGTTATTTGCTGGAGCGGCTTGATCAGCTGGAGGCGGAAATCGGTGACTTCTGGATTTCTTCGGATGAGACTAATCGTTTCTTCACGATGAAGAGTGCCCTAGAGCTAGTTCGCCGGGAGATTGTGCTAAGGATCAAGCACCTTGAGGCGCAAGACTAGTTGTTGAACTGCAGCGGTGAATCGCAGTTATCGCAGTCTTCTTCCAGTTCGCCACCCATAGCGCAGTCAACGGTGCTGCCTTGAACCGCATTGGCCGAAATCGGCACGATCTGTACTTTAACGACGCCATCTCGCACCATGTCGAGATATTTGGCAGCGCTATGCGAGACATCGATCACGCGGGCGCGGTGCTTTGGATGCATCCGATCGTTGACTTTGACGACAACGCAGAGATTGGTATCCGGACGCTTCACCATCACCAAAGAACCGAGGGGCAGAAAATTACTCGCGGCCGTAAACAGTTTGTTGTTAAAAATTTCGCCGGTGGCTGTTTTTCGCCCTTGAAACTTGGCACCGTAAAAACTGGCTTTGCCGCGTAGGCCTTTGGATTCGATGGTTACTGCGGGTGCTTCATCGGGAGGGGCAAGGGTCACCCGGCTACGTTTTATGGATGTGCCCTGTTGTAAGCTCTGGCTCGATTTACTCTTCGTTTCACGTTTGGTTTTCGCGGGTGCTTCTGTTTCCGTGGTTTCAAGAGCGCTCGAACTTCCCTCTGCGGCAGACGCAACTCCGAAAAACAGCATGAACATCAGTATGGCCAGGCAGCCTCTGACTCGGTTGGCATTGCTGTTGTTTTTGGAGAGGCAAAGAGACATCCGCAGCCTTTGGCGTTAAGAAACAGGTACATTATCCACATTTCGTGTTTTGGAACGCCAGCTCTATGAGTAAGTCCCCCCTTCTATGTCTTTGTTTCTCATTGGTCTCCGGCCTCGTTTGCGCTCAGGATGGCATGGGTGATGGCAATGCGTATGACAGTGGTGCTGGCTCGTACCAGAATCTTGGTGGCAACACCTACGCGCCTGGTGGTGGCACCTATCAGCAAGACGGCAACACGATTCAGAGTGATACCGGCACGACCTATCAGACAGAGGGCGGTTTGGTGTTGGGGACCGATGGCAGTGAATATCAGACAACCGGAAATACCACCTATAACTTTGATGGCACCAGCTGTTTGAATAGCGGTAGCGCAACGAACTGCGATTAAAACCAGATACCCCAAAAATATTTTTCATGCAAAACGAGAGGCTCATCTGGTGAGACTCTCGACCCCTAAGATGACTCCATGCCCGAAACCAAGGGTGATACATAAGGAGCATCAACATGAAAAACCTGTTCGTCTGGATCGTTCTTATCTCTACTGCTGCTCTGGGCGTTGCCATTGCGCAACCCAACCACGAAAACGGGTATCTCGTTCAGGGTGAGGTTCAACGGCCGTATCAAAGTATTGCTTAATTACGCTGGGGTTTGGTTAGAATAGCTTTATCGTAATGCCCAAAGGAGTGCGCATGTCGTTTTCGAAAAAGCCGGGGATGCCGTCCCGTTTGCTCGTAGGCTTGGTATCGGTTGCGCTGGCGATGCCGGCCATGGTGCCAGTAGCCTTTGCTCAGAGCAGTCAGCAGTCAGAGTCTGCCCAATTAAGCCAGGCGCAGCTTTCTGCGTTGGTGGCGCCAATTGCGCTGTATCCGGATTCGCTCGTGTCCCAGGTGCTGATGGCATCGACTTATCCGCTGGAAGTGGCCGAAGCCTCTAACTGGCAAAAAGCGAATAGCCGTTTGAAGGGTGATTCACTGAACCAGGCGCTGCAACAGCAGAATTGGGACGCGAGTGTTAAGTCCCTAGTGTCGTTCCCGCCCGTGCTTAATATGATGGGCTCGGAGTTGAGTTGGACGCAGAACCTAGGTAATGCAGTGTTGGCTCAGCAGTCTGACGTGATGAATGCCATTCAGGGTTTGCGCGCCAAAGCGCAGCAATCGGGTGCGTTGCAGTCGAATTCTCAACAAACGGTATCGGGTGGTGGCAGCGCCCCGGTCGTTATTCAGCCGGCCAATCCGCAGGTGGTTTATGTGCCTTCATATAACCCATCAGTCGTTTACGGCGGCTGGCCGTATCCGGCTTATCCACCGTATGCGTATTACCCGCCGGGCTATGTGGCCGGTACGGCGTTGCTCTCATTTGGCGTTGGCATGGCTGTGGGTGCCGCGTTGTGGGGTGGTTGTCACTGGGGCGGCGGCGGTTGGGGCGGTGGCAATTCGCTGACCGTGAACAACAATAACTTCAATAACTTTAATCGCAATACCAATAATAATTGGCAGGGCGGTAATCGCAGTGGTTCGAGCAATTGGCAGGCAGATCAACAACGCCGTAATGCCAATATGTCGGGCGCAGGTGGCGGTGCCAACCGCGATGCGCAACGCGATCAACTGCGCCAGTCTATGCAGCGCGATGGCATGAGTGGTGGTGATCGTGTGGGTGGCACTGGTGAGCGCTCCGGCGGCGATCGTATGAGCGGCGGTGGCGACCGCATGAGCGGTGAACGTTCTGGGAGTTCTCGCGATAGTAGCTTTGGCCGAGATCCGGGCGGCTTCGGTGATACCCATGGTGCCCGTTTTGATAGCGGAAAGAGTTTTGGCGGCGGTGGTAGTAGCAGAAGCTTCGGTGGGGGGGGTAGAAGCTTTGGCGGCGGCGGTGGTGGCCACTTTGGTGGTGGGCGTCGCTAAGCTGCGGCCTATTCCGATTTAATTATTGAGAGATTAAGGAAAAATCATGAAAAAACTGATCGTTGCGGCTTCGATGGCCACTATGGCGTTGGGTCTATCCACGGGTGCACAGGCGGCTAATGCTATTAGTACTGAAGAACTGATGAGCTACTGTAAAAGCGCTGATAGCAGCTCGTTTGTGACCTGTGAAATTTACGGTCAAGCGGTATATGACACCTATCTGGTGACCCGTCATCCGAAATACGCGTCGAACACCATCTGCGTTAAGCAGCCGGCACAACCGCGTAAAGAGGTCATTCAGGAGTATGTTGCCTGGGTCGATGCCAATCCTAAGCAAGCTAAAGCGCCAGCTGCCGAAACCATTTTGCGTTTCCTGACGAGCAAGTACCCTTGCGGTAAAGCAGCTAAGTAATATGGATGTGAAGGCGCCGGCTTAGGCCGGCGCTTTTTTATTCCCCCGGGAAGCGGAAATAAGTCGTTTGTAGTTTGCCGGGTGTGACGCTGATTTTTTGTGTGAGCGTGTGGCCGTTTTTCTGAGCTTTGACACTGTAGGTGCCGGCAGGCAGATTGGCCAAAAGCACAGGGCCTTCACTGGTTGTAAGCAGTACGCCTGTGCCGTTGGCATCGATGATGGTAATGCGAATATCGCTGAGATAAGTACCTGATTGGCCAACGAGGAATAGTTTGAGGTCGAACTCTTTTTCTCTGGCGGTGAGTTGCGCCATAGAGTCATCGCCAACACCGCCAGATATAAATGGAGCGGTGCTTGTGGTTGCTGAGGCGTTTTGCGCAGCTTCTTGAGCCCATGCAGGGCTAAGAAGTAATGAGCAGAGTAGCGGGATCAAGAAATGACGATGGCTCATGGCGCTTCCTTGGTTAGTTGTTTAGGCAACGTGAGCCGACGGGCAGGTTATTAGGCATTCCCCACGCATTATCAGGAAGATTGGCATAACGGCCCGAATAGCTTTGGCGTTGTGTGTTGAATGCCTTGATGCTGCCATCGGCATTGAAGTCGACAATCCAGAAGTAGTTGTAGTTGTGATCAGGCCAGGTTGTGGGAGCTTGATCCAGTTTTAATAGTTGACGCAGCGTGACTGCCTCGCCGGGATAGCGCGATTCCAATGCAGTGCTCGCTATATGAAAATGCTCCCAGACCATGAGTACTTGTTTGCCCGTATATTTGGGGTTATTCATCAGGTCGTGAACAGCCAGCCGATTCTGATGGTTGATCTCTGCTTCTAGCTGTGCCGCTGATAGATCAGCGTTGGGCAAAGCCAGGTAGCTTGTTGTGGGCATGTCCCGTGAGTGAGCTGTAGGTTCAGCCGTTTCTGACGTGTGAATAGTGAGCGTCATAATTGCGGCTGGAGGCTCGTTGGGAAAGAGCGAAGCTGATGCGTGCGCTCCAAGGTATTGATCGCTGAGTGCCTGAGCACGATCAAGGCCTGTTTGGCAAAGGTTCCAAGTGTTTAGCTTTTCTCCGTGCCGAACAATCACCAGGCGTTCTGGTGCGGCTAGGCTTGGCACACTGATGAGACAAGTCACCAGTGTGAGCAGCGTAGTCCGCATCCGCCGGAAAGACATGTCGGGTTTTAATTGCCTGCCATGCCTGCGGCAACACGTACAGCGGTGGTTACCCAATTGATAGCCAGTTTCTGGAAGGCCTCTGGCGAGCTGGATTCCATGCGGAAGGTTTCGCCCGACATCACGTAGACGCCTTCGCCCAGAATTTTGCCGCTGACGCTATCACGCATTTTGGCTTCAACAACCAGCGAAGGGGTCTTTGAGTCGACGCCAGTCGCCTTTTGTGCGGCGAATAGCACGGCAGACACAGGAATGACGTTCCATGGTTTAAAGCCATCGCCTTCGATTTCGGCGCCGGTAATGGCCACGCTCAGGCGGGCAATGCCAGGGCCCGGTTTATCAACCACATTAAAGCGCTTAGCTGCTTTTTCTTTGAGTTCGCTGTCGATCAGCATGCGGGTCTGATAAATGGTTTCTTCGCTCAAACCTTTTTTGCCTTCATTCTTGAGGGCGGTTTGAAACAGAATAACCGGGTCGATCATCACGCCTTTCCAGTCGCTGCGATTGAAATTAGGACTGATATAACGATAGACCTTAACGCCAGGCGCCGGGCTATCGACTTCCGCAAGACGGTTGTATTCGGTCGATGTGAGGAATCCGGATTTCTGTGACTGTGTTAGACCGCCACCGCCGCAGGCTACGAGCGCTAAAGCGGCTGCAGAAGTGACGGCAATTGTGCACATACGACCAAATAGATTGGATTGGTGTTGCTGGGTATTCATGGTGAGACTCCGTTTGAGCGGTTTGAAAGATTCCACTGCCTAGACTAAAGCGAAGCGGCGGCTATGTCTAGCGGGGCTTGGAATATTTTTGTGGGGTGCGACGGTTTGTGTCATCCGGCTGGAATCTGGGGCGTTATCGGCACTAGGCGTTTTAACTTTTATAGAGGAGTGCGCCATGAAGAAAATGGTTTTATTGCTGTCGATTGCTTTATTGTCCGCAGTTGCTCAGCCTGCGCTGGCCGATGGCCGGGGCCATCATCATGGCTGCAGGGGTTATGGGTGGCTACCCCTTGATCTGGCGTTGTAGCGTTTGGTAGTCAATTTTGCCTGTCCGCAAGACCGGTAATTCAGCCATGTGGATTAATTCACGCGGCAAGTAGGTGTTGGGAATGCGGGACTCTGCAAAATACGACCGAACGGCTTCTAGCGTGAGGTCGGGATTATTGGTGTACAGGCGGATCAAGGTTTTGGCTTGTTCATCTGACTCGATGGCTATGGCGGCATGATGAAAGTCGGGCGAAAGCTTGGAGATTTCATCTTCGATGTAGCCCAGAGAAATCATTTCTCCCGCAATCTTGGTAAAACGCTTTTTGCGACCCTTGATGGCAAGGAACCCGTCTTCGTCTACGGTAACGATGTCGCCTGTGTCATACCAGCCATCGTTGAGGGATGAGCGATCTTCCATCAGGTCGTGTAAATAGGACTTCATGAGATTGCCGCCGCGCACATGGAGTACGCCGCCCTCTGTGATGCCCTCATGAGGCTCGATACGATATTCGATATGCGGCAGAATTCGCCCGACGCTGCCATGGCGTGAGGCCCCTGGCACGTTGACAGCAATCACAGGTCCAGCCTCTGTGGCACCATACCCTTCGAGCATGGTGATATTGAGCGATTCATACAGTTCACGTGTGCGCGGTTTTAGCCGTTCTGCACCGGAAACGACAAATCGTAGCGAGGCAAGGTCAGCTGAGTTTGCCACTTTAAACATTTGGGCTAGAAAGGTGTCGGTCGAAAGAAGAACGGTTGCCTGATGTTTGTGAATGAGCTGAAGGTTTTCTTTATGGCGCAGCGGTGACAAACCGATAATTGTTTTCATGCCATTTAACAGAGGCAATAGAACGCCAGCAGTGAGGCCGAAAGCATGAAAGTGCGGTAGCGCGCTAAACATCACTTCGTGTTTGCTGATCGGAAAAGCTTCGAGGATCTGGCTGCAGTTGGTGAGTAGGTTCCGGTGCGAGAGAACAACGGCCTTGGGGTCTGCCTCACTGCCGGATGTAAAAAGTATCACCGCAGCATCATCAGGCTGGCTGCGTTCTGTTTTTAAGCGTTTCAGTTTAACGCGGAGGGCACCGCTCAGCTTCGCCAGCCGGCCAATTTTTTTGGCGATATTTTCCAGAAAGACGGTTTGAATGCCGAGTGCAGCTAATTGATCGGGTAGATCATTCAACCCGCATTTGTCGAGAAATTGATGCGAGGTAAGTACAACATCAAGATGACCCCGTTCACAGCAGCGAAGCAAGGTAGGCACCGGAAAGGTGTAATTGAGAATGACCGCAGTTTTGTGGGCAAAGTTGCAACCCATTGTGGCAACTACACCAGCCACACTGTTGGGCAGTAAACAGCCCGCATGCCGACGATGCGTCAGCGCCTCTATGCGACGTGAGAGTACCGCACAGCCGATAATCAGGCGATTAAAGGTCAGCGATCTGCCCAGCTCGTCATAAATAATAGGCTGTCGGCTTCTATTAGAAGCTGCTGCCATCAAGAGGCGCTTCGGAATCGTGTTGTTAGCGGGCATGATGAACCCCTTTGTTTATATTTCGATCAGTGTGCCATGCGTGGGGAAAAAGATGGCGGTACGTACAGGCAAGCCTTCTTTGGCAAACAGTGCGGCATAGCGTTCCAGTTGCGGCTTGTGGCTGAGCGCCTTGCTTTCGAGTTGCTGTTCAATGGGTGCGTCAGATTCCATGATGCGTAGTATTTTATAGTCAATAATCCAGCGCTCGCCGCTGTTAATGAACGTACGGTCAATCACATGACGCTTAAAGGTTTGCGGAACGTCGGGTTGTAGGCTGCTCATGGGGACTTCGCAACCAGCTTCCTCCTGAGGGCCGAGCAACCAGCGTCCCTGTTCGCTGTTCAGCGCGCCTAAAAGCGCTTCTTCAACAAGCTTGGCCGCATCGCGGCAGGTAATGGATTCATGCCCATCGCTGGCTAAGCATTGTTCAAAGTAGGGTAAAAGTTGGGAAATGCGTTCGCTCGGCCAAGCCATTAGCCCATCGTTGGCAATCGCTTCAAGGTAGCGATGCGTGAGCGTACCAACCGCCATGTCGATCGTATGATTTTCTGTAGCACCTGATGGATCGAGGGATGGAAACGATTCAGGGATATTAGCGATCGTCGTGGGTTCGATTAAGTAGTCATTGCGCAGCCGGATCAAGCGCGGGACAAACTGTCCGGAATCGATTGTGTTGGCAGGAGCGGTACGCTCCGCAGAATGTGCCGCCGCTAAAAAATGGCTTTCTAGTGCAGGCCATAGGGGCGCAAGCAAAGAACTGGTAGCCGGAGCCTTCAGGGCGTTGGTGGTTTCACCTTTAGGGTCGCGATAGGCCACACCCAGTAGATGCAGGCAACGTTCTGCCCGGGTGACGGCAACATAAAGTACACGCTGTGCTTCGTTCAGACTCCGGATTTTTTCCAGGTTGCGTAACAGGTCATAGGCTGAGGGTGTATCTGTTGGCGGTGCGCCCGCTGGTGGCACAGGGGCAACAACAAGGTGTTCATGATCATCGTCGAGGAGCACGGTATCCCAGATGATTAAAGCCTTGTCGTCAGAGGGGAGTCGTTTGTGCAAGCCCGGCAGAATGACAGTATCGAATTGCAAGCCCTTGGATTTGTGCACGGTCATTAATTGCACATGCTGACTATCAAAAGAGGCATCCGGGGCGGCAAACAGGCGACCAAGCCCATCGTCAAGGCGAGACAGGTCTAGCGTGCCATGGACATCCAGTTTGTCGAGTAGCTGCAGGAATGCTTGAACATCAGCGGCATCATTTGGCGTGTTGAGACACTGCGGTCCGCCTAATGCAAGCCAGACACCCTCTACCCAGCGACGTGAACGTTGCAGGCTGCGTGCCTTATAAGCTTCGGAGATCAAAAGACGAACCCGACGGAGCCTGAGCTGGCCATCGGTCGATAGTCGGTCAATCAGCGGCTCATCTTGCATGAGAGACCAAATGGTTTGCTCATGGTCGTGTGCGGCAAGTTGATGTAGATCGGCCAGTGAGAGGCCGCACCAGGGCGCGCGAAGTATGGCGAGCCAATTAATACGATCGGATTGATGGTGTAACGCACGGGTTAGGGCAACCAGGTCTTGAACTGACTGACGTGCAGCAAGAGCGTCGATCTCAACGGCTTGAAATGCGATACGCGGCTCTTGAGCCTGTAAAAGATCGACCAGGGCATCAAGATGGCTGCGGGCACGGACCAAAACGGCAATCTGAGCATCGGGTACTTCTGAACGCGACTCCCGTATCAGACGGACAATCGTTTCAGCTTCTTGTTGGTCGGCTAGGTAGCGGGGTGTTTTTTCATCGGTCTCCGGGTCACGGTCTCCGCTGATAATGGGGTGAATGCGAACGCTAGGCTGATTTAAAAGGGGTTTGTGAGCGACCGCGGGGCTAAAACGAACCGCGCCCCGCGTGGCATCATCTTTTTCTGCAAAAACAGAAGCAAAGGTTTGGTTAACCCAATCGACAATATTTTTGACGGATCGATTGTTCTGATAAAGCTGCAGAGGCGATGGGTGGATGGGGCCGATGCCATTCTGGCGTACGCGTATAAACAGACCGACATCCGCTTTACGGAAGCGGTAAATTGATTGCATCGGGTCGCCAACCAGAAAAAGCGTTTGACCGCTATCAGCACTCCAGCCAGAGGTGAGCATTTCAAGAAGCGCAACTTGGCTAGGACTGGTGTCCTGGAATTCGTCAACGAGTAAATGGCGAATCTGATAGTCCAGTTGCTGTGCAAGATCGGTAGGGTTGTCCGGTTCACCAAGAGCGAGCAATGCCCGTCGCGCTATTTCTGTATGGTCAACGGTTTTTTCCTGTATAAAACCAAGCCATAGATTGCCATAGGCCAGATGAAGCAGTCGAGCTAGATCCTGAACGATCATCGCTTCAGCATCTCCGAGTTGTGGATCCGGCAATTCCCGAATGCGAGCGAGTGAATCAACCAATTTTGCTGCATCAAGGATGGCGAGTGCATCCTTAAGAGTCTGCTTTTGCGCCTTGTTTTCTTTACCGGCCAGATTGATGGGACTGCGATAATCTTTACGTAATTTGTTTTCCGACGTTAAAAAAAGTTCGGCAAAAGCACGCCAAGAAGGTAGCGCACCGGCATCTGCAGGTAATGCATCATCCCAGTCGGCCAGCAAATGAATGGGCGATTCGGGACTATTGCTTGCTGCATGTCGCGCGGCACTCATGACGTCTGAGGTAAAGACGCGGCTAAGCGCGGCAGCAATCACCGAAAGTTCCTCGTTGATGAGTCGTCCAAGAGCATGGGTAACGGCTGATTGGAGCTGCTGGCTCTGTCCAACATGTATGTAACGTTGCCACTGATCTCGCCGTTCTAGCATGGCAACCAGCATAGTCTGGAGGCGACCTGTGTCATTGTCGAAATAAGCAAGCACCCGTTCCACCGTGTTTCGATCCGCTTCGTCCGCTGCGGATTCTAGAAGTGCGAGCGTATTGCGAGCGGCCTCTTCATATAACGGCTTGCATTCAGTGCTTAATCCTGGCCGCGTACCAAAGCGTGTGAGTAGCGGCATTTGACGCACCAGGCTCATGGACAGGGCATCCAGTGTCATTACCCGTAAACGTCCTGGCTGATCGAGCAATTGCCACGCACGAAGGTTGTTTTGCTTCAAAACATCTAAGGCCAGCGCATGGGTCTTTTGCTTGTGAGGCAGTGCGTCATCAGAGAGCGGCCGTGTGGCAGCACGGAGGCTGGCCATAATTCGATCCCGCATTTCTGCGGCGGCTTTGCGCGTAAAGGTGAGCGCAACAACTTCTTCGGGTTCGTTGACGCGTGCCAGCAATACAAGAAAGCGTTGCGTCAGCAGTTCAGTTTTGCCTGCGCCTGCGGGGGCATCGACAATAAACGAATGATTTGGGTCAAGCGCTTTCTGCCGCGCAGCAGCGTCAGCGTGGAGTTGTTCTTGTTCGAACATGCTGCTGGCGGGTGAATACTTGGCGCTGTTCATGCGTGGGCCTCCGGCAAATCAAGTGCATGCACAGAAGACTTAAACTGGCGATCGCGTTCCGCTAGCCGTAACAAAGGACGTACGTTGCAATAAAGCAGGTCACTTTCGTCGGTGAAAGATACGCTCGCATTCCCCTGGCACACTTCTCCGGCTATTGCGTAAATGGCTTTATGCCAGTGCACTAAGACGCTAGCCCAATCAGGAAATGAGGTCGGATTGAACACTCTGCGTACCCGAAAGCTTTGAAGGTCTTCGACACCCGGCAAAAGTTTTTCTCCGTCACCAATCCCTTTGAAGGCGATTTTGCTCAGGTGAACTTGTCCGAATGCCACGCCTGCAACGTCACCTTCGCTCGGTGTGGCAATGGCGGCGTAAATTGGCAGTTGGGGCTCCGTAAGACGGGTGCTGGCCCAATTGCGGGTGTCAATGTTGGCCCCGGTTTTATAGTCAATAATGAGCAACCGGCCATCGGCAAGCTGGTCAATACGGTCTATAAACATCCGTACTTCAATGCCGCCAATATTGTGTTTGAACTCATGTTCACGATGAAGCACAGTGAAGGGCTTGTCACGCGCGGCTTCCATCTCTAGCCATCGGGTCAGTAAGCGCTGCAGGCGGCTGCGCTCTAACGCCTGCTGGCGCGGTTTAAGGGGCTCGTGTTTCTTGTTGGTGTTATAGGCGGTGAGGACCTGATCGATGGCCTGGCCAATGGCTGCAGTTAGGCCATTGGCCATGAGCGTTTTTAAACCCGCATGATCTTTGGTGTTCGTCCAAAATATCTCGAGTGCATCATGAACCAGCGTACCCCGTTGTCGGGCATCAAGACCTTCAACCGGTGTTTCAAGCGGCACTGCGCCAAGCCTGTACTGGTAGTAACCCCATGCCGGGCAAATTGCCTGCGCTTTTAGGAGCCAAGTGCCGCCACGGACATGGGATCCCGGATTGACAGCCGGTGCCTGAGCGTCTTCGATGGCCTCTAGCATGAGGTTTGGTGCGTTCTTTATGGCAGTTAACCACGGTAAAACATCGGCCGTAGGCGATGGTGTGATCGGGATCTGTGCGATCAGCGCACTGGGTTGAAGCTCAGTGTCGCCATCCATGTGCGGCGAACTCACAACTATTTCGGGCGCGCTGCGCAGCAACCGGCTCTGGATGCGTTGCGCAAAATCGAGCTGGACGTTCGCACAGGCGTTGGGCGCGCGCTGCTGGCGTTGAGCGGCAACCGCAAGCAATGGGTTAGGGTGGGCTGCTGGCGGCCAATTCGTTTCGGTTAATCCGGCAAACCAGAGTGCATCAAAATCAATCCCCGTTGATTCGAGTACGCCTAAGATTTGTATGGGGGGATTGCCTCTGGTTTTAGGTTGGAAGAGGCGCTCATTACAAAGTTGACTGAGTAGTTTGATCGTGTTCTTAAAAGTGAGCTTGCCCGTAATTTGATCAATTCGGGATAGTTCATCCAATGCCTCGGTGAAAGCCTGACGGGTTTGGAACTCAATGCTGTTGAGATTGCCTTCGGCGAGCCATCCTGTTTTCGCAAGAAGGCCTTCTAGGCTAGATCGCCATGCCGAAGGTAAACGACTGTTTTGGGCGTCTTTGGCTACTTGGGCCAGTGCATGAAGATGTTGACGCAAGGCAGGTGCGAGCAATTGATGCTCGTCTAAAAACCAAGCGGCAAAGTTTTTGTAGCGACTGAGAGGGGCCTTGAGTGAAACGCTGGCTCTAAACGCAGCATCGAGACGTGCCCGCGCATCAGATTCAGCAATATGGCCAGGGCAAGACCAGTATGGACTATGCAAAAGTGATGCGATACGGGACTGATCAATGTCCTGCCGTGTACCGATCAGTTGTAGTAGCGTGAGGGCGCACTGAACGATGGGCGTGCTGGATAAAGCCTGCCCGAGGCTGATGTTGAATGGCCGCGGCTGGTGTGCATTACGGGCAAAGATATGCTCGGGTGTGAGCATGTCCTCTAGTGCATCTTGTAAGGGCTGTTGATAGGTCTCAAGATCGGGGGCCACAATGCCAAGACGTGCTTGTGGATTGTTGGACAATTGCTCCCGAGCCCAAGCGGCAATTGTGAGACATTCTTGTCCGATGTCCGACGGACGGACGTGCGAGACATGACCCGGGCGCCTTGCTTGGTCAATCGCAGAAACCCTAATGCCGCGGGCATCGAGTTGGGCATGCAGTTTTTTTTCTAGTGCGGTGTAGTGGTCAAAACCCGCGAAACAGAGCTGGCTTGGAAGCAACGCGTGATCAACCTCAGGCAGGTGGTCGATCAGCTGTGCGTGAAGACTGGCGCCGTCGATGAGCTTTTTTTCCTGGCAGTAAGCTCTGAAGGCAATTTGCCATTGATGAAATTGCTGTTGTTCCTCGCTGCCCTGGTCGCTGCCATCAACCGGGATGTTCCATTCGATTGAAAGCTTATGCGCTTGTGAGGCATGAGCAGCCAGCGCTTGCAGATCGAAAAGCGCTTCTGTGGACGTATCGATCTGAAATTGAATCACTGACTCCCAGACCAATTGTTCTTGAAAGGGATTCAAAACACGTAGATGGTTTAGCGCGGCGGGTGCCTTGCCGCGTAGAGCAAGTGCATCGTGTAAATTGCCAAGCCATTGACCAAGGGTCATTGCTTTGAGTGTGCGCCAACCTGAACCCGCCTGCTTTTGCTTATCGTGCGCAAGAGACAGGGTTTGAGCCAGGCGGAGCGTAGCGCAGACAATAGGCGAATCCGCAGGTATGTCTGTCATCGAAACTGGCGTAAGCGTATATAAATCGAGATCTGTCATGAGCGTGTCTTATCCGGTTAATATACTAGCTGAAGCAAGCTTAGCGTGCTCTGAAAGCGTGTAAGGAAACTACAAATGCATATTGTTGATTTGACCCAGCAACGTAAAACGACTAAGGCCTTTGATCCGGCCTGCCAATTGAGTCAGGAGCAAGTGGATGCGGTTTGTGCATTGCTGCGCATGAGTCCTTCTTCAACCAATGCACAGCCCTGGCATTTCTTTTTAGCCAGCTCTGAAGCCGCCAAGGCAAAGGTGGCTGCTGGCACCTCGGGTGATTTTGCTTATAACGAGCCGAAAATTAAAAATGCCGCTTTGGTGGTTGTCATGTGCGCTCGGACGCGAATGGATGAGGTGTATTTGCAGCAGGTGCTGGATCAGGAAACTAAAGATGGCCGCCTAGCCACAGAAGATGCTCGTTTAAACCAGCATAAGGTGCGTTCTGGTTATGTTCAAAAGCATGAGCAAAGCGCTGTAGGGCTTCTGCAATGGTCGGCGCGTCAGGTGTATATTGCGCTGGGCTTTCTGCTTCTGGGCGCGGCCGAGATGGGCATTGATGCTTGTCCCATAGAGGGGTTCGATGCAGCCGCTATGGATCAAGCGCTTGATCTGGAAGCACAGGGTTTGGCCAGTCAGGTCATTGTGGCATTGGGTCGCAAGTCCGAACAGGACTTCAATGCCGGCTTGCCAAAGTCCCGATTACCGGAATCTGCTGTCATTACTAAATTGTGAGTCATGCGTGATGCCACTGCTGTATTCGCTTAGGGGTGATCTTGGCGTTATCACCATGAATAATGATGCTCGGCGCAACGTTTTGAACGAGGCCTTTTTTCAGCGGCTGACAGAACTGCTGAATATGGCTGCAGAAAGCAGGGTGCGAGCGGTTATTTTAAGAGCGAATCCGGGCGCCCACGTTTGGTCAGCAGGCCATGATGTTGACGAGCTGCCTCCAGCGGGGCAGGACCCTTTGTGTTGGGCTGAAATACTGCCGAGCATGACGCGCGCCTTGCATAATTTTCCGGCTCCGGTCATTGCCATGATTGAGGGGACGGTATGGGGTGGCGCTTGTGAACTCGCGCTCGCCTGTGACATTGTGGTAGCTGCAACCGGGACAACATTCGCCCTAACGCCCGCCCGTCTGGGTGTGCCGTACAACATTAATGGCTTATCAACCTTCACCCGATCATTGACGCCGCAGTTGCTTAAGGAACTTCTTTTTACAGCTGCACCGATGCCGGCAGAACGTTTAGCTAGTGCGGGAGCGATTAATCATGTCGTGCCCACGGCAGCCTTGGAATCATTTTGTATTAGTTTAGCGGAGCAGATAGGTAGCAATGCCCCGTTAACGATTCGGGCAACAAAAGAAATGATTAATGTGTTGTTAAGCGCTAGAGAGATGTCGGCCTCTGAATTTGAGCGCTTAGAAGAGCTACGTAAAGAAGTCTATTCGAGCGCAGATTATGCCGAAGGACTCGATGCGCTGCGCAATAAGCGGGCGCCAAAATTTACAGGTATTTAGAACGCTATTCTGGTGGGGTATCGTCATCACGTGGGCGGTGCCAGTAGAGCCAGCCCCATACCCCTAGCACTAACAATAGCGCGATGCTGAGTTCGAAAAAGACAATGGCCGGCACGTTTAATGGTTGCGTGAAATCGATGCAATGCGGTACAGCAATACTGCGAGCAGAATCTCGAACACGAAATTGAAACCGGGTGCCAGATCCATGCCGGCAAGCTCTTGCTGGTTGCCTAGTTGATAAGTCCAAGGCGTGATTGCCAGCACGGCTATGCATATCAGCAGGTTTGTCTGACGACTGAGTGTCAGTCGCGTGGCGAGCGGTAGTGTGAAGCAGCCAATTAACAGGGCAACTGCAGCCGTTGTTCCGTTCTCTAGGGTCAGATCACGAAACTCGGAAGACAAGGCAACACCATAAATAATAGCCACCATAACTAACGACACTAAAAATGTCGCTAGCCCCAAGGCTAGTCGCTTTAATAGCTGCTGCGATTCTCGGCGCTTGGGTGCTTTCCGTTTTGGCTGGGATCGCCCGTACTCAATATTGCCAGAGGGCAGACGGAATCGTTCGTTTTTATCGATAACCGACCCGTTGCCAGCTTCGGGCGGGTTCATCATTAGCCTTGCAGAACAACCTTCATGGCTTTGTTCCGCGCTTCAAGGTGCTTCGTGCCTGCGTCAGATAGTACCAAAGACTTTGCGCGACCATCCGTTGCCGAGCGCTTGATATCGATTAGTCCGCGGCTTTGCAGCTCAGTGACTTTACGATGCACTGTCGGGCCTGTACCAAACTGCAGACTTTGTACTAGGTCAGTGATCTTGACGATCTTGCCCAGAGCATTGGCTTCGTGCATATAGGCCATGACTTCTTCGCAGCCGCTGAAACCACTATCTTCATTGTTCGAAACGCGCATGAAGTTGAGTAGGCGTACGTAAGGATTTTTTGATTTCATTGTGAGTCCCATGGGGGTATGTAATGTTTAGTTTGTTATATGCAGAATTTATACCCAACTCGGTACGAAGTCCAGAATTACTTTGCCGTACTAGACAAAACCATTTAATGCTTATGGGATTTCTTAGCCGACTCAGGCATTAATCGCAGCGCTGAATAATACTGATCATGGAACGATCGGCAATTTCATCGGCGCGATTGGTGTAAAAGCGTACCGAAGCCCCTTCTCGACTGGTGTTGATATCCACAAAGTACATGGGCACCTTTTCATGATCTAGCACCAATTTCTGGTTGGACTGCAATGTATAACCAGTGTCTGTTCGAGTCGTTGTCAGACGGGTATGTCCGGAAGCAACCCAGCCGTTGTCGATACAGGTGGTCATGGCCTGCGGGCTCAAGGTGCTAAACGTTGTGAAACGCGGCACGGTATTGCGCAGATGGCTCGCAGACATATCGAATGAGGCACAACCGCTCATCATTAAAACCGCGGCGGTAAACAGAGCAAATTTTTTCATATGTCTATGCTAACCAGCGTTACGCTGTACGGCAAGCCGCATTGCAAACAAGTTTATGGCGCTGTCTTTATCGGGCGGGGTCTTTTGTAACGGTTATAGCCCCAGAGATACTGACTGGGCATCCGGCGAATCATCGCCTCCAGGGCTTGATTCATTTGGGTCGCCGCTTGAATCGGGTCTTCAGAGAGCGGCGACGTCATGGGGACGACATGAAATTTATACCCTTGCGCATGATCAAGCCGCTCCAGCCCTACCGTAAAGATGGGGGTCTGCCGTAAAGACTGCATGCGCTGCACTAGGGTAATGGTGTATGCGGGCTGCCCAAAGAAAGGTGCGTAAACGCCATCTCCCGCAGTGGGTACCTGATCTGGCAGAAAACCGATTGTTTGCCCCCGCATTAAAGTCCGGACCAGGCCTTTAACGCCCGCCTGCGTGGCAGGAACCAGGGTTAATTGGGGAGAAAACCTGATGCGATTAATCAGATCTCTCAGCCATTTCATACGGGGTTCTTTGAAAATGACCGTCGCCTTGTGTCGTTGGCTGTAGATTGGGCCAAGCATCTCAAAGCAACCAATGTGCGGAGAGATCAGAATAAGTCCACGCCCTTGAGCAAGCGTCTCATCGATTAATGGCCATGCATCGCAGACCACCAGATCTTGCAAATGATTGGCGTTACGCGGTGACCATAAATAGGGCAGCTCGAAAAACGCTTGTGAGACTTGCTGCATCGATTGCTTTTGTAAAGCGCGCGGCGCATCGGAGTAAGCAAAAGCGATGTTTTGAGCGGCGCGCCGTTTGTAGGTGCCCGGCATCACCCAGGCAATCCAGCCAGCAAATGTCCCAATCTTCTGAAGAACGAAGAGCGGAAGCAGCCCCAGCAGGCGGAAAACGGCGAAAACAAAAAATGTTGTGAAACGACTAGCCATGAAGCGACCTGAAAAAAACGAACCAGAATCGGGGCGAACTGGTTAATCCCGCCCACTTACTTACTCGATGGCATGTTAAGCCTATCGCTGTAAGTAATGTACATTCTCATTTTACGCGAATGCACTAAATTAAAAAACACCATGAAAAATCGTCTGGCCAGACTGTTGCTGGCAGTTGTTATCGTTGGCGCATTACCGGCCTGGAAAAATCTTGAGCGGGCGCCTGCGTTACCACCGCTCTATGCTAACGAGGCAAGTATTGATGGTATGAAGGGCGTGCGTTATGCCACGTATCAGCGCAGCGGCATTGAGTCATTGCTGAAGGACCTGGAAGCTTCGCTCCGGATCATGAACCGGGATGCGCCCGGTGCACCTATTAACTACTTATCAATCTCGGGCGGCGGGAGCCGGGGTGCTTTTGGTGCTGGGCTTCTGAATGGCTGGACTAAAAATGGTACGCGTCCAGAGTTCAATATGGTGACCGGGGTCAGCACGGGTGCGCTGATGGCACCATTCGCTTTTCTGGGGTCGGAATACGATGGGGCGCTCAAGCAGTTATATACCAGCATTACCTCAGACAATATTTACCGTAAACGCTCGTATGCCTCGGTGCTTTTTTCAGATGGGCTGAGTGATACAACCCCACTCTACAACATGATTTCAGCGCAAATTACGCCAGATCTTTTGCTCAAAGTGGCACGTGAGTACGCGGTTAAAAATCGTTGGCTTCTTATCGCGACCACTAATCTGGACACAGGGCAGCCGATAATATGGAATATGGGAAAAATTGCCGCTTATGGCACGCCCGAATCGCTGGAGCTCTTTAGAAAAGTCATGCTTGCTTCTGCGTCGTTGCCGGGATTCTTTTCTCCGGTCATGATCGATGCGGCCTATCAAGGTAAGAACTACCAAGAGATGCATGTCGATGGCGGCGTAAGCCGGCAAGTATTTATTTACCCGGCCTCTTTGTTTCATGAAACAGGCGCCTACAAGCTACTGGAAGGCCGTAAGCGGGAAGCCTATCTCATTCGCAACGACATTCTGGAAGCAGAAAACTATCAAACGGTTGAACGCAAGACGCTTGCCATTGCCAATCAAGCACTGGCTCAGTTTGCCCATTCACATGGCGATGGCGATATTTTCATGGCGTACCTCACGGCACGCCAGGATGGCTTTGGATTTAATATGGCATTTGTAACCGATGACTTTAATCACAAGGCACCGACATCCCGTTTTGATAAGCAGTACATGATGTCCCTATTTGATTATGCAGAGAAGCGTGCAGAAAAGGGGTATCCTTGGTCCCGAGTCCCCCCTGGTCTCAATGAATCTATGTCGAGTAGTCTGATGAAGTATCGAGAGGTACTAAATGGTGATGCAGCCAAAAAATAACGGGTTGTTAACGCTAAGTCAGAGAGCAGTTAGCGTGGTGAAAGTATTTTGGATGAGTCTCTTAGTGATTGCTGCTGTTGCAGCGTGTAGTCAGGAGAAAGCCCCTATGAACTCAAGCAACCCCTTAAGTCTAGCGCCAATGGTTTTAAAGAATACCCCTGCTAATGCCGAATCCATTGTGCTGGGCATGGGTTGTTTTTGGGGTGCTGAAAAGCGTATGTCAGCGCTAGCAGGCGTTCTGGACGTGGAGAGTGGTTACGCCAATGGCGACATTCCAGGTAACTATGAAGCCGTACTGGCTCATGAAAGGGCGTTGCATTACGGTAGAGCACAGGGACGTAACCACGCAGAGGTCGTAAAAGTGACGTTTGATCCTGCCCGTGTGACCTTGAGTGAAGTTCTAGCGCGTTTCTGGGAGAGCCACGACCCTACACAGGTAGACCGGCAGGGTAACGATATCGGTTCAAACTACCGTAGTGCTATTTATATCCAGAACGAAACGCAGCTAGAGACCGCCTTAACAACCAGAGAGATCTATCAGGCTGCATTGACCGCGGCAGGCAAAGGCAAAGTGACCACTGATATCGCGCCATTAACTGTCTATTACCCCGCTGAAGATTACCACCAGGATTATCTGAAGAAAAATCCTAATGGCTATTGTGGCTTGGGTGGAACGGGTGTTTCTTACCCGGGGGTAAGCGAACGTGTGGCCGTTGGCTCGAAGACAGCGGCTGCTGACAATAAACTATTGGATGCGAAATCACTTAACGCGCAACGCCAGTTGGTGGTGTTTGAAGCTGAGGATTGTGCCTACTGCAAGCAATTCAAGAAAGAAGTGCTAGACCATTGGCGTTCTGATGTTCCGGTCGTGCGAACGATGAATCCGAATCCGCCTAAAGGTTGGGTGTTGGAAAAGGCTTTGTTTGCAACACCGACGATCGTGCTGTTTGAACGGGGTAAAGAAGTGTCTCGCTACACGGGCTATAACGGGGACTTGAAGCGCTTCTGGCATTGGCTCGGTTTTCAGTTGCTTACGCCTGAGCAACGAAAGATTGCTTTCGAGCAGGGGACAGAATATCCGGGAACGGGTTCGCATCTTGATGAAAAAAGGCCTGGCACCTTTGTTGACCCGATTACTGGTGCGCCTTTATTCCGCAGTGATACTAAATTTAATAGCGGCACAGGTTGGCCGAGTTTCTTTAATCCGGTGCCGGGCTCAATTACCCTGCATGAAGATACCGCGCATGGCATGACACGGGTCGAAGTGCGTAGCGCCAGTTCAGGCATTCACCTGGGGCATGTCTTTGATGATGGCCCTCCGCCTACACACAAGCGCTATTGTATTAACGGCAATGTGCTTAAATTTGTACCCGATACGGGTAAATGAAAATGGCAGCCCGCAGACTGCCATTTAATGATGCAGTTAAAGCTTATTTCGAAGGACGCACAAACCCCACGGCCAGGTCCTGAACGTACTCAACGAGCACTTCATTGCCAACCTTAAACTTCTTCAGGCCGGTAACACGCTTATCAACCTTAACCTTGATCTTCTTGCCATCGGGTGTGGCCAGAACAGCAGTTTGATTTTTGGCGTTGATGTTTACGATCTTGGCAGTTGCGTAGACAGTTTCGGTTTCTTCTGCAAACGGCTCAGTGTTAGGCTTTTGACCGGCAACAGAGACGCTGTGCGACTCTGAAATGCCAGGTGTTGCACCCTTAGGCGCTTTAACTAGGCTAACAGCAATAGCTTGTGCATATTCGATCACAAACACATCACCCTTTTGAACGTTTTGCAGGTTAGCGACTGACTTTGCAACCTTCATCGGGGCGGTGTTGCCCTTGGCATCCTTCAGAACGACGGTGCGGTTCTTCAGGTCTACCGAATCAACGGTTGCCGTAAATACGGTTACCTGAGCGGCAACAGGTTCAATCTTCTGTGCGGTCGGGGCTGGTGCGGGGGCTGGGGTTGGGGCTGGTTTGCTGGCGCAGGCGCTCAGGCCAATGGCGGCGATCAGTGCCAGGTAGATGGCGTGTTTTTTCATGGGTGTTCCTAAAAAGTGGATTTTTAGATAATGCTTGTGCCCGACATTCTAATCTCATGGAATAGGGGTGTCTGCTGTTTTACATGGGCTGCTCATGTTTAATTTCTTAGGCCACCTGTGGCGCGGCTGCCTAAAGCCCTCTAAGATCGTACCTAATTCTTACAAGAAATGATCGAATGAGCCATTTAACGATGCACCCGACATCATCCCGGGATTCTCAATGGATCAACTGGGCGATCAATGTCATTGAGGCTGACTACTGTCGAAGTGCCGACACGCATTTGTTGCCGCTTCCTTTGCCCAAACTCAAAGATCTTGGTATTGATCTCTATCTCAAAGATGAGTCCACCCATCCTACGGGGAGTTTGAAGCACCGCTTGGCAAGATCCCTTTTCTTATATGCGTTATGCAATGGGTGGCTCGTAGAAGGCAAACCGGTCGTTGAAGCATCTAGCGGATCAACCGCCGTTAGTGAAGCTTACTTTGCCCGACTGCTTGGATTGCCGTTCTATGCGGTCATGACCCAAAGTACTTCTCCAGAAAAGATTGTTCAGGTGGAGTTTTACGGTGGGCAGTGTCATTTTGTGAATAGTGCGAACGAAGTTTATCCCGCGGCGAAAACCCTGGCGGCAAGCATCGACGGCCACTACATGGATCAGTTTACCTATGCAGAGCGTGCTACTGACTGGCGAGGTAACAATAACATTGCACAAAGCATCTACACGCAAATGGCCCGCGAGCGTTTCCCGGTGCCCAAATGGATTGTGGTTGGGGCGGGCACAGGCGGTACAAGTGCAACGATAGGCCGATACGCCCGTTACGAGCACTTCGATACGCGACTGTGTCTCGCAGATCCTGAGGGATCAGTGTTTGCCGAATACTGGCGCACCCGTAACCCACAAGTTCATGCGTCGGGATCGAAGATCGAAGGCATTGGCCGTCCGGAAACAGTTCCCAGTTTTTTGCCAAGCCTGATTGATGAGGTATGCGAGGTGACCAACACTGAATCGATGGCAGCTATGGTCCTGCTCGATTCCTTGTTGGGTCGACTGGTGGGGCCATCGACGGGAACGAATTTCGCTGCCATGCTTATAGTCGCTAATCAAATGCGATTAGCGGGTGAGACAGGTTCAATCGTTTCTTTGCTCTGTGACAGCGGCACCCGGTATCTAAATGCTTATCATGATGCCGCATGGAGAGACGCCCAGTTTGGTGACCAGACCTCGGCACTGGCTGCGCTTAAGGCGCAAGCCCTGCTTAATGGGTGAGATCCTAAATGCGTTCCGCAACGCTATTTTCATCAACAGGAAAAAACCCCGGCATGTTATGGCTATTGAGCGATGGGTAGCTGCTAAAGGCCATCGTCCATTCTGCAAACCTGCGGGCATCAGCGGGCGTGCGGGATATCAGAATAATCTGCTGGTGGCGATCGTCTTTCTGTAGCGATGCCCACAACTTATCGAGTGAACTGCTCGGCCCTTCCACCCACTGGGTGAAAAATTCGCCGTCAAAAATTAGGTGGCCTGTAATGTGCAACTCGGCATTTTTTTGGCGTGCCTGCGAGAGCAGATTGAAGAGGGCTAGGCTACCTACTTCCCCGGTGGCCTTTGATCTGTAGACGAGACGTTCTAGCATGGCATCAAGATAAATTGTTTTTAAATAGTGTCAGCCGACACGCAACTTTGGGTCGTTGACCAGGATGTACTCTGTAATACACCCATCAAGCTTAACTTCCGCCACAATGCCCTCGCTGATAAGCTGCCGAACCCTGTTGGAAGATCTTGGTTGCGAAGTGCCAATGCAGTCTGCGATTTCTTTGGCTGTCAAAGGATGGGTCGATCGCTCAAGTGCAGAAATAATCCGGTCGCTGAGCGTGCCTGTGCTTAGTTTGATGTCCGGCACGTTCTCATCAAAGCGAATAACCCGGCCTTTCGGGTGATCCGCTTTTGTGCGAAAAAGCAGCGTCGATAAAATACTTGGCGTGTTTTTTTGAGAAGACATTTGATAAAACCTATTGCTTTTGAGGTTATTTATACCCTAAAACAAGCAAATCGGCACGTAAAATCAGTAGTCTGTGACCCTCAAGACAACTTTAAGTTCGAGATCCCCGAAGTTTTAACTGATAAAAGACTGCGAGCAAAGCAAACCAGCCGGGCAGCACGTACAAGGCAATACGCGTGACATGGTCAAGTGACAATGCGTAGATGACCACAAGAAAGAATGCGAATATGACGTACGGCATAAATTTGCTCATAGGCATTCTAAAGGCGGAGTGTTTGTGCGCTTGCGGATGGCGCTGCTGGTACACTAAATGTGCCAATAAAATCATCGACCAGATAAATATAAAGATCAATGCGGCAATGGCGCCGACCATCTGGAACGCCTCCATCATTGAATCGACCATTGTCAAAATGATCGATACGGAAAGCATCAATAAGGTTGCAAGGAAGACGCCCCCAGCTGGAATCTGATGGCTGGAAAGCTTACCAAAAATAGCTGGGGCTTTATGGTTCTGGGCTAAGCCATACAACATGCGTGACGTGGCGAATATCCCGCTGTTACTCGATGATGTCGCAGAACTGGCGACGACAAAGTTCACCAATGAGGCAGCGCTCGCCAATCCCACCAGTGAGAACATGCTTACGAAAGGGCTTTTGTCTGGCGATATATTTACCCACGGAGTGACCATCATCATCACAGTAACTGTGCCGATATAGAAAATTAGGATGCGCCAGGGGATCTTACGAATCGCATCAGGGATCATTTTCCTGGGCTCTTTTGCTTCAGCCATCATAGTGCCAATGATCTCCATACCGGCAAATGCAAAGATCGTTGTTTGCAATCCTGCCATCAGCCCTGGAAAACCATTCGGAAAAATGCCATCGTAGGCCCATAAATTCGTGATGCTGGCCTTGACGCCGTCGGTGGAAACAAACCCTGTGGCCGATAACCAACAGCCAACCACAATCAGCCCGATAATCGCGATTACTTTGATAATGGCGAGCCAGAATTCAAGTTCGCCGAAGGCTTTGACGGTCAGTAGGTTGATGGTGGTTAAGACAGAAATCGTGGCTATCGCCGAGGCCCAGGGCGGGAAATCTGGCCACCAGAATGACACGTAGCTCGTAATGGCAATTATTTCGGCAATGGCTGCAACGATCCAGGCGAACCAGTATGACCAACCCACAAAAAATCCGGCGCGCGGACCAAGGATGTCATCAGAAAAATCAACAAAGGATTTGTAATCCAGATTGTGCAGCAACAACTCGCCCATGGCGCGCATGACAAAGTAAAGCATGAGACCCGTGATGGCATATATCAGAATCACGGCTGGGCCAGCGCTGGAAATGGTTTTTCCGGAGCCCATGAACAGGCCTGTGCCAATGCAGCCGCCGATGGCAATCATTTCTATCTGTCGCTGCCCTAGGCCACGATGCAGGCGTTCTTGAGGTTTCATGCCTTCATTTTAAAGGCAATCTTCTGGCATGCCAGATATGAGGGCAAAAGACAAAAAAACCGCCTCATGGGCGGTTATATGTTTCTGACGGTCCACTAAGAAGTGGTGGGTCGTGAGTGACTCGAATACTCGACCTACGGAGTAAGAGCGTCGAAGTCTGAACTTTTTCTCTTGAAAAACTAGAGGGTTAAGCCAGAAAAAGGCCTGGTGTGCAATAAACTGTGCAATTGATGCTTGGGGCTTTGGTGTCATTTAAACGGCTTTAGAGGTGATGTCGTTTTAAACGACATGCTACAGGCTTAGTGGCGCAGACGCTGAGCTGAGTTTGCTGTAAGCTGCGAAGCAGGCACGAATATCGCAATAGGATTTGTTAGTGCTCGTAGTTGCGAATGTAGACGTTTTACTAACGTCGAGATGCTTTTTTGACTGTGAAGAATAGCGTGAACCCCGGTTCCAGAATACGGTCATCTAAGTATATGGATTCCGCTGTTGAAAATTTTGCTGGTTTAACGACTATAAATTTTTGTCGCCTTTCTTTTGTTCCATCTTGTTGGAGTGGAACCTCGGCCAAATAGTTGGAAATCAAAGAAAATCGTTTTTCATGAGGCAATGGATACAGGTTGCCAGATCTATCTTTCAGAACGGGGTTGATTGATAAATCTGAGAGCTGACTTATAAGTTCTGAGGCCAATGGTCCATCGTAACAACTTAAGCGGTCGAGTGTTGCGTCACGGCTGAAACAGAGGCTGTTTTCAGGATTTTGTGTTTCTTTTGCTAAGGTGTTGCTTGTGAAAGGAGCGGTGATAATCGCAACAGGCAGCGTGATCGGTAAAGCGGCTAATGTAAGCAACGCCTTTACTAGGCTGGGTTTTTCATAGACATACGGCTTGTTTTGCACCGATAAAATTGCTTCAAGATCGTTTACACATTGTTCGGTATAGGTGACTTGATCTATTAATAAATCGATTCGAGTCGATTTTGCTCCTTGATTGAACGCTACCTTAGATACGTCTACTCGAAATTGATCCGGCCTATCGACTAATGACGTTAGGGTCGCTACGCCATCTTTCCGATTCTGAGCAAGAGAACCGATGTGCCCAAGGTCAATTCCTTTGTTTGGAGCTGGTCTTTGGCTGACCAAGGATCTATTAACGTCAATGTCGGCTTTAATCGTGACTTTGCACAAACGGGAGTTGTCCGTATCCAAAATCATAAATTTGGTAACCACTCCCGCTGTATATTCATTTACAGATTCTTCGATTTCAGAATCGTTTCGGAGCGTGCGTTGGCTATTAATAAACGAGCCTGCTACTTGCTCGGTAGCTTGGCTTTTTGCTTGCCTTAAAGCATCTTCACATGTGGTGCCTATTCTTTGTGCTATCACTGACTGGCTAACATGTGAATGGGCTGGAATGGAAAGCACTGCCAATGATAGGGCTACAGAGCTTATGCAAGCTTGACGGTGGAGCGTGAGCAATGTCATTTAGGCGCCTGAAGATCGAACCGCTATGTGTTTTCTATAGGGACCTTATTACGTTCCGGTTAAGTTGGTAATGAATGGCCAACCTCTTCCAGATTTCATGAACTTTTGCTATTCCGCCTGCATTGTTGGTGCCCAATACGCCCGTGTGAGGGATGCCGTATATCAGCATATCGCGATAGACAACAGGGTTTTCAGCAGACGTTTTAAAATCATTAGCTTTCAGACCAATTGCTCGGCATAGTGCTGTATAAGTGGCCTTGCCGAGGCAAAGGACAACCTTGGGCTGAACAATATCTATTTCAGCAAGGGTGTATTTGCGAGCCGAATAAAGAAGATCTTTAGTCGGAATGCGGGATGAAAGCGTTCCAGATTTCACAAAAACGAATAGATTCGTCCCGTAGACATCTGAAAACTTAAGTCCAAAGTGCTCTAGCAAGAGTATCTGTAAATTTTTGTTTGTTTGATTGTCTGGGTCGCAGCCGAGTTCAAAGCTTTTGTGGGCGGTTTCTGCCGCTTCTTCAGAGATCCAGTCCTGACCGATGACCATAATCTCTGAGTCAAAATTTCCGGCTGCTTTGTTCCATGGCGAAATACATTTCCACTCGTCGCACTTGCCTTCATGAAAGTCTCCGATTTGGCGATACTTCTTTGAAAGACCTTGTTGATTATCGGTACGGCGTAGTTCAGCGAGCTGATGAAGTTGCTCTATCTTGCGCATGGAATCTCCGAGTGTGGGTGCCGTAAAAGCACATCTAACGTCTATCTGGACAAGTAATGCATTATTGAATTTATTCGAATTAAAGTAAATTTGGCGCTCAGCTGTGGGCTCGCAGACAGAAGGGCTGTGCAAACGTTGTGAGTTTCTCTCGACTTTAAATCGGTAATTTCATCTAATGATGCCTCTTTCAAGAGTGTTAACCGAATCAGAGTGGAGGCGCATATGAACAACCATGAACAACCAACCAATGTCGATTCCTGGCGATACATGGGGAATGTGTTGGTGCTTCAAAAGTGGGTTCAGCAGTTAAGGTTGTTGCGTGATGGCGCTCATGATCAAGACCATTGGGCCATGGCCGGTCGGTTTGTGATGTTGGTCCATCCTTATAAGTCAATTCAAACCAAGTTGCTTAAATTGGTTGCCGAAAATTCAGGGTTTGAGTTCATAGAGGTAGAAGGCGAATCCTTCATGCATAAGGTTTTAAACGGAGAGGATTTTGATGTTAACGGTCCTTCGCTTGTCTATGTTCCACAAGGAGCGTGGTCTGCTGCTGATCCTCAAGAAGGCGTTTCGTCGAAGGATTTACAGCAGTTTCGCAGAAACCTTGGCGACTATCTGAAACAGTTGACCAGGTCCAAACAAGTTGTCTTTGCAACATCTGGACAGTCTTATAACGATATTAGTAGTGAGTTGCGAACTGCGGGATCGATAGACAGAAGGTTTTTGATTCCGCGCCCATCATTTTTTGATATTGGAAATGCGTTTATTGAGCGTGTTGGCCGAGGCAGGTGTGACGATTCGCTATTGGATTATCCAGATAGGGCAGGGGTCCTACTATCCGTCGAGTTTGATGATGAACGGCGACAAGGTCTCGTGGCCATTGGTATGCAAAGAATCGCTTATGGCGAATCGAGGAAGTTGACTTATGACGATCTCGTTCACTTTGGAGCCAGAGGTAGCGGAGAGATTGATCTTGTTCCAGAGCAGGACGAAGATATGCTTAGGCGTGTCGCCATTCATGAGGCTGGGCATGCGATTGTGGCTTACTTAGACTCGGATGGAGTTAATGTCCCGGAATACATATCTGTTCTTCCCGGACATCATTTCAGGGGAATTTCTGTGGACTCCTATGGCTACGTAGGTGAGATCTATGAAAAACACACTTATGAAGATTTACGACACAAAATCCGAGTGCTTCTTGCTGGACGTGCGGCAGAGTCGCTAATATTGGGGCGTAAAAAAGTTGGGGCTTCCGGATCGAACTCAGACCTAATAAATGCATCATCGATTGCTCTAGAATTGATGGGCGCTTGTGGCTTTTCACATGACATTGATTTTGTCGATTGCTCATCCCGCAATCTTCTGGTCGTTGATAAGGAGTCCAGCCAAGTCGAGCAATCACGCATTGAAAAAATGGCAAGAAAATATCTAGGGTATCAATTTAAACAGGTAGAGGGGATTCTCGGAGTTGGTGCGGGCCCGCTGATGATGCTAAGCGATATGTTAATGAAGAAACAGGTAATACTGCAGCGAGAGTTTAGGGACATCCTTACCTATAATCATTGCTAAAAATCGGGTGCAATGGTGATGCATGGCATTGCAGCCAAATGAAAAAGAATGTTCGAGATGCGAATTCATGCTCGACACTTTCGTCTACGCTATTCGAATAAATGTTGCAGAGAGCAAGAAAACTTCTGGCAGGCCGATATCGCTGAGGGTGGTGATGTAGCTTGAATGATTTTTCAAACGTAACCCAGGGATTTAGAGAGCACTGATATTGAAATTCTGTCGCGATTAACCAACTTTGATTTTTTTAATGTACGGTTTTAACGCAGTATCCAAAGCATTCATTGCTGCTACAGCTTTTGATTGAATAGCGTTCCAATCCTCCTCGGGTGATCTGTAGCCCCCTTCAACGGATAGCTTGATGCGACAGGCACGCTTGCTGTCGAGACG
>JACCDN010914362.1_pt1 | contig 38039 bp, 28 predicted proteins | sample 7441691 | NCBI WGS metagenome assembly JACCDN01 (sample SAMN15323439, study PRJNA562643) | freshwater metagenome | isolation source: river surface water | place: USA:Blue River Watershed | collected 2017-08-16
GCGGGGATGCGCATATCGTCAAAGAAGATTTCGGTCGTTGAATGGTTCATCATCGTGCGGATCGGCTTGATGGTCATGCCGTTTCCGACTACCTTGCGCATATCGATGAGGAACACCGAGAGCCCCTCCGTCTTGCTGGAGACCTCCTCACGCGGCGTCGTGCGTGCCAGCAACAGCATCAGGTCGGAATATTCCGCGCGGCTCGTCCAGATCTTCTGGCCATTGATGACATATTCGTCACCGTCCCGCACAGCGACCGTCCGCAAGGAAAGCGTATCGGTGCCGCTGGTCGGTTCGGACACACCAAAGGCCTGCAGGCGCAGCTCGCCTGTCGCGATACGTGGCAGATATTCCTGCTTCTGTTCTTCACTGCCATATTTCAACAGCGTGTTCATGATGTACATCTGGGCATGGGCCGACGCGCCGTTGCAGCCTGAGGCTTGAATTTCCTCCATGATAATGGCCGCGTCAGAGAGTGTGAGCCCTGAACCACCATAAGCTTCCGGTATCAACGCAGCGAGGAACCCTGCCTTGGTCAGCGCATCCACAAATTCGCCCGGATAAGCGCGCGCGCTGTCTTTTTCCCGCCAATATGCACCCGGAAAATCGGCGCATAATGCCTGAACCGAGCGGCGGATTTCGGCGATATTTTCACTCTCATTCATGTCAAATATGTCCTTGCGCCGAAGCTGCCATGATCTGTCGTCCGTCGCCTGCAAAGGCGGCTAGTTCCATATCGTTGCCTGATCCCCGCATCACCAGATGCAAGGCCTCTCCGCAGATCGCTGGAGATAGGCCCCGAAATGCGAAACTGGCCAATGCGTTGTCCCCCAACGCCCGGCGGGCGAGGTCCAGTAGCAAACTTGCTGTCAGCGGACCATGGACCACTAACCCGCGATAGCGCTCTTCATCGCGCGCATATGGCAGGTCATAGTGGATCCGGTGGCTGTTGAACGTGAGCGCGGAATAGCGAAATAGCAGCGGTTCGCTTGGGACAACAACGCGCTGAACGTCCCACCCGTCGGCATCAAAGCTGCACGCGCTGTCCACGGGTGGCGATAGCGGCGTTTCTAACCCCACGGCCGCGCGATACACGATGCTTTGCACCTCGCGCACAGCCAATCCGTTTTCAGTGGAGGTTTCATGCGCGACATCGACAAAAACCAGTTGGCCTGAATTGCCGGACTTTTCGGATATCGACAATATGCGCGACGTCCGCGTGACCACCGCACCAACATGCAATGGCTTCAAAAAATCGACCTTGCTTGAGGCCCACATGCGGCGTGGCAGCCGCACTGGGGGTAGGAAGCTTTCTACGCCATCATCGCGCAATGGATGCCCATCGGGGCCAAGCTTTGCGGTTGCTGCATCTGGCAGACAAAGGCACCAGTGCAAACCCTGCGGCACATTGCCATCACCCGGCGCATCACGGTCAAGCGTTGCAAGCCAGCGCGAAACCAGTCCAGCATCTACCCTGTCTGTCCGGGCTTCCTCGCGGCCAATCCAAGCATCCCATGCCCCCATCAGTTTACGCCTCCCATCAAGCCTTTGGCGATCACCTGCGCCTGAATTTCTGCGGCACCTTCAAAGATATTCAATATCCGCGCATCACATAAAACGCGGCTGATTTCATATTCCAACGCATAGCCATTGCCGCCATGAATTTGCAGAGCAGCGTCGGCATTGCTCCACGCCGCCCGGGCCGCCAGCAGCTTCGCCATCCCCGCCTCAATATCGCAGCGTTTGCCGGAATCCTTGGCGCGGGCAGCAGCATAGGTCAGTTCACGGGTCATCACGAAATCAGCCACGCTCATGGCAATTTTGTCGGCTACGCGCGGGAACTCGATGATCGCTTTGCCAAACTGCTTGCGGTTGACGGCATAGTCGAGGCCCAGCTCCAACGCACGTTTGGCAACACCCACGGCGCGCGCTGCGGTCTGGATACGTGCGCCTTCGAATGTGCGCATCAACTGCTTAAACCCCTGCCCCTCTTCGCCGCCCAACAAAGCATCGGCAGGGGCAAGCATGCCATCAAATTGCAGCGCATATTCGCGCATACCGCGATAGCCCAACACGTCGATCTCGCTGCCTGACATGCCCGTCGCCGGAAACGGGTCGCCTTCGGTTCCGCGCGGCTTGGGGACGAGCAGCATCGACAGCCCGGCATAGCCTTTCGCATCGGGCAACGTGCGGACCAGCATGGTCATCAGATCGGAACGGCTGCCATGCGTAATCCATGTCTTTGCGCCATTGATCGTCCATCCATCAGCGATCCGTTGCGCGCGGGTTTGCAGCGCGCCAAGGTCCGACCCTGTGTCGGGTTCGGTAAACACTGCGGTCGGCAAGACTTCTCCGCTCGCAATTTTCGGCAGCCAATGCGCCTTTTGCGCTTCTGTGCCGCCCATGGAAATCAATTCACCGGCGATTTCAGACCGTGTGCTCAGCGAACCCGCGCCGATCCAGCCACGCGAAAGCTCTTCGGTTATCACACACATGACCAGCTTGGATAAACCAAGCCCGCCATATTCGGTAGGGATGCAGACGCCGAAAGTGCCAAGCGCCGCCATCGCCGAAATCGTGTCATCGGGGATCAAATCATTGGCCAAATGCCAGCGATGCGCGTGCGGCAAAATTTCGCCATTCGTAAAGCGGCGATATTGATCGCGAATGGCGTCAAGTTCTGCGTCGTGAAGGCTTTCGCTCGGCATCGCACCTGACGCCATCGCCTGCGCGACATCGGCGCGCACCGCGGCATGATCTAGGCCCAATAAATCTTCGCAACGTGCTGCCAAAAGTGCGGCCTGTTGCGACATGCCAAGATCAACGGGACGGAATATTTCATTCTGCCCCATCGGCAATCCGCCGGTCAATTGCCCCAACGTTTCGGCAAAAATCAGCGTCGCAATGTTTCGATCAAGTTCGGTTCCGCCGTTATGTAGGCGCAGCCAATCCGCCACTGCCGCAAGCGCAGCCACGCTTGTCGCAATCCATGAAAAGCCGTGGGCCGCGCGCTGGTCGGCGTCCATCGACCGCTCTTTTACCCGGTCGGCAAGCGCCGCCTTCGCCGCATCGCGGTAGCCCTCAGCAGCTTCGAGAGCGGCCGCAAAACTCATGCGCGCTCAAACACCGCCGCTATGCCCTGACCACCGCCAATGCACATCGTTTCCAGACCATAACGCACATCGCGGCGTTGCATTTCACGCGTCAGGTTCGCCAATATACGGCCACCAGTTGCTCCGATTGGGTGGCCAAGCGAAATGCCGGAACCGTTGACGTTGAGCATGTCATGGCGGCTATCGTCATCCGACCAGCCCCATCCTTTGAGGCAGGCGAGCACTTGCGGCGCAAATGCCTCGTTCAGTTCAATCAGTCCGATGTCATCCCAAGAAAGGCCATTGCGCGCAAAGAGACGCTCCGTCGCTGGAACGGGACCAAAGCCCATGCGTGATGGCTCGCAACCGGCTGCGGCCCAGCTGTGGAAATAAGCGATGGGTTCCAAGCCAAGCTCTTCAAGCTTATCTTCTGCGACAACAAGGCATGCGGCTGCAGCGTCATTTTGTTGGCTGGCATTGCCCGCTGTGACCACGCCGCCCTCGAGCGGGCGTAACGCAGCCATTGTCTCAAGCGTCGCGTCCGCGCGATAGCCTTCATCATGATCGAATACGACGGGATCGCCTTTTCGTTGCGGGATGCTGACGGGAACCAATTCATCGTCAAACAGGCCATTTGCCCATGCCGCCGCCGCGCGCTGGTGCGATCGGGCCGCGTATGCGTCACATGCTTCGCGGCTGATGCCATAGTCTTTGGCTAGGTTCTCGGCGGTTTCAATCATCCCCGATATCACGCCAAAGCGTTCAACCGGCTGGCTCATGACGCGTCCGCGGGTCAACCGATCATGCAAGGTCAGATTGCCCGCCCGAACGCCTTTGCGGATGTCGGTGGTGTAATGTTCAACGTTGGACATGCTTTCGCAGCCACCTGCGACCACCATGTCGCTCACACCTGTTTGCACCATCATCGCGGCATTCACGATAGCCTGAAGCCCGGAACCGCAACGACGGTCGATTTGGTAACCCGGCACTTCAATCGGCAAGCCAGCGGCCAGCCATGACCAATGACCGATGCACGGGGCCTCACCGCTGCCATATCCTTGCGCGAAAACGACATCATCCACGCGGGACGGATCAATCTTCGTCCGCTCGACAAGCGATTTCAATATGATGCCACCCAACTCGCCTGCGTTTAAGGACGAGAGCGCACCGCCAAATTTGCCAACGGGTGTGCGGATGGGGGCGACGATGGCTGCACGGCGAAGCGTATTCATTTGGCAATTCCTAATATTCCAGAGTCAATGAGACGGGCGATTTCGCCCGAGGACAGGCCGAGCGCAGTGCTCAATATTTCCTCGCTATGCTCCCCATTGCGCGGGGCGGCCTTTGCGTCGCCACGCGGCAATTGGGGAATAGTGCCAAAAGCACCAGCAGCAGGATAATTGAAGCCCGACGGGTTTGCGTCAAAGTCGCTAAACATCGGGTTATTGCCGACCAAGCGCGGATCATGCGCAGCGTCCAACATCGTTCGATAGGCCGAATACACAATTCCAGCCTCATCAAGCGTTGCAGCCATCACCGCGTGATCGAGCGAACCAATTGCCCTTTCAAATAACGGATAAAGCGCATCGCGGTGCTGAAAGCGAAGCCCATCGTCTTTGGCGAAGCTCACTCCGCGCTCCGCCTCTATCGCGTTCACTTGCGCCGTCAAACCAAGCGCACCAACAAGGTTCGCCCATTGGCGGTGGGTGACAACGACCACCATCGTGCGCACATTGTCTTTGGTCACAAAATCGCGCCCGAACAAGCCATAGACCGCGTTGCCGAGCCGAGGGCGATTGGCATTATTGTGCAACACTTCTGCGACACCGCCCAGATTGGCAACGGTGCCAATGGCGACATCCGACAGGGGAATGCGAACCTCACTACCCTCGCCCGTCTGTTCGCGCCTACGAAGTGCCGCCAGCATAGCGAACGCCGCATAGGCGCCGCTGATGACATCCCAAGCAGGCAACACATGATTGACGGGTTCGGGGCCAGCCCCAGTCATCATGGGATAGCCAACCGCATTATTCACCGTGTAATCCAGCGCAGGCGCGCCATCTGCCCAGCCCATGACCCGCACGGTTACGAGATCGGCGCGTCCTTCAGCCAATTTTGCGTGCGACAGAAAACCTTCTGCAGGAAAATTGGTGATGCACTGACCTGTGGCCCGCACCAGTTCCTGCAACAACTCGCGCCCGTGCGGGCTGGAGAGATCAAGCGCGACTGATTTTTTGGCGCGGTTTAGATTTTCCCAATAGAGCGAGTCATTCGCCTCAGTCACTGGCCAGCGATGATAATCCGGGCCGCCGCCAATCTGATCGACGCGGATCACTTCTGCCCCGAATTGCGCGCAATATAGGCCGGCTGTCGGCGACGCCACAAAGGACGACGCCTCGATAATCTTGAGACCATCGAGCAAATTATACATGCATCAGGCCTGCGCCGCCCATTCACGCAGCATATGCTTGGCAATCTGAAGCTGCAGGATTTGCGTTGTGCCTTCATAAATCCGGTAAATGCGTGCGTCACGGTAGAAACGTTCCGCATCATATTCTGCGAGATAACCAGCGCCACCGTAAATCTGCACCACGCGATCGACAACGCGGCCGCACATTTCGGATGCAAACACCTTGGCCGCTGCTGCTTTGCGCAGCACATTTTCACCGGCATCGGCCCGGCGGGCCGCGTCATCCAACATACATTCCGCCGCGTAAATTTCGATTTCACTATCCGCCAGCATTTGTTGGATAAGCTGGAAATTGGCAATCGGTTCGCCAAATGCCTTGCGCTCATTGGCGTAACGCAGAGCACTGTCGAGCGCACGCCGCGCATAGCCCGTCGCCGCTGCGCCGACCGACATGCGTCCGTTGTCGAGGCTCTTCATAGCAAAGGCAAAGCCCTTGCCCTCTTCACCGCCCAATATGGCGTCCGCAGGCAACTTCACATCTTCCATGATGATATCTGCGATATGGCTACCGGCCTGCCCCATTTTCTTGTCGGACTTTCCAACGCTAATGCCCGCCGTGTCCATCGGAACGATAAAGGCAGAGACATGCGCGTTTTTGGGCAAGGCTTCCTTGCTTGTCCGCGCCATGATCAAAGCCACATTCGCGAATGGCGCATTGGTGATGTACCGTTTTGTACCGTTCAGCACCCAGCCATTGCCTGATTTCACCGCTGTCGTCTGCATCGCCGCTGAGTCGGATCCGGAACCCGGTTCTGTCAGACCAAAGGACGCAATTTCACCAGCCGCCAAACGCGGCAGCCATTCCGCCTTTTGCGCATCCGTCCCGCCATTTTTGAACGCAGAACACACCATCCCGATGTTGATGGACGTGACCGAGCGAAAGCATGGTGCCGCATAGCTGAATTCACGCATCGTGCGGATATATTGCTGAATATTCATTCCAGCACCGCCATATTCTTCCGGAACCGTCAAACCGAACAACCCGAGGTCACGCATTTCGGCCATGATCGCTTCAGGGATCATTTCCGTTTCGAGCACTTCCTTTTCCGCCGGAATCAACCGTTCGCGAATATAACGTCGCAGCTGTTCCGTGAATTGTTCGAAAATGTCGTTATCCATTATGTTCGTCTCCGCTCCCATGCAAAATTTGCGCTTCGTCATGGATTACTGTTTGTTTTTGAAATTCAAAAGTACCCGTTCGACAAAACCGTGACATTGCGTTGAACGCTTGTCGACTGAAATGCGGCTTTTTCATCGCTTTGATGTATAAAAATCCACTGAGAATGCAGCTTCGCCGAGACGCGCCACCCAATAATCGTCGGTAAGCTGCGCGCAATCGGAACATCACAATCTGCGCAAAGGAAAAGCTCTTTTGGCTTGCTAAATATATCTTGAAACAGAGATAATCGCGCGTGCAAGAATGTCTTGTTTGCGCGCGGCGTCCAGTTCTGACAGTAGCGTCTGCAGGAAGTGACTAGATTATGACGAAAACGCTGACCCATCTTGAGCGCCTTGAGGCTGAGGCGATTCACATCATGCGCGAGGTTGTGGCCGAAGCGGAAAAGCCCGTCATGCTGTATAGCGTCGGAAAAGACAGCGCCGTTATGCTCCATCTGGCGCGCAAGGCGTTCTATCCCTCCCCGCCGCCATTCCCGTTGCTGCATGTCGACACGACGTGGAAGTTCAAGGACATGTATGCGCTGCGCGAAAAAGCCGCGCGCGATGCGGGTATGGAGTTAATCGTTCACCAAAATCCCGAGGCGATTGCACGCGGGATCAATCCGTTCGATCATGGATCGCTGCATACCGATATGTGGAAGACGGAGGGTTTGAAGCAAGCGCTCGATGCACATGGTTTTGATGTCGCCTTCGGCGGTGCGCGGCGCGATGAAGAGAAAAGCCGTGCCAAGGAACGCATCTTTTCATTCCGGACAGCGACGCATGGTTGGGACCCCAAGAACCAGCGCCCAGAGCTTTGGAATCTGTACAATGCCCGCAAGGCGAAATCCGAAAGCATCCGGGTGTTTCCGATCTCAAACTGGACGGAGCTGGACATCTGGCAATATATCCATCTCGAAAATATCGAGATTGTACCGCTCTATTTCAGCGCGCCGCGTCCAACGGTAACACGCGATGGCATGCTGCTGATGATTGATGACGAACGCTTTCCATTACAGGAAGGCGAAGTGCCTGTGGAACGGTCCATCCGGTTCCGAACGCTGGGCTGCTACCCGCTGACCGGCGCGGCCGAAAGCACGGCATCCACATTACCCGAAGTCATTCAAGAAATGCTGCTGACCACCACCTCCGAGCGCCAAGGGCGGGCCATTGACCATGATCAGGCCGCAAGCATGGAAAAGAAGAAGCAGGAAGGATATTTCTAATGACTGCTTCACCAGACAACGCCGTTATTTATAAAACCGATGATCTGATTGCGTCGGATATCGACGCCTATTTGGATGTGCATCAGCATAAATCGCTGCTGCGCTTTATCACCTGCGGTTCGGTCGATGACGGCAAGTCCACACTCATCGGCCGGTTGCTGTACGATTCAAAAATGATTTTTGAAGATCAGCTGGCGACGCTGGAGTCCGATTCCAAGCGCATGGGCACCCAAGGTCAGGACATTGACTTTGCGCTGCTGGTGGATGGGCTGGCCGCCGAACGCGAACAGGGCATCACGATTGACGTCGCCTATCGCTTCTTCGCCACAGAGAAACGCAAATTCATCGTCGCCGATTGCCCGGGGCATGAACAATATACCCGTAATATGGTCACTGGAGCATCGACCGCGGACCTCGCGGTTATCTTGATTGATGCGCGCAAGGGCGTCCTCGTTCAGACACGCCGGCATAGCTATCTTGCAAAGCTGCTGGGCATTCGGAACATCGTTCTCGCGGTGAACAAGATGGACCTGATCGCCTATGATCAGGCAAAATATGACGCCATCGTTGCCGAATATACCGAATTTGCGGCGAGTATCGGCATCAGCCAATTCACGCCCATGCCCATTTCGGGTTTCAAGGGCGACAACATCACGGAAATCTCGGCAAACACTCCCTGGTACACGGGCCTACCGCTGATGGCGCATCTGGAAACCGTTGCGCTCGATAATGATACTGACCAGGCCAAGCCGCTGCGTATGGCCGTCCAATGGGTCAACCGGCCAAATCTCGATTTCCGCGGTTTCTCGGGCCAAATTGCGACGGGAGCCGTTCACCCGGGCGACGCCATTCGCGTTCTGCCATCGGGCAAGACATCGACGGTCAGCAAAATCGTAACACTTGATGGTGAGCTTCAGGAAGCCGTAGCCGGCCAATCAGTCACCTTGTGCTTTAATGACGAAATCGACTGTTCGCGCGGTGATGTTATCGCGGCTGCTGACAATCCGCCAGAGGTAGCCGACCAGTTCGAAAGCACCATTGTGTGGATGGCGGATGACGCGCTCATCCCTGGCCGTTCTTATTGGTTGAAACTTGGCACGCAGATGGTTTCAGCGACTGTGCAAGCGCCCAAATATACCGTCAATGTGAACAGCATGGAGCATATGGCGGCCAAAACGCTGGAGCTTAACGCGATTGGTGTTGCGGAGATTTCGACCGACAGGCCCATTGTGTTCGCGCCTTATGCGGACAACCACGCACTCGGTGGTTTCATCCTGATCGACAAGATCAGCAACGCGACCGTTGCTGCCGGAATGCTGCACTTTTCACTGCGCCGCGCACAAAATGTCCATTGGCAGGCGACCGACATTGGTCGTGACGCGCACGCCATGTTGAAGAACCAAAAGCCAAAGATTTTGTGGTTCACCGGCCTGTCGGGTTCCGGAAAATCCACCATCGCTAACGAGGTGGAAAAGGCGCTTCACCTGATGAACCGGCACACCTTCTTGCTCGACGGTGACAATGTCCGGCACGGGTTGAACAAGGATTTGGGCTTCACCGAAACCGACCGGATCGAGAATATCCGCCGCGTCGGCGAAGTCGCCAAACTGATGGCGGATGCGGGGCTGATTGTCCTGACCGCGTTCATTTCACCATTCCGCGCCGAACGCGACATGGTGCGGGCGATGTTACCCGAGGGCGAATTTGTCGAAATCTTCGTCGATACGCCGCTGGAGGTCGCCGAAGCGCGCGATGTGAAGGGCTTGTATAAAAAGGCACGCGCCGGCCAACTTAAAAACTTCACCGGCATCGACAGCCCCTATGAACCGCCCGAACATCCCGACATTCGTGTGAACACCGTCGAAATGAGCCCAGCGGAAGCCGCCGAGTATATCGTGCGCCAGTTGATGCCGCTCAAATGACGATCATCGCTGACGATACAGAGCTTGCCGCATATGTGGCAAAGGCCGCGGGCGCGCTGGTTTTGGAAATGCGTGAGACCAGTGGGTTGGTCGCGAAGGAATTGGGAAATGCAGGCGATCGAACCGCCAACCAATTCCTGATCCGTACGCTTGCCGAACAACGCCCTGATGACGGCCTTTTGTCGGAAGAAAGCAAAGACACCGACGCCCGCCTTTCAAAATCGCGCGTGTGGATTATCGACCCAGTCGATGGAACCCGCGAATATAGCGAAGGTAGATCCGATTGGGCGGTCCATGTCGCGCTGGCAATCGACGGTGCGCCCGTCATTGGCGCCGTTGCGCTTCCGGCCTTGAATTTGGTTCTGCGCACGGATCAGCCAGCGATAATCCCCCCTGCCCCTGCACAACTTCGCATGGTGGTCAGCCGGACGCGCCCCGCGCCGGAGGCTGTGGCCGTTGCCGAAGCATTGGGCGCTGAGCTGATCCCCATGGGGTCAGCAGGGGCCAAAGCGATGGCCGTGGTCCGCGGCGAGGCCGATATCTATCTGCACACCGGCGGGCAATATGAGTGGGACAGCTGCGCTCCTGTTGCGGTCGCGGCTGCCTATGGCTTGCACGTCAGCCGTGTCGACGGCAGTCCGTTGGTCTATAACCAGCGTGATGTGTACATGCCCGACCTGCTCATTTGCCGCAAAGAACATGCTGCGCATGTGTTGGCACTGGTGCAGTTGTCAGCGGAAAAGAACTGACCCGGCGCGCTGACGTCTTTATTGCCGTTCGGAACCTTTAAAACAAACCTGGTACTTCGCGTTGGGCAGCGCGCGCATCTGTGGGCACCGGAAGCACCCGGCGTTCGTTGCGTGTGGAGGTGCTTTGCGCGCTTTGGGCAACGACCACAGGCGTGCAACTGCGGCCAGCCACAAAGTCCAGCGCTGTGCGCAAAGACGCCTCGAGCGGGTCGCCCAATGGCCGGCTAATATCGTCCGCGGCCGCGCATGTGGCGCGCATTGTACCCGCCAGTCCGGAATAATAGTCGCCCTGTCCGGCCGCATTTTCTTTGGCAAAGGCAACAACGCGAATTCGGTCATCGCACGCGGACTGGTCCAGTGCGATTTGTCCGACGGGCTTACCATAGCTGTTGCTGCCAATCAGTGCGGCGTTCACACCCAAATAGGGCACGAAGCTGTTCATCACCAACTCGCTGGCGGACGCTGTGGCACCGGTTGCGATAAAGGCAATTTTAATGGGCGAAACCGACAACGTTTGTGGCGTAAAACGACGGGTTTCGTTGTTTGAAGACTTTGACGCGCGGAAACGCGTGACCGTAAAGACGTCGCTGGGCAAGCGGTTGCCAGCCATCAGGTCGCCCATCAGTTCGGCGGTCGAAACAAGCCCGCCGCCATTGTACCGGAAATCGATAACAAAATGCGTGATACCCTGAGCCCGGAAATCGGCAAAAGCGGTTCGTAACTGGTTGTCTGCGGTTGAAATAAACGTACGCATGTTGATGTAGCCAACGCGCTGACCGCCATTGTCGATGACTCTCACGCCATATCGCGGTGACAATGGAGCGATATTATAGTCGGCCTTCGCCACCGTCACATTCCGCGTGCCGGCCGCGTCGGTAATGCGCAATACCCGGCTTGTGCCAACCGTGCTTGGTCCAAGCGCGCTCGTGATGCCACTTGTTCCCTGCGCGGTGATGATATCAGCGACGGGCGTTAGATTTGCCGCGTCGGTTCCAATCGCCAGAACTTCGGTTCCGCGATCAATGCCCGCAGCAAGCGCTGGTGCACCTTCAAACGCTTCAATCACGAAAAGCCGGTTGCCCTGATACGCGAGACGCACGCCCAGACCCGCCGTCGAACCCGATGCGTAATAGGCGTTTTCTTCCTGAATGGACGTCACATAGGTAAAGTACCGATCACGTCCCTGTCCACGCGCATTGGCGGTAAGCGCATCAATATAGGATTGCACGGATGTATAAGGCGCCGTTGCCAATGACCCCGGAAGGGTTTCTGGAAACAAATACCATTCATTCAAAACCGAAAAGGCAAAATCTTGCCGGCTGCTCAGGCTGCATGTCGACGATGTCGGTGGTGAAGTAGGGGGCGTCGGCGGAACTGTGACGGTTCCACCGCCGGAGCTGCTACCGCCACCGCCGCAAGCCGTTAGGCCGGCAGCCAAAATGACAATGACGTTCTTCAACGCGCCGTTCTTCATGCCGGTCTATCTCTCTAAATTCAGTTTATGCCGTGATAGGTGCACCGGAAGGCGGCCACCGACAAGTAAGATTTCGCATCATGACGCAACTTCATGTAAAATTTCTTTAACGTCATTCTTGGTCGGCGATTTCAGCCGTCCAAAAGCTTTCGTCCATTGCGGCAAGCCTTTCGGATACATATATGTAACAGTTCCCGGATACACTGCTCCGCGACCCCCCACATCGAATTATCGGAAAAAACGATTAGTCATTGCAAAAACGGTTGCTGGACTAAATGATAGAATTCGTGTTGGGGAGCGTCAGAATTTCAAAAACCACCATCGAAAGGATTTCACATGGGTATCATCGGTTCAAGCATTAAGCCGTTCACAACGCAGTCGTACAAGGCTGGTAAGTTCGTTGAAGTTTCCGACGCCGACGTAAAGGGCAAGTGGGGCGTATTCTTCTTTTACCCAGCTGACTGGACATTTGTATGCCCAACCGAGCTGGAAGACCTTGCTGACCAATATGCGGACCTGCAAGCCATGGGCGTTGAAGTATTCGCAGTGTCGACCGACACGCATTTCAGCCACAAGTCATGGCATGACAGCTCGCCAGCGATCAGCAAGATCAACTACCACATGCTTGGCGACCAGAACCACGTCATCAGCAACAACTTCGGCGTATTGCGCGAAGGCCAAGGCCTTGCCGACCGTGCGACCTTCGTAGTCGACCCAGACGGCGTTATCCAGGTTATGGAAATCACCTGTGAAGGCGTTGGCCGTAATGCGGTTGAACTGGTCCGCAAGATCAAAGCTGCGATCTACGTGCGCGAGCATCCCGGTCAGGTTTGCCCTGCGAAGTGGGAAGAAGGCAGCGAAACGCTTGCGCCTTCGATCGACCTCGTCGGCAAGATCTAATATATATTCGGGTGCCGCCTGCTTTAGCGCGGCACCCACCCCCAATAGCCGACCAATTTAGCCGCCATCCGTCGCGGCTTGACTGTGCTTGTTTGAAAGAGACCCAAGATGCTTGATGCTGCTACCACTGCCCAGTTGAAAACATATTTGGCAAACCTGCGCACCCCTGTTGAGCTCGTCGCGACCCTCGACGACAGCCCCAAATCTGCGGAAATGCGCGCACTGGTTGAAACCGTCGTCGAACAGTCGCACCTGCTGACCGCGCGTTTTGATGGTCATGCGGATCGCGTGCCTTCATTCGCCATCCGCCGCGCCGATGGCACTGCTGAAACGCATTTTGCGGGCCTGCCATTGGGGCATGAATTCACATCTTTGGTTCTCGCGCTGCTCCACATGGGCGGACACCCGCCCAAGGAAGAGGCCGAGTTGCTCGATTCGGTGAAGGCGCTTGAAGGCGACTTCCGGTTCGAAACATTCTTTTCGCTGTCGTGCCAGAATTGCCCTGACGTTATTCAGGCTATTAACATCATGGCCGCGCTCAATCCAAGCGTCAGCCATGTGGCAATTGATGGCGCGATGTTCCGCGAAGAAGTTGAGACCCGCAAGGTCATGGCCGTCCCTGCCATTTACCTGAATGGTGAACCCTTCGGCCAAGGCCGGATGGACCTCGCGCAGATCATGGCCAAGCTGGACACCGGCACCGTTGCCCGCGCTGCGGAAAAGATCGCAGCAAAGGAGCCGTTTGAAGTTTTGGTCGTCGGCGGCGGTCCAGCGGGCGCAGCGGCAGCGATTTATGCGGCGCGCAAGGGTATTCGTACCGGCGTTGTCGCGGAACGATTTGGCGGTCAGGTGCTCGATACGATGGGCATTGAGAACTTCATTTCCATTCAACACACCGAAGGGCCAAAACTGGCGGCGCAATTGGAACAGCATGTCCGCGAATATGACGTCGACATCATGAACCTTCAGGCCGCGACGGAGCTCATCCCCGCTGCCGAAGGCGGCCTGCATGAAGTGAAGCTCGCGAGCGGTGCAACGTTAAAGGCGCGGACGATCATATTGTCGACAGGTGCCCGTTGGCGGCAAATGGGTGTTCCCGGTGAAGAAGAATATCGCAACAAGGGCGTGGCATATTGCCCGCATTGCGATGGTCCGTTGTATAAGGGCAAGCGCACCGCGGTCATTGGTGGCGGTAACTCCGGCGTCGAAGCGGCCATCGACCTTGCCGGCATTGTCTCCCACGTCACGCTCGTCGAATTTGACTCGCAACTGCGCGCCGACGCCGTGCTGCAAAACAAACTGCGCAGCCTGCCCAATGTCGACATCATCACGTCGGCATTGAGCACGGAAGTATTGGGCGACGGCGAAAAGGTTGAGGCATTGATCTATACCGACCGCCTGACCGGGGATTCGCATCGCATCGATCTTGAAGGTATCTTCGTGCAAATCGGGTTGGTTCCGAACACCGAGTGGCTGAAAGGACCGTTGCAGCTTTCGCCGCGTGGTGAAATCGAAGTCGATGCCCATAACGCGACGAATATCCCGGGCGTTTTCGCTGCTGGCGACGTTACGACCGTCCCGTACAAGCAAATTATCGTCGCGATGGGCGAAGGTACAAAGGCAGGCCTGTCTGCCTTCGATCACATCATCCGGCATTGATGCCATGCCGCTGCGGACCGGGAACATGCGTTCTCGGTTCGCGGCGACGGGATAATGTTTCGCCTTTAGAAATGCTTTCGTCGAAATCTGCTGTTAATATGGGTTAAGTTCCGCCATCACGCGAACTTCGATATCCATCTCCCCTCACCGGTGAAAAAATGCGCAAGCCACTCATTCTGTCGTTGATGCTATGTGTCGCTGCCTGTGGCGGCGGTGAAGAAAAACGCGACCGCCCTGCGCCGTTGGTCACACTGGGTGCCGCAACGCAGCATGTCTTTTCGGACCGCTATGTTGCCGTCGGCACCGCAAACGCAAATGAGCAGGTTTCGGTTCGCGCGCCAGTGACCGAACGCATCACGCAGCTTGGTTTTTCTGACGGCGACTATGTGCGGCAGGGCCAGATGCTGGCCGTTTTGGCGCAAGGGCAGGAAACAGCCTCACTCGCTAGCGCACAAGCGCGCGCGCGCCAAGCAGATCAGCAACTGGCCCGGATTAGTGAGCTTCACCGCCGCGGCTTTGCAACCAACGCAAATCTTGAGGCGCAGACCGCATCTGCGGCATCGGCGAAAGCCGCCGCCAATGAAGCGCGCGCGACGATTGGCGACCGCGTTGTGCGGGCCCCCTTTTCCGGCCAAGTATCGCTGCGGCGCATATCGGTTGGCGCAGTTGTAAGTGCAGGGGACGAAATTGCCGCTGTCAGCGACCTGAGTTCCATCAAACTGGATTTCACGATACCTGAAACAATGTTGGCGAACGTCCGTGTTGGGCAAGACATCAGTGCGAAGGCTGCGGCTTTCCCCGATTATGTCACTTCAGGAAAAATCATTGCGATCGATCCCGTGGTGAACCCGCAAACGCGAACAGCCACGCTGCGCGCGATATTACCGAACCGCAACGGACAGTTGAAACCGGGAATGTTGCTGTCGGTCACGATCACATCGAAAACGCGCACCGCCCCTGCGATCCCCGAACTCTCGCTCGTCCGTGAAGGCGATGTGAGTTTTGTCTACACACTGGATGCCGATCAAAAGGCGAAACGTATTGAGGTTAAGACAGGTGGACGCGACGGCAATCTGGTCGAAATCATCGACGGACTTAAAGTCGGCGACAAAATCGTAACCGAAGGCGTCGTGAAGCTGTCTGATGGTGCCAAAGTGCGCACTGGAAAAGCCAAAACTGGCGAAGCCCCCGCAAAAAACAAATGATGCAAGGTTGAGATGACACTTTCCGACATCTCGGTCCGCAGACCCGTATTCGCAGCCGTAATTGCGATCTTGATGGTGCTGGTCGGCATTGTCGGCTTTTTAAATCTACCCGTGCGCGAATATCCCGACACGGAGCCCCCGATTGTGTCGGTGGGTACAGCCTATACAGGCGCGGCAGCCAGTGTCGTCGAAACGCGGGTGACACAGGTGCTGGAAAATGCGCTTGCCGGCATTGAAGGCATTCAGACCGTCACGTCCCGTTCGCGCGACGGGCAGTCCGAGATCACCATCGAATTCGCGCCGGGCCGAACCGTCGACAGCGCTGCGAACGATGTCCGCGACCGCGTTGGCGGGGTGGCGGATGATTTGCCCGAAGAAGTGCTCGCGCCCGAAGTGCGCAAGGTCGATGCCGATGCATCGCCCATATTGTTTCTCGTGGTGTCGAAACCTGGTTGGTCGCGGCTTGAACTCAGCGACTATGTCGACCGCAATCTGGTGGACCGGTTCTCCGCCCTCGATGGCGTGGCGCGCATATTTGTAGGCGGCGAAGCGCGGCCATCGATGCGTATCTGGCTGCAGCCAGACCGCCTTGCCGCATTGGGTCTAACGCCGCTTGATGTGGAAAATGCGCTGCGCAGCCAGAATGTCGAACTGCCCGCTGGGCGCTTGGAGTCTACCGATCAAAACGTAACCCTACGCGTCAGCCGACCATTTGGGAATGAGGCCGAGTTCCAGCAGCTGATAGTTGCACGCGGAGCCGACGGTTCGCTCATTCGTCTGGCGGATGTGGCGCGGGTCGAAACAGGTCCGGAAAATCCCTATGCCGCATTCCGGCTGAACGGAGAGTCGGCGCTCGGTATGGGCATCGTCCGCCAATCGGGCGCCAACACCTTGGCCGTCGCCGAAAGCGCAAAGGCGCTCGCCGAACAAATCAAAGGCGATCTGCCAAAGGGCATGACGATCACTGTTGGATCGGATGACTCGCTGTTCATCAGTAAGGCGATCAGCGGCGTGTGGACCACCTTGGCAGAAGCGGCGGCATTGGTTGTCTTGGTCATCTTCCTGTTTTTGGGAAGCTGGCGCGCAACGCTTATTCCGGCGATCACCGTACCCATCTGCTTGCTGGCGACATTTGCGGTGCTGTGGCTGTTCGGATTTTCCATCAACCTGTTGACGCTGCTGGCGCTTGTCCTCGCAATTGGTCTGGTGGTCGATGACGCCATCGTCGTGTTGGAAAATGTCTACCACCGGATCGAACAAGGCGAGCCCCCCCTTGTCGCAGCGGTTACCGGCACGCGGCAGGTCGCTTTTGCAGTGGTATCGACCACCATCGTTGTCTGCGCGGTGTTTGTGCCCGTCATGTTTCTGGCAGGCCAGACCGGCTTGTTATTCCGCGAGCTTGCCGGCGCAATGATTGCCGCCATCGCCTTTTCCGGCTTTGTCGCGCTCAGCCTTGCACCAATGCTGTGTTCAAAACTGCTCAAGCAGGAAAAGCGCGGACGTGTTGCGTCATGGGTGGATGATAAATTCCAACGCGTGGAGACGCGCTATGCGCATATGCTGTCCCGTGCGATTACCAAGCCCTTGGCCGCGATACTTGGCGTCATTGGCTTTTTGCTTGTTGCCGGCCTTTTGTTCACGACGCTTCAGTCCGAACTCGCACCGGCCGAGGATGTGGGCGTCATAAGCGTCAACATTGCAGCGCCAGAGGGCACTGGCTACAACGCCATGGACAAATATATGTTGGATGCGTCCAAACCGGTTTTGGGGCTGCTCGAAAAGGGAACGGTTCGGTCCATCATTCAACGCACGCCCGGCGGCTTTTCCGCAAGTGATGACTTTAACTCGGGCACCTTCCTTATCTTCCTGAAACCATGGGAAGAACGCACAGAGAAAACCGAAGATGTCGTCGCACAGGTCAATAAAATCCTTGCCGATCTGCCCGCTGTGCGCGGTAATGGCGCGGCGCGGTCCTCTATTGGACGTGGCCGGGGTCAGCCGCTGAACTTTGTCATCGCAGGTTCGACCTATGAATCCCTAAGCGTTGCGCGTGACAGGATATTGACTGCGGCGCGGGAAAATCCGGGCATTGTGAACCTCGATTCCGACTATAAGGAAACGAAGCCGCAAATGGAGATTCTGGTCGACACGGCACGCGCTGGTGACCTTGGCGTATCCGTTGCCGACGTCAGCCAAGCGCTGCAGTCGCTATTGGGGTCACGCCGTGTCTCGACCTATGTGGATCGTGGCGAAGAGTATCGCGTGATTGTTCAGGCCGATGCCCAAGACCGCGCAACGGCCGAGAATTTGGCCGCTATCCAGCTGCGGAGCCGCGATGGTTCCTTGGTGTCGCTCGCCAACCTCATCACATATAAAGAAACCGCCGGCGCGCGCGATCTTGGCCGTTATAACAAGCTGCGCGCGATTACGCTGTCTGGCGGATTGGCGCCCGGCTATTCAATGGGGCAAGCGCTCACGTTTCTGGAAGAGCAAGCCGCTGCATCGCCAGAAGTTCTGGCCGTCGGCTATCGCGGTGAAAGCCAAGCATATAAGGAAACGGGCGGATCCATCATCCTCGTGTTTTTCCTCACGATTCTGTTGGTCTATCTCGTTCTGGCGGCGCAGTTCGAAAGCTTCGTGCACCCTGCGACGATTATCACCACCGTCCCACTGGCCGTCGGCGGCGGCATTATTGGACTTGCGCTGACGGGGATGACGCTCAACCTCTACAGCCAGATTGGTATCGTCATGCTCGTGGGGCTTGCGGCAAAGAACGGCATTCTGATTGTCGAATTTGCCAACCAGCTGCGTGATGAAGGTTTGGAAATTCTGGAATCGATACAGCAAGCCGCAGCGCGCCGTTTGCGGCCAATTTTGATGACGTCGATCGCGACCGTGTTCGGTGCAATCCCGCTCGCTATTGCCAGTGGCGCAGGCGGCGCAGCACGGGCCTCTATCGGGGTGGTCATCGTCTTCGGCGTAACGCTCGCCACGCTGATTACGCTGGTCCTCATCCCGCTCATTTATGCGCGGCTTGCGAAATATACGGGATCGCCAGAAGCGGTCACGCGCCGTTTGCAGCAGGAACTGGCTGAACAGGAAAAAGGCGCAGCCTGACGGCTACCGCAGGGGACTCCCAACGGGCCCACTCTTTGGCGCTGTGACTTCGTCAATTCTTAACATGTTCGGATTAGATGGCCGCCTGCACACGCGCATCGATTGCAGGACCCCGACATGCACAAAAATATGGTTATCTTTGGCACGCGGCCAGAAGCCATAAAATTATTTCCTGTAGTCAATGCGCTGGCGAGCTACGCCAATATGCGCACGGAAATATTGGTGAGCGCGCAACACCGGCAGATGCTTGATCAAGTGCTGGCCATGAGCGGCGTCGTTCCGGATTATGACCTCGACCTCATGCAGCCTGGGCAGTCACTGGATGCGCTTACGGCGCGTTTGCTGGAGGGCATTGGTAGCGTGCTCGATACCGCAGAACCCGACCGCGTGATTGTCCAAGGCGATACCGCAACCGCGATGGTCGGCGCGCTCGCCGCTTATTATCGCCAAATTCCCGTGAGCCATGTCGAGGCGGGTTTACGCAGCAACAATATCCGTCAGCCATGGCCTGAGGAAGTGAACCGCAAGATTATCGGCTCGATTGCGGATCAGCATTTCGCACCAACCGCTGTGTCTGCGGCTGCGCTTACCGCAGAGGCGGTTTCACCCGAAAACATCTACGTTACCGGCAACACAGGTATTGATGCGCTGCATTGGATAACCGATCACATCGCCCAAAACTCGGCATTGGCCGCGCGCCTTGCGCCATATGAAGAGCGGTTCCGTGGTCGCAAAATCATTGGCATCACGGCGCACCGCCGGGAGAATTTCGGCGATGGCATGGGCAACATCGCATCGGCCATTCGGGCCATTGCGGCGCGGGACGATGTCGCGTGCATCTTCCCCGTGCATATGAACCCAAATGTGCGGGCAGTCATGGAAGCCGCGCTGGGCGATCTGCCCAATGTCGCGATGATCGAGCCCTTGGATTATCCCAACTTCGCCCGCTTACTGTCGATATCGCACATCATGTTAACCGATAGCGGCGGCGTTCAGGAAGAGGCTCCCGTGCTTGGAAAGCCGGTGTTGGTGATGCGCGACACCACCGAGCGCCCGGAAGGCGTCACAGCGGGTACAGCCAAGCTAATCGGCACCGATAAAGATCGCATCATTTCGGAAATTTTCACGCTTTTGGACAGCGATGCCGCCTATTCAGCGATGGCCCGCGCACACAATCCATTCGGGGATGGTCAAGCCAGCAAGCGCATAGCGGAAATCATCGATCATACCCGTCGTCGAGCAGCCTGACATACGCGCGTTCGGCTGAACATGCCGACGCAAGACTTGTTCCTGTCATGATAAAGTCATAAGGCGCAAGCAATCGGCAGTCGCCTCCAAAAGGGTATCGTAATGAAAATCGCAATGATCGGTTCGGGCTATGTTGGCCTTGTATCTGGCGCATGTTTTGCAGATTTCGGGCATGAAGTTGTCTGTGTCGACAAGGATGAGGGCAAGATTTCCCGCCTGAACGCCAATATCATGCCGATTTACGAACCGGGCCTTGATGCTTTGGTTAAGACCAATGTCGATGCGGGCCGCTTGAGCTTTTCAACCGATGTCATGCAATCGGTCAAAGGGTGCGGCGCGATCTTCATCGCCGTTGGCACACCGTCACGCCGCGGCGATGGCCATGCGGACTTAAGCTATGTCTATGCCGCAGCCGAAGAGCTGGCGCGCGCAATTGATCCCGGCACGGTTGTTGTGACGAAGTCCACGGTTCCTGTGGGCACGGGCGACGAGGTTGAACGCATCATTCGCGAAACCAGCCCTGACCTTGAATTTGCCGTTGTTTCAAACCCGGAATTCCTGCGCGAAGGCGCGGCCATTGGCGACTTCAAACGCCCCGACCGCATTGTCGTGGGCAGCGATGTCGAATGGGCCCGCGATGTCATGCGCGCGATTTATCGTCCGTTGTTCCTGAATGAATCGCCCTTGCTGTTCACCAGCCGCCGTTCGTCGGAGCTGATCAAATATGCCGCAAACGCATTTCTCGCGACCAAGATCACCTTCATCAACGAAATGGCGGATCTGTGCGAGAAACTGGGTGCCAATGTGCAAGACGTATCGCGCGGCATTGGTTTGGATAACCGCATCGGGCCAAAGTTCCTACATGCAGGGCCCGGCTATGGCGGCAGCTGCTTCCCAAAAGACACGCTGGCCTTGCTCAAGACCGCACAGGACAATGAAACACCCGTTCGCGTGGTGGAAGCAGTCGTTCAGGCCAATGACCTTCGAAAGCGTGCGATGGGTCGCAAGATCATCAATGCCTTGGGCGGTGATGTGCGCGGCATGAAAATCGGGTTGCTTGGCCTGACGTTCAAACCCAATACTGACGATATGCGCGATGCCCCGTCGATCGCGATTGTCCAGACGTTGCTGGATGCCGGCGCCATCGTGCACGCCCATGATCCCGAAGGCATGGAGGAAGCCGCCAAGATCTTGCCCGACGTGGTGATGACCGACAGTGCCTACAGCGCAGCGCAAGACGCGCATGCCGTTGCCTTGGTGACCGAGTGGGACGCCTATCGTGCATTAGACCTTAAAAAGCTCCATGCCGCGATGGCAGGCGACGTACTCGTCGACCTGCGCAACATCTATCGCCCGGAAGAAGCGCAGGCCGCAGGGTTCAATTATGTCAGCGTTGGCCGCTAAGCCAACGGACTTAATTTACCTGCCGGTCATATCCCACCCAATAAGGTGCGCGTAAATCCTTGCGCAAAATCTTGCCCGATGCGTTGCGCGGCAGGGCTTCGATGACATCCACCGAACGTGGTACCTTGAACCCTGCAATACGTTCGCGGGCCCACGCGATCACGCTCTCAACATCAACCTGCGCGCCGGGTTTGGGTACACAGACAGCCTTCACCGCCTCACCCCATTTGGCGTCGGGCACGCCGATGACGGCAACTTCGAGCACATCGGGGTGGCCGTAGATCGCGCTCTCAACCTCAGCGGGGTAAACATTTTCGCCGCCGGTGATGATCATGTCTTTGACGCGGTCGTGAATGTATAAATAGCCGTCTTCATCCAGATATCCGGCATCACCCGTTTTAATCCAGCCGCCGTCAGCGACGGTGCCTTTGGTTGCATCGGGCAAATTCCAATAGCCGATCATATTGTTCGAAGACCGCGTCCATACTTCGCCGACCTCGCCCACCGGCATGTCATTGCCTGCGCCATCAACAATGCGCAGATCAACGCCGGGCAACGGCTTTCCGGCCGACCGCATTCTTTTGTTACCATTGGGGTCATGGTCTTCGGGCGGCAGCATGCAGATTGTGCCGGTCGTTTCGGTCATGCCATAGACTTGAATGAACTGCGCGTTGAACACATCCATCGATTGCCGCAGCAGCTCGAGCGGAATCGGCGCCGCACCGTAGAGGATATATTTCAGACGGCTGTAATCCACCGAGCGGCAGCGCGGGTGATTGACCATCATTTGCAAGGCGGCAGGCACAATGAACAACCGCGTCGCGCCGCCTTTTTCAATCGCGTCAAAAACCGCATCAGGCGAAAATTCCGCCTGAACCAACCCCGGCAAGCCAGACGCAAGCGCCATGATGCCAAGCCCCGTCCCGCCAATATGCGCGCAGGGCATGGCGATAAGGACGACTTCATCATCATCCCATTTGGTATACGCGTGGTCGGAATCTGCAGAATGCTTGCGCAGGGCAAACAGGTTGCGGTTCGACAGCACGGCGCCCTTCGGGTTACCCGTAGTCCCTGAAGTGTATAGCTGCAGCGCCGCATCATCGGCGCCAGCAGGTTCAAACGCAGCGCGCGGTGTCGCATCGATCATCCGCCGCGCGTCATCTTCTGCAATGACACGTTCAACACCCGGAATGTCTTTGGCAAGCGCCTGAACGCCCGCGTCAAACCCCTGCCCCGCAAACAAAACGCGCGCGCCGGTGTCTTTTGCAATATATGCCCATTCGGCAGGGGCAAGCCGCCAGCCAATCGGCACCATGACGATGCCAACGCGTGCCGCGCCGTAAAATAGCGAAAAATACAGATCGCTGTTTTTGCCAATCCACGCAATGCGGTCGCCTTTTTTAAGGCCCATAGCCATCAGCATCGACGCGATTTTCGCGGTGTGTTCCTCGAGCCCGCCATATGTAAAAGCGTGGTCATCTTGCGACAAAGCGGGCCAATCGGGGCGATCCTTTGCCCAAAGGGTCAGAAACCCGTCAAAGGTCAATATATCGAAATCGGCCACCGCCATGTCATCTCTCCCAAGATCGGGCCGCGTTTGGCAGAGGCCCTGATGCTTTTTGTCGAGAGATTATAGCCACATGTCAACAAACGGATTACGTCTCGGCCTCCCCCTTAGAATGCGAGGATTCTCTCATGCCGAAAACGTTCCAACTGACTGCAATTTTTCTGCTGGCAGGTGTCAACTTGCCGGCGGCCGCGCAGAATGAATCCAAGCGTGAAATCGTTGTCACGGCGCGTTCATTGAAGGACACAGAGGCGGATTTAAAAGCCTGCCTTGCGCGCAAATGCCCACCTGATCAGGATATCAAAGCGACGCTGGCGCATGCCGAAAACCAATTTGTCGAAGGCGATTATCGCGATGCGCGCGCGACTTTGGCCAACGCGCTTGGCCGCAATCGCAAACATAAAGAACAGTTCCCGATCGAAGTCTCCGATTTGCTACGTGCAAACGGCAATGTGGCGGCACATTTGGGCGAATCCGATATTTATCGGCTGTCTGTGCTCGACATGCGCGACACATTGAAAGGCGCGCTTAAGCCGAATGACTTTCGTGTCTTCGGCGCAGAAATCGAAGTCGCGGATTCGCGTTTGAAGCTTGGTTATCTGGAAGAAGCCAGCGACAAATATCTGGAAATCGAACGGCGCGCGCTTTCCGCGGGCCTTCCCCAAATTGCGGCGATTGCCCGTCTGCGCGACTTGTCTTTGCGGGTGCAGCGCGCGGAAACAGAGAAGACGGCATTTCGCCGCAAAGACGCCACCGAAGCGATTGACCTGTTCTTGAAAGAGCCCACCGGCGGGGCTGAGGAATTCAAGATTGTTGCTGAGGTCCTGAAATCACGCATCGACCGCAACGGCGGCAACAACGAAACCACCGACAAGCTGATTGCCCGTTATGCGGCAATGGGTGGCACAGAACGTCCTGTCCTGTTGCATTCCAAGCCGATTGAAATGAACGAGGCACAGGCCGCCCGCGCGATGGCCGGTGGCAGCGATCTCAACCGGATAGGCACACAGGTCGTTGAAAAGCGCTGGGTCGATATTGGTTTCTGGATTGGCGCGGACGGCAAGGTGGATGAGCCCGAAATCTTGCGCAACGAAGGCGGGACCGATTGGACCGACGTTGTCCTAAAATCGATCAAAACGCGCATTTATGCACCGTTAAAGGCGGAGAAAGACGGTGCGACGCCCGGAATTTACGCCATCGAGCGTTATTCGCTTACCGCACAATATGAAAATGACGTGACCGGAACGCGTATCCGTCAGCGCTCACCCATCGCCAGAATCGAGCGGACTGATTTGACTGGCTAGGGTCAGGACCTAGGCGCGGAATAGCAGCAGCAGATTGTTGGCGGGCATTTCGACGATCTGGTCGAGGCGCAAGCCATTCTCGCTGGCGGTTTGGTTGAGATCCTCCACGGAGCGCAAACCCCATTCGGGATTTTGTTGGCGCAATGATGCATCAAATGCAGCATTGCTATGCGCAAGGGGAACATCGCGCTGACGGAATGGCCCATAAATGCACAGCGGTTCGGACGGTCCAAGCGTTCGGGCTGCATTGCGCAGCAACCCGACCGTGGCCGCCCATGGGCTGATATGTACCATGTTGATGCACAGCACCGCATTGGCTTGCGTCATGGGCCAGTCGGACGCGGCATCCAGCAACATCGCAGGCAATACATTCGCCGCATTCTCGTCCGCACGCCACGCGTCAATCGACGCCACAGCGATGGGATCGGGGTCGGTCGGTTGCCATGTCAACGCGGGGAACAGTTTCGCAAAGTGCACCACATGTTCGCCCGTTCCGCTCGCGATTTCGAGCACTAGGCCGCGGTCGGGCAGCAGCTTTGCAAGCGCTTGCGCAATCACATCGCGGTTACGCACGGTCGCTGGCGCGTGCCGCTTTATCTCAGGGCCGCGTTCAAACACAAAAGGCTGCGGCGTGGTCATTCCGCCGCAACTGCCTGTTCGGGTTCGCGCCACACGAGCACGGGCTTACGTGCGGCTTGGGTTTCATCCAGGCGGCGGCGTGGCGCGTGATGCGGCGCAGATTTCAGCATCGGATCCCCTGCCTTCGCCCGTTGCACGACCGAGCGCATCGCACCGATAAACTGGTCAAGCGTGGCCTTGCTCTCGGTTTCGGTCGGCTCGATCAACATCGCGCCATGCACGACGAGCGGGAAATAGACCGTCATCGGGTGATAGCCTTCGTCAATCAGCCCCTTGGCGATGTCGAGCGTTGAGAAGCCCTCGGCCAAGCCATTATCGCTGAACAACGCCTCATGCATACATGGCCCGCTATGCGCAAAGGGCGCATCAAGGACATCCTCAAGACTGCGCAGGATGTAATTGGCGTTCAGCACTGCGTCTTCGGCGACCTGACGCAAACCATCGGCACCATGCGACATGATATAGGACAGTGCGCGCGTGAACATGCCCATTTGGCCATGGAAGGCCACCATGCGGCCGAAGCTGTGCGGATGCCGCGCGCTGGCTGTTTCTTCTTCGACCAGCGTATAGTGCCCGTCTGCGTGGCGCTCGGTAAATGGTATCGGACCAAAAGGTGCCAATGCTTCCGATAAAACGACCGGCCCCGAACCGGGACCACCACCACCATGCGGGGTAGAGAAAGTCTTATGTAGGTTGATGTGCATGGCATCGATACCGAGATCGCCCGGACGCACCCGGCCGACAATGGCGTTAAAGTTCGCGCCATCGCAATAGACATAGCCGCCGGCAGCATGGACCGCATCTGAGATCGCTTTCATGTCGCGTTCGAACAGGCCGCAGGTGTTGGGATTGGTAATCATCACGCCCGCAACATCGGGACCCAGCCGCGCCTTCAGCGCCGCCAAGTCAACACGGCCTTCTGACGTTGCCGGGATATTTTCGACGGCATAGCCAGCAAAAGCAGCCGTGGCCGGGTTGGTGCCATGCGCGCTTTCCGGGACGAGGATAACGCTGCGTGGATCCCCGCGTGCTTCGAGTGCCGCTTTGATAGCAAGGATACCGCACAATTCCCCGTGCGCGCCGGCTTTCGGCGTCATGGCGACGCCATGCATACCGGTCAGTTTTATCAGCCAAACCGCCAGCTCGTTTATCACCGCTAATGCGCCTTGCACGGTTTCAACGGGCTGCAGCGGATGGACATCGGCAAAGCCCTCCATCCGCGCGACTTTTTCGTTGAGCCGCGGATTATGCTTCATGGTGCAGCTGCCCAGCGGGAAGAAGCCCAGGTCGATGGCGTAATTCTGGCGGCTGAGACGGGTGTAATGCCGCAACGTTTCGGGTTCAGACAGGCCGGGAAGGCCGATGTCGCGATGGCGCGCCAAATTGCCAAGGCGCGACGTGACCTTCGGCGCGTCGGCCAGATCAACGCCGGTTGTTCCGGTCGTGCCGATTTCGAAAATCAACGCCTCTTCCAGCATCAGCGCCTTGTTGCCGGTATATGTCGCCGGGCCCGCTTCGCCCGCACTGCCCATTTCGGGCTTCCAACCGCTTTGATTGATCGTGCTCATGCCAACACCTCCTGCAATGCGGCGGCAAATGTTTCGACATCCTCCATGGTCGCAACTTCGGTCACCGCGACAACCAGACCATTGGCGAGCGCATCCACATCGGGATATAAGCGGCCTAAGGAGACACCGCCCAAGACTTTCCGGTCGGCCAATGCCCGCACGACGGGGCGTGCTTCCTTCGGCAGCGTCAACGTAAACTCGTTGAAAAATGTGTCGTTGACGAGCTCAACCCCCGCGATTTGCGAAAGCCGGTCGGCGGCTTGAACCGCTAGGCCGTGGTTGAGTTCGGCCAATCCGCGCAGCCCTTTTTCACCCAGCAAAGTTAGATGAATGCTGAAGGCCAATGCGCAAAGGCCTGAATTTGTGCATATATTTGACGTCGCCTTTTCACGGCGGATATGTTGTTCCCGCGTGGACAGCGTCAGCACGAAACCGCGCTTGCCCTCGGCATCCACGGTCTCACCGCATAAGCGACCGGGCATCTGGCGAACGAACTTCTCCTTGCACGCAAATAGTCCGACATAAGGCCCGCCGAACTGAAGGCCGACGCCAAGCGACTGTCCCTCACCCACAACAATGTCTGCGCCCATGTCACCTGGTGCCTTGATGGCACCCAATGCGACAGGTTCGGTGACCACAGCAATCAGCAGCGCGCCATGTTCATGCGCCTTGGCCGCAATCGCCGACAGATCTTCAATACGACCAAGAATATCCGGATATTGCACGACAACGCAGCTTGTCTCGCCGTCGATGGCATTCAGCAAGCGTGTGCTATCGGTGGCGGGAGAAAGCTCCGGCAAGGCCGTGTCCAGCGTGTCGCCGGTATATTGCGCCATCGTCTTGGCCACGCTGACATAATGCGGGTGCAGCCCCGACGAGAGTACCGCCTTGGTCCGCTTCGTAATACGGCCAGCCATGCCAATGGCTTCCCAACATGCCGTCGAACCATCATACATCGACGCGTTGGCAACATCGCAGCCAAACAGCCGCGCAACCTGCGTCTGGAATTCGAACAGCATCTGCAGCGTGCCCTGCGCGATTTCGGGCTGATACGGCGTGTAAGCCGTCAGGAATTCGCCGCGCTGGATGATATGGTCAACACTTGCGGGAACATGATGCTTATATGCGCCTGCCCCCAGAAAGAAGGGCGTGTGCGACGCGGTCATATTTTGCCGTGCGAGATTTGAAAAATGCCGCTCCACCGCCATTTCGCTGGCGTGGTTGGGCAAGCCATGGATCGGCCCGTCCAGCTGTGCCTCCGCAGGCACATCGGCGAACAAATCATCAATCGATTTTGCCCCGATGACACCAAGCATGGCCTGACGATCGGATGGGGTGAGCGGCAAATAACGCATTTCAATCTCCATGGCCCGCAGGTTGCGGACTGATTAGCTTAAAGTCCGTCGACAAATGCCTTGTACGTGGCGGCATCCATCAGGCTGTCGAGCTCGCTGGTGTCGCTGAGGGTAATTTTGAAGAACCAACCCTCGCCTTCTGGATCGTTGTTCACCAACGCGGGGTCGCCTTCCAATGCGTCATTGCCCTCAATCACGGTGCCGCTGACGGGTGCGTAGACATCCGACGCAGCCTTGACCGATTCCACAACCGCAGCATCGCCGCCTTTTTTCAGCATCGCGCCAGTCGCGGGGACTTCAGCGAACACGATGTCGCCCAACTGGCTTTGTGCATAGTCCGTAATGCCAACAGTCGCGCTGTCGCCGTCGACTTCGATCCACTCATGATCTTCGGTGAAATAACGGGTCATGTGTGCGCTCCTTTGCGATGATAATGATGTGGGATGAAGGGTAAGGATGTTACCGTGACGGACACACGCTTGCCGCGCACCTCCGCTTCAAGCGTGCTGCCGACGGCGTTATGGCCAGCATCAATATAGCCCATGGCAATCGGCGCGCCGACGCTTGGGCCAAATCCGCCGGACGTAATGACGCCCATTTGCGCATCGCCTGCAAAAACAGGTGCGCCTTCGCGCACGGGCATTTTGCCCTCGACCGAAAGCCCGACCAGCTTGCGTGCGGGGCCGTTGGCCAGGGCATTTAGGATGCGGTCAGACCCGAAAAACCCGCCCTCGGCACGGCGGCGCTTCGACACTGCGAATGCTGCGCTGGCTTCGATAGGGTCAAATTCGGGGTTCATGTCATGGCCATACAGCGGTAAGCCCGCCTCCAGCCGCAATGAATCGCGTGCACCAAGGCCAATCGGCTTTACTTCAGGTTGCGCACAGATTTGGTCCGCAAGTGCCTTTGCATGGGCCGCAGGCACCGAGATTTCGAAGCCATCTTCGCCGGTGTACCCCGAACGGCTGATCCACAGCGGCTCGGGATCTGTCTTGGGTCCCCAGAAGAAAGAACCGGCCTCCATGAAATAGAGCGCGTCGACGCCGGGCACAACGCGGACAAGCGCGTCCACGGCCTTTGGGCCTTGCAACGCCAATAGCGCGCGGTCATCCATATGGTTGATGGTGATCTCATCGGGCAAATGCTCCCGCAAATAGCCCATATCGTCCCATTTGACCGCGCCATTGACGACCACATACAGCCCCATAGGCACGGCCGTAATCATCATGTCGTCCAGAACGCCGCCGTCTTCATCCAGAAGCAGCGAGTAGCGCATCTTGCCTTCTTTAAGCGCGGATATGTCGCCGGGGACCATCGCCTCAAGCGCTTCGGCCGCGCCGTCGCCGGTCAGCATCAGCTGCCCCATATGGCTGACGTCGAACAGCCCCGCATTCTCGCGCGTCCAAATATGTTCGGCCATGATGCCTTCATATTGGATCGGCATGTGATAGCCGGCAAACTCGACCATGCGCGCGCCCTTGTCGCGATGCCATGCGTCGAGCGGCAGCTCCAATATTTCGATGGGTTCTAGTTCGAATTCGTCTTCTTCGCTCATATCAGTCCGTTCAAGAGTCGCAGCGACCGACGCCGGTTGGCGCTTAGTCTGCTGCCCCCTCTGTCACGGGTACCTGAGAGCTTTATCCGCCTTATTTGCCGCACATAGTGGCAAAGGCAGGTTACACCTTCGGTGGCATGTCGTTGCAAATGGCAAAAACATGCGCTTTCCAGAGTGTCGCAAAAGCCGAAGCGGTCCTTTTGCCTGAGAGATTCCGGGGCGGTTGCTCCTTCGGCGGCCCCTTAAAGGGACGCTCTCCCGCTTCGTCAGCGACGATTCCGCATTGGCCTTACCGCCTTGGAGAGTCAACCAGCGAGCGTGTTTATCGATTCATTTTCGTGGATAAACACGCCATCGTCGCCCGATTTTGCCAAGTTGGCGATGGCCTTTGCGACTTTGCCGGACGGCGTGGACGCAAATTTTTGCATTGGTCCGAACATCAAAATGTCCACAAATGGCGACAGCAATATCCCCAATGCCTCACCCGGACGGCGGTCATCACGCTGCCCACCCGTCAACAGACTGGGCCGCATGATATCAAGGCGTTGGAAGCCGATGTTACACAGCCCCTGCTCCATTTCCGCCTTCGTTCGCAAATAGAAACTGCTGCTCGCGGGCATCGCGCCGACCGACGATATCGTAACGAAATGCCGCGCGCCGGCGTCATGGCTTGCCTGTGCAAAGGTGAGCACCAAATCATGGTCAACCGCCCGGAATGCGTCGCGCGATCCGGCTGTGCGTATCGTCGTCCCCAAACCGGAAATGGCGACGTCCGGCTTTAACCTTGCCACAATCGCTGGCCAGTCGGCGGTTGGCGCGACATGCTCCTGTATGTTCGGCGCCAATGATGGCGATGGTCGGCGCGACACGAGGTGGACCGCAAACCCAGCGCGCGCCAACATGGCCGCCGCCTGTTTGCCCACTAGGCCTGAACCGCCAGCGATGACGATCTTGCGGCTCATGCGATGGTTCCACAAATTTCGCGATGCCGATCGGTTGCATAGCGGTCGGTCATGCCCGCCAGAAAATCCCCGATATGGCGGCTGCGCTGCGGTTCTTCGCTGGGAAGGCTATCGCGCCATTCATCTGGCAATAACGCAGGCGCATCGCGATAGGCGGCAAATAGTTCACGGACAATTTTGGTTGCCTCTTCTGCCGCCGCCAATTGCGTTGGGTGGTGATACAGCTTTTCATACATGAATGATTTAAGCTGCCGTTCGCGCGCCGCCATTTCTGCCGAAAATCCGCCGATCATGACACCCGCGTTGCGGACATCGTCAGCGGTTTTGATGCCTGCTTCGGTTATTCTGGCGCGTGTCGACTCAATCACATCATTGACCATCACGCCAATCTGTTCGCGGGTCAGCTCACCGATCAGGCGGCGTTGCGGCACGTCCGGATAGCGGCCCAAAATCGCCTCCCATCGCTGTGCCACGAACGGCAGATCCAGCAGCTGGTCGATGCCGAGCAACCCGGCCCTGATGCCATCATCAATGTCATGATTATCATAAGCGATATCGTCGCTGATCGCTGCAATCTGCGCCTCAAGCGATGGCCAATCGGTCAGGCTCAGGTCAAACTGTGCGTTGACTTCGGACAATGCCCAGCCCGGACGGGCAACGGGGCCATTATGCTTGGCCAGCCCTTCCAGCAATTCCCAGCTGAGGTTCAGGCCCGGCCATGACGGATAAGGCGATTCCAGCTGCGTCAGCGTGCGCAACGTCTGCGCATTATGGTCAAACCCGCCAAATGGCTTCATCGTCGCCTCAAGCGCGTCTTCGCCTGCATGGCCAAAGGGCGGGTGCCCGATATCATGCGCCAGACATAATGCCTCGGTCAGGTCTTCATTCAGCCCGAGCGCACGGGCAATGGTGCGGCCAATTTGCGCGACTTCAAGGCTGTGCGTTAGGCGCACACGATAATGGTCTCCGTCGGGCGAGATGAACACCTGCGTTTTGTGGCGAAGCCGCCGGAATGCAATCGAATGAATAATACGATCACGGTCACGCTGAAATATATCACGCGGGCCGCGAATATCGCGGTCGGGCTCTGGATGGAATCGGCCGCGGCTGTTGCCGGGAAGTGATGCGTAGGAAGCCAGTTGCGACATGCCGCGCTTATGCAACCAAGCCGCCACGACAGGAAGCCGCTATTTTACCTTTAAAGCATCCACAGGAACGCCAATCTCGCTTTTCCACATAAATGCGTCGCCGCCCGCTTTCTTGAACTCGCCTTCCCACTTTTTGGCGGCCTTCACATCCGGGAACGGGCCAACCAGCAGTCGTGCGGTCTTGCCCCAGGGAGATGTCCACGGCTTCTGCGCCTTAAACAATACAGGGTTGTTCTTCGTCAATTTGCGATAGTCGAAACCAAGCCCACTGGCTTCGCCCGTTGCGATTTGCACCCAGATGCGCGCTGGATTTGCAGCCTCTAACTTGGCTTTGGCGGCGGCTTTCGGGTCAATTTTGGCGGCTTTGCTGGCGTCTGCCGCTGCCTTGGGTGTCACGGGTTTAAGCTTTTTCAAATCGACCGGAACTTCCGAAGGCCGTTGCTCACTCTCCGGAATTTCGATGGCGCCAACAATTGCATCCAGACTGAAGCCCGCCGAGGCAGTGGAAGCAGGCACAGCTGTTGGTGCCGCGATGATTTTAGCGGGAGCGGGTTGCGGGGGCGTTGCCGCCGCAAACGATACCGGTTCTTGCGCGGTTGGCGTCGTCCCCGCGACCGTTGCTGCCAGATCAACCTTTGCAACAACAGGATCAGGCCGCGGCGTTGGTGGTACTGTGGCCTGAACTGCCACACGTTCCTGCGTTTTTCGGTCCGGCTTGCTCTGTGGCTTTGCTTCGCTTTTCGCGTCGCGCGCTGCTGTCGGCTTTGTTCCCAGCGGCGCGCCTGATGGAATGAGGCGGTTTTGGCCGGGGGCGATGGCAGGTTGCTGCGCGGTTGCGGCGACACGGCGAACCTGTTCGCTGTCACGCCCTACCGATTGGCTGGTGGGGAAATGCCCCAAATGAATGGCGGCGGCCTGCTGCGCGCCGGTCAAATTCGGCATCAAGCGGAAGAACCGCTCCATCTTTTGCGCCGATGCTGCATCCATGAAGCCCTGCGCAACCTTGTTGGATTCGCGCAAGTCACCGCGCGCAGCCAAGATAAACGCCCGGGCGCGCCATGCCGTCGGACTGTTGCGCTGCAAAAGCGGCACGAGCATTGCGTCGGCCTGTTCCTTTTGCCCCGCAAGCGAGAGAGACACGGCCTGACGAATGATGATATCATCAGATGATGCCACGGTCCGCGCCAATTGATAATCCTGCTGCGCTCGCCCAAAATTGCCTAACAAATCAAACGCCAGCGCGCGGTCGGCGGCAATCGAACGTTCACTCGCGCCCAACCGGACGGCATCATCAAACAGACGCAAAGCCTCAAACGGGTTTTCTGTGCGCACCGTTGCTATGGCCAGGCCGGACACGATCCGGCTGTTATTGGGGCGTATCGCATTGGCGCGCGTGAAGAAATTGAGCGCGGCATTGGCATCACCCAGCGACAAAGAGGCATTGCCGGCATCCGCCAAGGCATCTGCATCGCTTGGGCTAAAAGAAATGCGCCGCATCGCGTCACGCAGCTCCACCGCGCCAGCGGGTTCGACAATATTTGGCACGACCGCAGGCGTTTGCTGGTCAAGCGCCTCCAGCGCGCTTTCATCCACCGCCTGTGCATGCACGGCGTGTGAAACGCCACCGGACGAAAACACCAGCGCGCTGCAGAAGCCAAGGCTACGTAATATTGTCACATCCATGACTTTCTATGTAGCTGCCGACTGCCGAACACAAAGCGCATTCACGCTTTGGTCCGACAAACGGTTGCATAGAAACGACAAGATGACGGTGCGCTTGCCGCGCGTCTTATGAGTTGTTCTGGCGGTCAAGAAAGCTTGGGAAGCCTGTGCCATTGCCGCTTTCATTGCGCTTTTCCGCATCGTCTTCCGAACGGGTAAGGCCACGTGACAGGTTGGACATGCGTTCAAACAATGTACCGCCTGTTGGAATGCGCGGTGCAGCGCGTTCTGGCGGCTCCGTCACATCGACTGGCTGCGCAGACGGATAGCCTTCGGTCACAGGCGTATCGAGGTCAAGTGCGTCGGCATTGGCCCAGGAATCCCGTGGGCTGTCATTGTTGTCTGCATATTGCGTTGGTGCAACGTCTTCAGCTTCATCTTCTTCGATTGCAACAAAGTCGCTACCAAGTTCCAAGCTGTCATCGTCTGCTTCATTTTCGAATTCAGCGGCGGCCGTTTCTTCAACTGCTGCTGTATCGGCTGTGTTTTCAAACAAAGATGTCGCAGCAGGCGCAACTTCAACGACAGGCTCTGGCGCTGGCGCTGGGCGGCTGAACGAGAATGGCGTTCTTTGTGCTGCCGGTGTCGCGTTCAAGCCCTCATTATCGATGCCAGTTGCGACAACCGAAACGCGGATTTTGCCGTTCAGATTTTCATTGAATGCCGAACCCCAGATGATGTTTGCATCGGGATCAACCAGCTCACGGATATGGTTGGCCGCTTCGTCAACTTCCATCAGGCGCATATCTTCGCCACCGGTAATCGATACGATGACGCCCTTTGCACCCTGCATCGACACGCCGTCGAGCAACGGGTTGGCAATGGCCTTTTCCGCAGCTTCGAGCGCGCGGCCGTCGCCTTCGGCTTCGCCAGTGCCCATCATCGCCTTGCCCATTTCGTGCATGACAGAACGGACGTCGGCAAAGTCGAGGTTGATCAGGCCAGGCATAACCATCAGGTCCGTGATGCCACGAACGCCCTGCTGCAACACTTCGTCAGCAAGCTGGAATGCTTCCTTAAATGTTGTGTTCGGGTTGGCGACCAGGAACAGATTCTGGTTTGGAATAACGATCAGCGTATCAACATGTTGCTGCAATTCGATGATACCCGATTCTGCGGACCGCATGCGGCGCGAACCTTCGAACATGAACGGCTTAGTCACGACACCGACCGTCAAAATATTCATTTCGCGCGCGACCTTGGCGATAACAGGAGCAGCGCCCGTTCCGGTGCCGCCGCCCATACCAGCCGCGATAAAGCACATGTGGCAACCGGTAAGCGCCACTTTCACTTGTTCAAGCGTTTCTTCAGCCGCAGCACGGCCAACTTCGGGGCGTGAACCTGCGCCAAGACCCTGCGTGATTTCAGGTCCAAGCTGGATGCGATATTCGGCAGGAGACGCATTCAGCGCCTGTGCGTCGGTGTTGGCAACAACGAAGTCGACGCCTTCTACCTTTGCGCTGATCATGTTGGCCACGGCGTTACCGCCTGCGCCACCAACACCAATAACTGCAATTTTTGGCTTCAACTCGTCAACCATTGGTGGACCGATATTGATGCTCATAACTTTATCCCCCTAGCCTCTGTGGCTTGTTCGAAATTTTCACGCTTTTGACACAAAAGGATAAGGTGCACACTTAAAAATTCACGTTTTTGCACAGGTTTCTGTCAGAAATTCTCTCGCACCGCGCGTTTTATCCGTTCGATTAACCCCGGCATCGTTCCGGCCATCTGTTCGACACGCAAATCATAACCGGATTTCAGATCAACACGTTCCGATGCGGCGTAATGAATCAATCCGACCAGCGTTGAAAATGCCGGTCCCGAATGTGCCTCGGGAATGCTGGCGAGGCCAGATGGACGGCCAATACGGACCGTGCGGCCCAACGCGCCTTGCATATGTTCCGCTGCGCCCTTCAATTCAGCGCCGCCGCCGGTCAACACCACTTGATGCCCGGATGGACCGGAGAAGCCCAAAGTTTTAAGCGCTTGTGCGATTTCGGTGACGATGGAGTCTACGCGCTGGCAGACCACGGCGTTCAGCTGCGCCTTGGTGATGCGTGGTGCGTTAGCGCCTGCTTCAACGCCGTTTTCGTCAGGGCCAATATCGAGCACTTCCTGATGATCGCGCGGGCTGGTTAAGGCAGAGCCGTGGAAGCATTTGAGCCGTTCGGCCTGTGCCCTGCGAATACCAAAGGCCGATGCGATGTCGTCGGTAATATCAGACGCGCCCTTTTGAATGGTTTCAAGCCCGACGAGCATGCCGCCGATGAAGACCGACACATTGGTCACCGCAGCGCCAAATTCGACAAGGGCGACACCCAGCTCTCGCTCTTCCGCCGTCAGACACGCAAGGCCAGTGGCCACTGGACCAACGACGAGCGACTCAACATCAAGATGGGCCGCGCGCACCGTCATATCCATGTTCCGAACAGGCGACTGATCAGCCAGAACGACATGGACGTCGACGCCAAGGCGGTCGGCATGCAGTCCAAGAGGGTTCGCAACACCGCCTACACCATCCAGCGAGTATAAAGTCGGCTGTATATGAAGCGCAATTTTGCCGCCGGTCTGAATGTTCGCACGTCCAGCCTGCAGCAATTCGTCGACATCTTCCTGCGTGATGCGGTCACCACCCAGTTCAATTTCAACGGGCGCAAGCAAGCTATCAAGCCCGCCGGCCGACATGCCCACCCACACGCGGTCGATGTTCAGCCCGGCAATCCGCTCGGCCTGTTCAACGGCATGGCGCACGGACAATTCAGCTTGTTCGACATCCGCAATACAGCCGCGCGTAACGCCCCTGCTCTCGCGTTGGCCGGTACCCAGCACCAGCAGTTCGCCACTGTCGGTCACACCGGCGATGAGTGCAGAAACTTTCGAAGAGCCAATATCAATGGCCGAAATCAGTTTTTCAACGCGTGCAGCTCTCATACTTCTCTTCCGCTGGTGGTCGACGTTATGTCGCCGCTTTCTACTTTAACAGGTTCGACTTTGGGCGCCTTGCGGAAATATGCACGTTCCGGGTCGCGCAAGTCGAAATGGATCAGGTCGCGGCCAAGCAGCCGGTGGATACCATCCATCCGCGCAAAATTCAGCAACGCTTCGGCCGCTGCCTTTTCACCCTCGGGCAAGGCCAATGTTTCACCGCTCTGAAACTGCAAATCCCAACGGCGGTTGCCCACCCATGTTGCGCCAATGACTTGCGCTTTAAGTGCGGAGGCATTGTCGAGCAGGGTGTTGAGCGCGACAGCATGCCGGTTCGCATCAATGCCATTCAATGTCGGCAAATCGCCACCTTCGCCCGCCGCAATATTTTGCAGGACAATCCCGTTGGCATCGATCAGCGAATATTTGCCGTTGCGCTGCCAAATCGCTGCCGGTTTGCGTTCGACGATTTCGACCGCAAGCGTATCGGGCAGACGGCGCGCCACGCGGGCGTCTTTGATCCAGCCATATTTCAGTAAGTCGGCGCGGACCTTGTCAATGTCGACCAACGGCATCGCACGGTCTTTTTCGGCAAGGACAAGTTGATAGACCCGAACCTGATCCACACGTTCCATACCGGTGACTTCCACGCGCTGCACCTGAAAGCCGGCCTTTGCGGCGAGCGCTGCATATTGTTGATACGCCGCGGCGGTGACGCCGGCATATTGGGCAATGGCAAATAGCAGCACCGCAAGCGCGGTTACAAAAATCCATGTGAGCGCGCGCTGCACATCGTCTTCTGAAATCGGCAGGATGCGCATGATCCGGTCAACCCAGGATATTTGCAGCACTTTCTTGCGCGGGTTCGGCGACGATGCCTTGCGCTTTGCAGCGGGTTTTCGGGCAGCGGCCGCCATTATGCCAACGCCTCTTTCACGATCATGTCGACCAATTGTTCATAGCTGATGCCCACCTGCCGCGCCTGTTCGGGCACGAGGCTAAGCGGCGTCATTCCGGGCTGCGTGTTGGTTTCCAGCACGAACACACCGTTTTTGCCCAATTCATCGTCCCAACGGAAATCGGTGCGCGATGCGCCTTTGCAGCCGAGCAAACGGTGGGCATCCAATGCGACATCCAACATATATTGCGCAATTTCATCGGGGATTTCAGCCGGGCAAATATGCTCGGTCAGGCCGTCGGTATATTTGGCGTCAAAATCGTAAAAGCCGCTCTTTGGTTTCAATTCGGTAACGCATAATGCCTTATTACCCAGCACCGCCACCGTCAGTTCGCGGCCCTTGATAAAAGGTTCGGCCAGCAATGTTGCAAATTCCTGCCAAGGCCCCTTGGCATCGCGCGCAATCGGGTTTCCGTAGTTGCTGTTTTCGGTGACAATCGCCACGCCAACCGAGCTGCCTTCATTGACGGGTTTCAGCACATAAGGCCGCGGCAATGGGTCGGCGGCGAACAGGCTTTCGCTATCCACCATCGTACCCTTTGGCATCGGAATGCCAGCGGGCACCAGCCGCTGCTTCGTCAGTTCCTTGTCGATGGCAATCACCGACGTCACCATGCCGCTATGGGTATATTTAATGCCCATCAGGTCGAGCATGCCCTGCACCGACCCATCTTCACCCGGAACGCCGTGCAGCGCGTTAAACACCACA
>JACCDN010509235.1_pt1 | contig 37956 bp, 46 predicted proteins | sample 7441691 | NCBI WGS metagenome assembly JACCDN01 (sample SAMN15323439, study PRJNA562643) | freshwater metagenome | isolation source: river surface water | place: USA:Blue River Watershed | collected 2017-08-16
AGGCTTCCGTCCAGTTCAAAACCCGCCATTTTTTTGCTATACTGCGTGGCTGTGAGAAACGAGCAATCGTTTTCCCCACCGAACATTCCTCAATAGCTCAGTCGGTAGAGCGCCGGACTGTTAATCCGTAGGTCCCTGGTTCGAGCCCAGGTTGAGGAGCCAATGAATACGGGCCCTGTAGCGATACAGGGCCCTTTTTCTTGCGGTGCTTATTAGACGAAATATTAGACACTGTCTAATATCCAGTACTTTGCAGATCAAAAAAAATCTCAGCTGGTGAGATTTTTCATCCTAGCTAAAACAATCCCACTGGTTCCGCATCCACATCCCAGCTGCTAATGATCAGCTCCACTCGGTCGACACCTTGGCCACCTCCCACTGTGTACTTGATGGGCACCTCAAGAATGTGGAAGCCCTCAAAACACTTACGAATGTCTGGGTGGTCGTTGATGCTCAAAATGGCCTTGCCCTTGATCTCACGCATCATCGCGGCCATGGTCTCGTATTCGCCCCACGGGAACGGCACTCCGTAGCCCTCTGTCTCCCAATACGGTGGGTCAAGGTAAAAGAAACTATGAGGACGGTCGTAGCGTTTGATGCAGTCCTTCCAATCCAGCCGCTCGATGTAGGCGCTCGACAATCGCAAGTGCGCCGCGCTGAGAGACTCCTCGATGCGCATAAAGTTCACCGGCGGCGCTGTGGTGGCCGTGCCCCATGTTTGCCCATCCACGCGCCCTCCAAACGCGAGGTGCTGCAGATAATAAAAGCGCGCAGCACGCTGGATGTCGGTCAATGTTTCACCGGGCGTGATCTGCGTCCACTTAAAAATCTCACGGCTGCTTAGAGCCCATTTGAACTGGCGCACAAACTCTTCAAGGTGGTTTTGCACAACACGGTACAAGTTGACGACATCGCCATTGATGTCGTTGATGACTTCCACCTCGGCAGGATTGCGTAAAAAATACAGCGCGGCACCACCCGCGAAGACCTCGACATAGCAGCTGTGCTGCGGAAAGCGAGGGATGATGTGGTCTGCTAAGCGGCGTTTACCGCCGATCCAAGGAATGATGGGTGAAGCCATGGTGAGTAACACTTTCGTTCTTGTTAAACTGCCATCACTCTCGAGAGTGGCGGGGTCTTGGCTGACTCACAGGCTCGTTCTGTGGATCGGTGGCCGGAGGTGGTGTTAGCGCACCCCTCCGGTCACCTCGTCTTTTAGGGCGGAGCAATACCCCCTAACCGCTGATACATCAGCGAGTCGGCAGCGTGCCCATCTGCGTCCCGGGCGATGCGTTCAGCGTCTGCTGTAAGTTGATCAACGGCTTGGCCAACTGCCTCGAGTAACTTTCGGTAGGCTGCGGGGTCGACGGTGCAGGCATCTGCACCGGGCGTGGGCAAATCGCGAGCGCGTTGGACGAAGGCGTCGCGCACCCTGCCACGCTCAGCATGAGTGACAGCAGCGTCAGTTTGATTGCGATTTGTTGTCCGGTTGTGTTCATTGATGGCTCCTGTAAATGTTTCTGCTTGCCGCGCCTCAGTGGCACGGGCTTCTCGTTGTGCAGCTGCCTCGGCAGCTTGATACTCAAGCTCGCGCTGTTCATACCCTTTGGCATAGCCTGAGTGATGGATGCCCCATACACCCATGGCCATGCAAATGATGGCCACAAACCAAAAAATGATGCGTGTCTGTAGCGTCATGCGACCTCCGTAATATTCAAAATATCAAGCGTTACTTTTTGACCCGAGTCACGGGCCTGTTTAACCATTTTTTTGACCAACTGGACCGCCGGTCTGCTTGTGCCAAACGCGATGCCTGCTGCATCGATGGCATGGCCAAGCAGAACGCATCCCTCTGTGTCCGCTGCAGAGTTACCAGCATGCATGCGCACACCAACAAAACCGGGCACATTGGTGATGGTTAACGTGTCGGGCCCAAAGCGTGGAGATGCCTCGAGGGTGACGACATATTGCCGTCCGATAAATGTTGTGCTTGGAATAGCTGTCACGCCATGGACTTTCCAAACATCAACCGGCTGGCCGAGCAATTCGCGCACGGAATCCTCTAAGGTGTAACAAATAAAAACACCATCACCGTACAACTTGCCCCATGTGCACAAATCATTTTCATGCGTGCGTTGCAATGTGAGTTTTAGCGTCATATGCGTCACCCTTCCTTTACTCGCGTTCGGACAATAAGCACAGCGAAACCACCCAAAACAGCCGTCTCAGCGAAAGTGGCAGATTCAAGTCTCATCAATGGCGTACTAGCACCCTGCACACCCAACCACAAAAGTACAGGCGTGGCCACGGCTCCACCCGCGCCAATAGCAAGTAACAACCATGCGAGAGCCTTGAGAATTTCTGTGAAACGATCACGCACATGCATGTTTGCTGCACAAGGATTCGTTCGCTCCAGTTTGTTGAGTGCTTCGGCAAGTACGATAAAACCAGCAAACCAATGCGTTGCCTGAATCAATGTGTTCATTGCGCATCACCCTCCGTCTTCTTGGGCGATTCGCCGAATTTAGAGATGAGTACTTGCAACACACGCTGCGCACCACCGCCCACACCAAATGCAACACTCAACAATAAAGAGTCGGGCAAGTTGGCCAGCAATAACGCTAACGGTGTTAGATACCCTGCAGTGAGGCTGCTTGCAATCGCCACAAACATTCGTTGAAAAGTAGTAGCAACTAAGTGCTGCCAAGTATCACCCTCACGAGGCACACTGTTGAGCAAAATGATTGCCACCAGCCCCCCAAAAAAACCAGCGATCAATACATCTGCTCGCAGGCCCAAGGGAACACCGAACGCAGTCAGCATAGGTACAGTTATACCGGCGGCAGCATAGGTCACCACGGCGGCTGTTGTTGATGTTGGCTCTGGCATTTTTTTCTCTGTGACTTAACGAATTCCGCTTATTGAGCGGGCTTCAATTTCCATGGGGTTTCTGTCGTATCCATACCGCACCTGATACCAAAAGTAACGAATGTAAAAACCGATGCAACCCATGCGCTGGTACTGTTGCCAATGAACGCGCTCATGCGAAGCGAGAGCTTCATCCTCCACACTTCCCTCTAACGCGTAGATACCAAAGGGAGGGAGAGTGATCGCCCTCACTCTGCGCGCGGTAAGCCAGAAAGCAATAAAGCGGTTTGCGATTTTCATTTTCATGGTTGCACCGGCCAGTCAACTTCGGTTGGGAAAGAAGCCTGCTTTGAAATGTCTCTCAGCTGCTGCCTATACAAAGTCCATGATGATTTTTCGCTCTCACTCATCATGGCTTGAGCATCCTTCAGTTGAGTCCAATCACTCTGCGAAAGTAGAAAATTTCGCTTTTCTCTTGCGATTGCAGACAATTTTTCAATCGAGGGAGCGGGGGGTGGTCTGTATTGCTCAATCGGCCCAGCCTCGCCCGCAACAATTGCAGCGAAAATATCGCGACCATACTGTTCTTCATCGGTAGCGCTCGCTGAGAAAAGTATGCGACCGTATTGCGAATGCTCAATCTCGCAATTAATCAATTGACAATCTTCAGTTGCGTAGCGTGGATTTGAAATTTTTATTTTTTCGTTCATTTGTAAATCCCATTTCAAAGAATTCTCAAAAAAAGACCGACTTCGTTGCCCGCATAGCCATACGCATGCAAAGACTCAGATCTGTTCCCCATGTGCCGCCAAGTGCCCGCCAGCCTTATGTTTGGAAAATCAGTAGTGGCGTATCCAATTACGATACTTGCTGCAACAAGAGAGGCACCGTCCACCGTACCGTTGGAGTTTGGTAAAAGCCCCCATGAATTTGGAATCGTGGCGAGAACATACGAGCCCACGCCACCAGCACTTGCACCTGTTGTTGCTGAAAGTACCTGACTTGTTGTCACTGTTGCAGTACCAGTGATGTTGATATTCCATGTCCCCGAGGCCCCACCACCCGTTAGTCCCGGCGCATAAGCATTGAAATTACCGCTGTGCAAAAGCGTATACCAAGCATTCCATGTCGCATCGATGCCTTTGCGAATGTTTAGCATGGGCACACCACCCGAATCAGCTGCAGATCCTCCAAAAGCCAGTTGATAGGATGCGTCACCAGTGCTTGCCGTCTTACCATCCCACGGCGCGTAAGTCATCAAGCCAGCATATCGACTGGCCACACCGGCGGCTGAACCATTGACAAAGTCATAACGGACTGCGCGGGAAGTAGTCGACGGTTTTATAGTTGAAGGATTTCTATCGCCGTCCAGCGACACATTCAACACACTCGATCCAGCTTGGCCTGAGATGTTGATGGTCCAAGTACCAGTGGCACCCACTCCATTTAGCGGCGCTTTATTTCCCAAAGCACCAGTAATCGTTGCAGCAAAGTTCGGATCATTTCCAAGTGCCGTAGCCAGTTCATTGAGTGTGTCTAAAGCTGCGGGGGTTGACCCCACAACATTTGCAACCTCTATACGGACAAATGCTGTGCTAGCAACCTGTGTCGTATTTGTGCCCGGAGCAGCAGTTGGTGCTGTTGGCACTCCAACAAACACGGGGGAATTTAATGGTGCTTTGGCAGCAAGCGAAGTGTCCAATTTTGACCCCGCTTGCACATCTGATGCCGTTGCAGCGTTACCCCCAACCGAAACACCCGGCAGCAACACCACCTCTTCGTCTGCACTATTCGCATCGTTGCGTCGGTACAAACGCATCGACCGCCCGCCACTGACAACGGCAGTCACAGCAGACATCAGTCCAGCAACCTTGTTTGCCGTGCTGTTCCAACCCGACCAAGTGGCCGCACGCATGATATGCGCTCGCAATGTATCGAGCACATTTGGCTCGGTATCGGTTGTGGTCGGTTTGTTTAGATCATTTAGATCAGACATTTTTACACTCCAGAAATTAATAGACTCACCGCACCGCCGGTACGGTTGTTACTGCTGTCCCACGCCTGTACATAGACCTTCGCGGGCAAAACACTGTCATCTGGGATGCAGTTGATTTTTGAAATGTTGGGGGAACCGAGTGCAGTCGCCTGCACATTGCGCACATCTAAAAATGGTTTGGTACAAACATACGGAGTCCCATTCGCATCAGATGCACTGAGCGTTAATGTGGCGGATTCGGTGACTTCTGATATCTCAACCCTGACATACAAATCGTCGAGCACCACAAACCCTTTGCCGTCTGAAGCAACCGAGTACTCAACTTCGATGTAGCGAAAATTACTGATTGAGGCAGCATCTCCTGTGAGCCATGCTTGCCAATTGGTGTTTGTGTCGCCATTAGAGCCGCGTATGCGAACAATTGAGGCGTACCCCACAGCACTGCTGAGTAGCATGGGTGTGACGCGCACCAAGCCTGCAGCGAGGACCTTGCCAATATCATGTTGCTCAACATGCTTGCCACTTGCAGGGACGGGCTGCACAACCAATGGATAACCAGCGTCCATCTTTTGTTGCGCGGTTGTCCAACCACTGTTGCTCAAACGCTGCCCCCATGTTCGCCCGTCATAGGCTGGCAAAATAATTTGGCCCTTTGATCCGTTGGTGATCGTGCCGTTGATCAGTTCAGACGCTTGCCAATCCTCGTAATATTCAGTAGCCAATACAAAATTATTGGGCATGGTGATGTTGAGATCGATCTGGCGAGCAGATGACTGATTACCGGCGACATCTTCAGCCACCAAAAACGCCACCTTACTGCCACTGGATCGATAAAACAAAATGTCAGATCGAGAATCTGCACCGGCAGAACCATACAAAATTGCACTCTCCAACGGAGTCCCTGCTTCGCCGTACCAAATGGCATATTTACGAATCGGTTGACTTGTCTTAGCGTCCTGCCAACGCAAAGTGACAGCGTTAATCTGCACCTCGGTGGAAGTCATCACGGGCTGATTTGGTGGCAGCACTTGCATGGTTGTTTGTGACACCAAACCTAAGTTGCCAGCCACATCAACATATCGTGCGTACAGTGTGTAGGTACCCGCTGGCATCCAACCAAATGTGGTAGTTGTCGCTTTTTTCCCGTCAATGACACTTGTGAATGCACTACCCCAACTCAACTCGACACGCTCTAAAGGTTGCTGATTTGCAGCGATGTTTGGAGCAGACCATTTCGCTTCAATGTTGGCCGTACCAAATGTCAATGTCAGTGCTGTTGGTGCAGACGGTAGAGCAACTACGAATTGAACGCTTGCTGACGCTCCGGTGTTACCAGCCAGGTCCGTATAACGCGCGTAAAGTGTGTACGCACCAGCAGGTAACCAACCAAGCTGTGCGGATGTTGCAGACCGAGTTTCTATGATCATTGAAAAATCGGCCAACCATGACAGCTGTATGGCTGCGAGGGGTTGCTGATCAGCATCAACATTGGGAGCGTTCCACCTAGCAGTCACGCCCGCATTGCTGATAGATACTGCCAGCGCAGTGGGAGCAGAGGGTGACTTTATAACGAGCAAAGTACTTGCCACAACACCTACATTACCAGCAACATCGATTGCGCGAACGAATAGCTCTTTCAGGCCGCTAGCGAGCCAAGGAAATGTAGCAGTGGTCGATTTACTTGATTCGACCACATTTGAAAAATTCAATGACCAACTTAATTCAACACGGTCAATCGGCTGCGCCGTAGCTGCGAGTGGCGGCATCGTCCAATCAACTTGTAGCCCAGTGATGCCCGAGGTTAACTTTAAGTCTCTAACAGCAGCAGGTGCGGTAATGATTAAACTGGCTGTTGCAGCTAAGACACTCTCATTTTTTGTAGTGTCGTAGTGCTTCGCAAAAACCCTCAACTCACCCACACGCTGCCAACCGAGCAGATGTGATTTGGCATTTTTACGCGTCACCTCAGTACCAGATTTCCAACTTTCACCAATGCGCAGGGCTGTGTCACTGTAGTCCTCGTCCGGGCACATTGTCCATGTGATCAGCACGCCGTTGTTGGCAACATTAAGTACCAAATCTTCCACATCACTTGGAGGCAATAAAACCATTTGCCCAGTGATGGTGTAGCTATAGGCCACAACATCAACAATGCTTTGCTGCACTGCACCCATTTGATTGCGACTGACAAATTTGAACCAGACAGTTTGACCGATCATGCTAAGGGGCAAAGGCTCCGTCTGAAATAAATCACTCTCAACACGCACGAACCGTGAACCACTTACCGCATTCAACGCGGTCGTCCGAAAACGCGCACGATGCACACCATTGAGTGTGTACGCGTTTGTGGCCCGCAGCGTAGTACCCTCATAGCTGACATACTCTCCCAACCCGTTGTTGCCTACCCAGCACAGAGTGACATCACTCTCTGCATCAAGCGGTGTGCCGCTATACATTTGGCCACCAATACCGGTGAGCGAAATATTCACCGATGTATCGTTGATGGACAGATCAGTACCGATGCGCCCATACCGTGCGCGCTTGATGGTGTTGCCAATCAGTTTATAAGTCGCGTTGTCAAGACTCATAAAAATATCTGCACCACCCCAATTACTGCCTGCACCTGTGACTGCAATGCTGATCGACAAATGCGTGCCGGGGACTGCTTTGATAGGTCGCTCAAAAAATACAGGCTCGGCCACTGAGTCCGGTGCGGTGTTGTAGTTACCCACAAAACCTGCTGATTTTTGAAATTCATACGCCGCAGCGTGGAACGCTGCGTAAGGGGCATCCTCAGCCTTAATCAGCAGTGTGTCATCGTCTTGCTCTTCAATTTCGATTACCCGCACCACCACTTTATCGAGACCCAAAACACTATCGGTGAGTGTGATGTAGTCCATGGGCTCCAAAAGGACATGGCGTGCACCAAGCGTGAACTCGTAGGTATTGCGCAAAGCAATTTCACGCTGCAAGATTTGTTGCGCCACCAAACGAGCAACACCAGCGTCAGTGATGCCGTTCAAAGTAACCGTATCTTTACTTCGCAACCCACTGCGCGCGATGCTTTCATCATCCTTTGCTTCGGCTACTGCTGTGTTGTACTCTCGCGATGCGTCGACATATTGGACGCGTACATGGTTGTATGTATCGGCTTCACTTTTTCGAGTGATTGTGATCGGGTCTTCATCGAGACCAATGTAGTCATCATCATTCAAATCAAATACCGGGGTGGTGTTGGGGATGTAACCACCCACAGGTGTGGCGCTATAAGGGACAAACTTCAACACGCCTTCGCTACCGACCAAGCCAACATTTGCAATGATGGCGAGGTCAGAAAGCATATCCGCACATGCAGCGAGGCTTGTGTAGACAGGACACGCGTAGACACCCATTCCTATAACATAGGCTTGTGCATCGACAACAGATCCAATTGCGCTATTGGGCACGCCCGCTAAATTTAGCAAAGCCAACATGACAGTAACAGGCGACGGCGTCGGCCCGTAGTTCATGCTCTCAACTTCAACCGTGTGATTGGGTATCTGCGCCCCTTGGTCCAATGGATAACGAGCTGCACACATATACGCAGTCCCGCTGTAGCCAATGTCCTCACCTGCATGCGCTAGCTTTTGAGGTTCGGGCGCACTCGTCTCACCCGTCCTCCAATCGTAAACAGGCGGTTTGCCTTCGATCATGTGGCTGGATAGGTGCGTCCAAATGGGCTGACCTGCTTCACCATTTAAGAATGTGATCTCTAATTTCTTTGCTGCTTCAGCAGCTGTGAACTTTGTCTTGCCCCGCCATAAATTCACCAACTTAGCAGGCCCTTGGCAAACACAAGCGATTAAAGACGCGTAGTAGTCGTAAGTGATTGTGTCTACGCCTCCACCCTTCCCGCCCTGACTACTGCGCTTTTCTACGCTTTCAAAATCGCCATACCAGACGAGATTGGCGCTTAATCTGTTTCGACCAAACAATAAAGGCACCGGCGCACCTTCAGCACTTTGCTGAATGGGCACACCGCCGACGCGGGCTTCAGGAGTAATGCTCGTGCTTCCGGCCATGTCTTTATCCGAACAAGGTGTAAAACTGCGCAGGACGACCTGCGAGTGGAGGTTGTTGCGGGTTGGTCAATTCAACGCCGCGTCCAATGAAACTGTGAATTGCTAAGTCACTGTCGAGCAAGATGGCTGCATGGCTAAATGTGCGTCCGAATCTGTATAGAGCAACATCCCCTGCTTGGGGGTTGGTGGTGGGCGTGGCGTGCTGCAGCACACCGGCAAGATATCGCTCTTCGTTTCGGTGGAGCATCCAATCGTTCGGGTAGTAACCGGGGTCAACTGCTTCGATCAACCCCACCGCGCTGTAAACACCAATCAAGATTTGGAGACAGTCCACTCCCGCCCCTTTGACGCGGGCCATGTGGTGGTAAGGTGTACCTAGCCATGTTCGTGCCTCAGCACAGATAGCAGCGCGGGCTTGTGCGTTCGTCATCTGTAAGGCACTCATACAGGCACCGCCGTCTCTGCAGCTGGGATGAATGGAAAACCACCATATCGCGCCCTGTTGTTGAAAGCCAAGGCGCACACATTGATTGTTTTGTTACAACCCCATGTCACGGTGAAGGTATCACCAACAGCAAGTACCAAGCCTGCTGCGCGCAACAATGTGGCCGAATGACCCGTCCATGTTTTGACTGGATAGGTGAAGCCAGCATTAGCGCCGCTTGTGAATCTGAGTTGACCACCTTGCAACATGGTGCCCAACGAGATGTCTATAAGTTCGTTTCTTGCAACACTCTGATAGCCGTCAATGCTCGTGGAAAATTGCCACCGTTGATCAAGCGTTGTGATGTAACCTGAATTGGTTCTCTTCGTTGCTCCACAATTGGAGTCGTACAGCGTCCAAGTGCAGCCAGCTTGATAGCTGCGAGCTGGCTGTTGTGTGTTGAGCAACTGCAAATAGTTGTTCACCTTCGCGGTGAGTTGTGAGCGCGTACCCCTCACCTCCCCCATGGTGCCCGCAAACCGCAAAATGACGCCTACCCAACCACTGGTCCAGTCAGTCGCATAGGCTCGATAAAGCCTTACCGTGGCACCGTCAAGGCGACCATTCACACCAGCACGGATGAGCGGGACGCCACCAATGGTGATCGCGTCATCAGCGGAGAGGGTCAGGTCCAAGCTATCAACCGAAATACCCACCACCATCTTCACCATGTTGCGCCGGATGAGTGGTCCTAATGCGAATGTCGTGGCCACACCATTGACAGGCACGGTCACTGGGACATCAGCACCAGACCAACGCACCACCGTGCCGTCTTGCAATGTAATTTCGTAGCAATCAACCACCACCAGATGCTCACTGGTGAGAAACAATGTGTTGAGCTCAGGCGTGGAGGTAATCATTCACTACACCTTGCAGGTGATGAAGGTCACCGAGCCTTGCCATAGTTGCGACATGAATTGCTCGGTGCTCAATTCGTCTGTATCGAAACGACAACGCCAGTAGTAGGTACCCGACCAAGCCAGAGAGTCTCCAGCAGCCGGAGCATTGGTGAAGGTGACGATACCCAAATTAGCATCGATGACCACGCCAACTGCAGGTGCACCATTAACTGTGACGGATGCCCCCGACACCACAGCAGCCACCGGTTCAACAAATTGTGCGCCGTAGGTGCGAGCCAATCGAAACACTGTGGTGGTGCCATCACCCACACCGAAACTTTGATTGACTGCGATGCTGAAAGCAGGATCGGAATCTTTGAACAGAAAGGTATCGTATTGGCCGCGCATACGACCAAATAAGCCTGCAATTTGCTGAAGGTCTGTGTTACCTGCGTTTTCACGCAGCACCTCGTATTTGAGTTTGTACTTGTAGCGCGCAAAGGCCCACTTGCTCAGGCGCACCTCTCGCCCACTGACGCTAGACTGCACGCCTGTGCTGTACACAGGCGTGCGTCCAACGGGCCATGTGAGACCGGGCAACGAGGGGTAGATGAGATTACTCATTTGCTACTTCGGACGAATGCCGTTGCGATAGGCATTGCTCAGAACTTTGACCAATGTGTCTTGATTGCCCATCAACACGCGATGCACACTGGCACCATCCAAGGCGTTGATCGAAATTTTGAAAGACGGTGCAGACGCCTGCAATGATGTGTTGTTGTCAGCAAGCGTTCGTATGACATCCGCGTGCTTGGCTGGCAGAATCATTTCCCGAGCGTGCGCCTGCACAATTGGGTTGATCGTGCCGGGAATGTCATAACCACCCGCAGCACTCACTGCAGGCGCAAAACTCATAGCTGTCGCGAATGCCAAAGCACCAGCCGCCGGAGCCAAGGCTGGGCCGACGATAGGAATGGCAGAGGTACTAGCAACAGCAGCTGCACCTGCTACGCCAGCATTTGCGGATATTTCACTGAGGGCTTTGGCCGTGCTGATGGCCTTACCAATGACGGCCTGCATCAACCACTGCGCGGCAATTTGTGCCAACGCCCCTGTAACCGCTTGCACAACCGATTGCCACATGCCTGCAAAGAAGGACTTCATCGTGAGACCGCCTTGCAAGCCTTTTTGTATGACAGATGCAAATCCACTTTCCATCGACTTGTAAGCATTGCCGACAAAAGTCATTTTTGTACGGGTGGCATCCATATCGATGAGCTTGATACGGGCTTGGTGTTCGCGTTCAAGCGTTTCAATTTGCAAATGGATTTGACTGATCTGAGCAATGTTTCGATCAGGGTCAGCCTCAGCAATATGTAGTCGCTCAATCAGCGCACTTCGTTGAATCGCTAAGCGTTTTTCTGCCAGCTGCTTCTGCGCCTCAATAGCCTGAAGGTTACTGATGGCATGCAAATCTCTATTGAGTTGAATGTTTTGTTTTTCAAGTTCCAAATCGATCAAAAGCATATTGCGTTTCGATTCAGCAACTTGCATATCGATTTGTTTTTGTTGTGCAGCAGCTTGGCGGCGAGCCGAGACAATTTCATTTTGAATAACCTGATACTCTTTGCTCTCTTCACCATAGCGTTGCTTGACGATGGCTGCATGGTTATCCAATATTGCTAAACGAGCAGAAACATTTTGTCGGAATGCGGCTTCTTGCGCTTGCAGTCCAACAACCTCGGCGTTGTATTTTTCCTGATTGATTGCAAGTTCAATCTCTGTAGCTTTCTTTCTAACAGCTATGTTTTCGTCTGATCCCTGACGCGTGAATTTCAGCTTGTCACGCCAAAAAGCTAACTCAGCCTCTTTACTCATTTGATAAAAAGTGCCGTCAATATTGTTTTGTTCTTGAATTTTTAATTTTTTTTCAGCTAACTCAGCATCCCATTGACCGGTGTGATTTTGCTTACCATCACCTTTGAAGCTTTTTGAACCAGATGTATCACCTTCGGTTTTTTGTGTGGGTGGGCCCCACTGATCTTTGACATCATTCAGCGTTCTATTCCATGCTTTATCCGCACGCCTACCCGACTCTTCTATCACTTCGCCATAGCTACTCCAAGTTTTCTTGGACTCTTCAATGGCACCTGCAATGTCACCCTCAATGATCTTACGAACATAACGACCCAAACTCATCACAGGATGCAACAAACCACCAAGCGCTATGGTGAGCGAATCCACCCACCCCACCAGCAATTGAATTGCAGATGAAATTGCTTTCATGGCGACAGAAAAAGCAAATACAACTGGGGGCGCAATTTCAGAAAACCATTCAGCCAAACGCGTGAGAACAGGCATGAGTGAGTCACCAATTGATTTCATCAGTGCGAGCATCACATCGCCAAAATCGTTCATTGCAGCTTTGAACTTTTTTTGCGCCGCCACATTTTCTTCACCCACAACAAGACCCAAACTTTTTTGCTTGGCCTCAGCTTCCGCCACAACATCGGCGTTGAGTTTGAGCAGCCCCGATAGCTCTGAAGCCCCTCTACCCCAAAGCACGGTCGCAGCTAAATTTCTATCAGTACCTTGCTTGTAGTCATTGATGACCTGTATAGAGTCCATCATCAATGCATTCAAATTTCTATACTCACCATTGGTCTCGCGCGTGCGTAGCCCCATGGCATTCAATGACCCTTCGTTTTCTCGCAGCTGGCGTCCAAGTTTTGCAGCCGCTGAGGTATAGGTATCAGCATCAGAGTACACATCGCCTAAGGCGACATTCATCTTGCTCGCCTCACTGGCACTGATACCTAGTGTGCGAGCCAACTTCATTGCCTCGTTGTTGAATTTGATCGTTTCGTTAAGCGCATCCTTGAACATCTTTCCACCAGCCAACACGGTGGCCAAGATGGCGAAGTGCTCCTGCACACCTTTGACCACACTTTGCACTTTGGAAAAACTGTCGCTGATAGATTTGGCAGCATCACCAGCACCCAGAGCTGAGCGCTGCATGGCGCTCACAAAACCGCTTTCGTCAGCGGTGATGCTATAAGCTGCTGTTTTGTCACTGTCCGCCATTTTTATCTTTCAGGTATTGCTCAAAAGCACTGGCATCAACAGGTGTGTGTTGACGAACAGGGACATGTCCCAACTCATCCACCAATTTCTCAGGTGTGATATCAGCTGCTGCGCTTTGAAATGCAGGTGTCTTATAGCCAAGGTAACCGGCCACCATGCGCGCCACTGGAGGACACTGCTGCCAATACGCATCCAGTGCGCGCACGGTGGGTAGATCAACATGGTTGCGAACATGAGGTCCCGTCCATCCTGTATCTATGCAGATTCGAGCGATGAGTCCAGCCCAGTCGGTACTGATGTCTGCACCGGCTGGGCCGCTTGGTTTTTTGAATCCTCCTGCGCCTTGCGCTGCAGACCAGACACATCAAGCACCGCCGTCATGACATCACCAATTTGGCTGACATCAATAAGTTCAGCCACTGCGTCAGTCGATATGTCTGGATAGTTTCGGCTGAGAGCCGCATGCAAGGCCTCAATGACAACACTCAAAGCAACTGGATCAAGAGCAGCACGATGTTGTAAGTCAGTCAATTTGCCTTGCAAACGCTGCAACGCACCTAAACTCAGCGGCGGAATTGTGTAAACGCGTCCACCGCCAAAGTCAAACTCGACGCCGGGAATAAGTTCTTGCCGCATATGCAATTACTCGCTGAAACTCAAAGTACACACAGCACCGCTGACCGGATCGGCAAATGCCTCGATGTCAAAGTCGCTCGCAGCAAAGTCATCCTGCTTTGGATCAAAGCCAAGTTTTTTGCTCGCACAAGTGGGGAATCGAAAGGTGGCCTGTTTACCCATGTAGCGGGCAGAAAAGTCAACACCAAAGATCGGCACCGTACCCATGATGGGATTGGTCAAGCTGATGGTTTTGGCGTTGATAGCTGCCACGGTGTAGGTGTAGCTGATGTACACAACCTTGCCAGCATCGGCTGCTGAGAAGGTATAGATGCCCGCAGCGCTAACACTGTATTGACCAGTTGTTGGCGCGCTTGGTACCAGCTGCATGGGCAGTCCGTTGTTGTCGAGTACGCCCAAATTGCGCGCGTAGGAGCCACCAGACGGAGGCGTTACGCTCAGCGTACTTGGCGAGGCGGGAATAGGTGCCCCGGTTAAATCTTCTTGCACAGCTGTCAGCGTACCGGCTGACAAGGATTGACCAAAAAATAAATCGTTATAGATGCGTCCGCTGATTTGAGCTATTTTTGCTTTGATGCTGAGCTTCATTTTTCCACCTGCGACTGCAACGGCAAACGCTTGTTGACCATAGAGCATCTTCAAATCTCGCTCGAATGAAAAACCGGTGTCCTGCAATACACCGAATTTGATGGGCGTAGGGTTGGCAATCGTGTTGCCAAATGAGTCGTTGGTGGCTGTGCCCCACAAAGTGCCGGTTCCGAAATGTTGTTGCATGGTGTACCCCTTTAAGTTGGTGGTGATAAAAAATCAAAAAACTTTGTCCAATGCAAAGGCACTGGTAATAAAAGTCGCGCGATAGGTTACTGTTAGGGTTCCTGCGGTTTTATCTGCCTCAACAGATTCAAACTCTGACAAAATGCGGCGCAAAACACATAGAGATTTAAGCGCTGCATTCGACATCAATGTGGCGTGCATTGGCACATCAATCGCGTCAGCAAACTGATCCCAAGGGTCACCACGCACATACACCTCAACCTTGAATGAAAAGATGTTTTTGTCTAAGGTGTCGCTTTGTTGAGTGGTTGCTTGACCGCTTGGTGAGATAACAATGGCAGGTGTTTTTTCTCGCGTAATGCTGGTCTCTCGCGAACGAAAAACAAATGCTCCACCTGGTGCGGCACTTACAAGTGCAGCATGAGCGGTGGTCAAAATTTGTTCGCGTATAGACGACATGACTTAGTCTCCGGGATGGCCATCGTCAGCGGGTTGTTCCTCTGCCGGATCGATCAATACCACTTCATGTGCGTGATCCGCAGCGAATGCTTCGCTTAGTTCGATGGTCTCACCCGGGCCTTTGACACGCCCGTCATGTTCTCTAAAACTTCCTTGAATGATTTTGTAAATCGGCATGAATACTCCTTAACGCGTTGGTGAAACTTGGCTGAAAAAAATCGGATCGACGGGCAATGGCAGCGGAGCAGGCGAATCATTTGAATCGATGAGCATCAAGTCACTTTTAGTTAGCGTGAGCTGGAAGACTGCGCCATCATCAAGCCCTATGACATCACGGACGATGTAGGTGTTGTTTTGCAATGTCAACGAAGAGCCTTCAACAATTGCCCCTGCTGAAACATCGGCTGCAGCCACCAGCAATGTGTAGTTGGTACTTTGCACATTCACACCGCCCATGCCAAAAGTGTCATCAGGTCTATCGAAAATTCCACTGAATACAAAACTACCGCTCTTGCACGGAATTGCAAAGTCTCGAAAAAATTCCGAAACATTTGAAAAGTTATTGATGGTTGTGGCCATGATGCTTAGTGTTTGATCTACAAGCCACCCTCTTGACGAAGGTGGCTCAAACATCAAACTGGATGGTTTATTTACTCGGCGATTGCTGCCCACCTACTGAGGTTGGTGCAGAAGTGGGCCCCGGCTGCTGAGGCAAAGAAGATAGGCTTTGACTGTTTTGCGCAGCCTTCATGCCTGCAAAAAATGCTTGCATTTGTCGTTGCACTTCAGTTTGTACTTGCGTGTTTAAGTCTTCGGCAACAATGCTGTTTTTTGGATCGGGCGTGTGCTTTGAAGCTGCAAACGCGACAGCTGCTTTGTCAAGCGGCTCGAGCTTGTGTATATGCACAGTCGCTTGCTCTTCATTTAACTCGACTTGTTTGCCGCCATAGAAGGTTTGAATTTGAGTTTGAAACTTGTCAGGACCAATTTCAACTTGCTCGCTGACTTCGACAACGAAACCATCACGGACTTGGAATTTCATGGTGTTCACCTAAAAATGTATGTTTTAGAAAATGCCTGCTGCATCTACTGCGGCAGGCATGGTTTTAGAAAGCGGGTGTAAGTGCATCAGTCATCACAGCGAATGAAGCGCCGTGACGAACACCGATGTCACATGTCTGCATGACACGCAAGACAACATCACCGTTTTTAAATCCAGTGGTGTCATATGGGTTGACTGCGATCTCCATCACACCCCACATGCCAATCAGCAACTCAAGCCAGTTTCCGTAAATCAACTCGGAACATTGATTTGTTGCAGTCCCTTTCGTCAAATTGGATCGCAGCTGGTTACTAACCGCATAGGGATAACCGCGCAGCGTGTCGCCGGGTGCCTGCGCAATACCGCCCTGAGGCATCCACAGGTATTGCCCTGTGGTTGATTTGAGGGTGCTCAGATACCCAAATGCTTTGCTGTTGATCGCAAAACCCAAGTTGGCTTGTGGCGCGTTGGCCAACATCGGACCGCTGTACATCTGAATGATGTGATCGAAGCTGAGCGCTGCACCGTTAGCACCACCAACGACACTACATACACCGGACTGGTTGACAATGCCTGTAGGTTGCCCACCAGCACCGCTGCCACTCATTGCTGCCAAATCGATGCCCAATGCACACTGAGCGAGCAAATCGGCACGCGCCAACATTTCAATGGCCGGTGTGCTTTGCAACAACATCAAACGGCTGATCAACGACCATGCAGTGATTGTTTTGGGCTTGAGACTCACCTTGTCAAAGCTTGAAGCGCTTTCACCGGGAGCCCCGCTTTCACCGACCCAACTCAAATTCGTTGCACCGTTTTGACGAGGAATGTCCACATTCCCCACGAGGTCTGTGAGGTAGCGTGCACCCAGTTGCGCAGTGACACTTGCATTGCGTAACACTTCAATGAAGTTGTCCGCCATCAAGTTTGTTGCAACCAAGTTGCCGCCTTGTGCAGCCGCACCAACTTGATACGCTGCACGGGTTTGCTTTTTCCCCATGACCTCGCTGTAAGTGCGTGCATGTTTTTCATCAGGCGCGAATGGCAAATCAGTGGGCATGAAGAAGCTATTTGTTTCAGCTTTGTTCATGCGCTTTGCCAATGCTTGCGAAACCTCTCGTTCAAATCCAGCGGATTGCCAGTTGTTGCTGACCACAGCTTGCACTGCGCGAATGAGACTGTAGTTGCGCTTTTCCTTGTCGGTCATATCCAGACCATCGCCAAGCGAAGCTACAGCACCTTGCTTACCCAATAGGCCATCGAGCACAATGCCGCGAGCTGTTGCAATGTCGACACCAGCAGAAATCATTTCATGGGTTTTCTCCATGGTGATGTTGTGCTTGCGACCGAGCGCGACAATATCTGAAACGCGTTGGCGTTCGACTGCGACAAGGTCGATGGGAGCAGCTGGGGTTGTAGCAGCGGCACCGCTGCCACCGGCTGAGGTTTGCGTTTCGGCTGCGCTTTGCAGCACGGGGGCGCGTTTTAGGAACATAGTGGTATCTCCAGTGGTTGAGGGTGCGGCGGAAGCCGCGTTGCTTGCTTGTGGTTGTCGTGCAGATGTCTGCACAACAACCGGTTGCTCTTGGACATGGGCGCTGCGACCAACGCCCACGGTTTGATCAGCTGGTACGCTGACCATTGACACTTCGTAAGCCAACCACCGCGTTGCGGTGTAGATAGCGTCATCGTCGTAATAAGGGTCTTCTTGTTCGCTGTCGATGCGGTATTTGTCGACTCGGTACATAAAGCTGACATTGCGCACGATGCCGTCGAGCACAAGGCCTAACATTTCTTGGCCGCGTGGCGTATTGGCAAAACGCACCAAGGCATAGCCACGCTTGTCAGCACCTATCCATGCTTTTTCAACCACGCCCAGGATGTCATCCATGTTGTGGTTGAAGAGCATCGGTGCGCCGTCATTGAGTCTCGAAAAATCAGGTGCATCTGCATCGTGACTGAGCACCTCACTGCCAAACCACCGTGCTACAGGTTCTTCGCTGCTGAAGCTGATCTCCAGCGTTCGAGCTTCAACATCGAGGCCGGGAACTGTGCGCTTTCCCGCTGCATCAACAGCTGTGCGAATAGCCAAGGTGATGCTGCGTGTTTGAGGCCCGAGGTTGTCACCATCGTGCAGTCGGCGTTTTGTTTTTTCTGCCATGGTCATAGTTACTCTCCGGTTGTGTCGTTGGCGGTGCCATCAGTGGCAGCGTCTTCATCTGTAGGGATGGGACCGTCGTCTGATTCGGGTTTGACTTGGGCAGCACCTTTGTCATTGGTTTGTGCCGGGTCTGTGTCAAACACCAATTCGAGTTCGGCAGCAAGATTGAGTTCGTTGCGACGCTCTTCCAAAACTTCTTCAATGTTTTCGCCCTTGCTGGCCAAGACTCGTGTTTGCGTGGTGATGCCGCTGCGAATGGCAGCTTTTGCAGCCATAACTTCTTTGAGTGGATCAACCCAGTCCCAACCACGCGTTTGCCAGCGGACAAGTTGGAAAAATTCGGGGTTTTGTTCGTAACCGCGCAATTGCAAAACACCGGAAAGAACAGCCAAATCTAACCAAGCCTCGTACACTAGTTGGTGAAACACACGGATCAACCAGACCTGTAAAACGCGCCAGTTGTCACGGTCATCAAGCAATGCCAAGCGGCCACTGCTATAAGTGGTTTGGCTGTAGTCACGGCTCAAACTTTCGTAGCTGATACCTGTGCCTGCTGCAACGCTGCGCAACATGTAACGCATGAAGGGATCGAGCGCACCATTGGGACGCGACGGATTGAAACCAGAAAATGTTTCGCCGGGACCAAGTTCTTTGATGATGCCGGGTGACATATCGAAAACTTTTTCGTTGTCCACCACATCGTCGCTGTCCATTGCACCACCGGGCATGTCCGGTGTTTCGCTTTCGGGCGACTGAACAAAACCCATGATCGATGCACTTGCACGCGCAGCCACAATTTCAGCCTCTTCATAGCCACCCATGTGCCGCAGCTTGATGAGCACGCTATGCAACCATGGCACACAGCGTGTTTGCGTAGGACGCTCGAAAAGACCGATGTGCAAAATCTCGGCAGCAGGCACGCGTAGCCAGTCATTGCTGGGTGCGCTGGAGGCAAACGAAAAATCACCGGGATGTCGCGGGTAAAACCAGTAAGCAACCGGGCGCTGCCACTTGTCGACCTCAACACCCATTCGCACTTCGTTACCTTCTTTGGTGCGGCCACTCCAATTGTCGACAAGCTGATCCGCTTCAATCAATTCAAGCGCCATGGGCACTTTGCTTTTGCCAAAGCGTTGAGAAATGATTCGCACCAAAATTTCACCCGCCTCAGCGACGCTACGAATCACACAGCGTTCTATGTCCTCAAACGACATCCGTCCAGCTGTATGGCAATTTTGAGCACGACTCCACGCAGCCCATTCTTTTTTGATAGCTGCATTGGTTGCAGCGTCAACTTTGCCATTGGGCAATTTGACCAAGGGTTGCAAACCGATGCCACGCCCCACCACATTGTTCGGGATGATGCGTTTGATGGCGTTCGCCGCGTACTCGTTGTCACGCACAAGCTGTCGACTGCGATTACGCAACGGACGCAGTCCTGTGTATAGCTCGCTATCAGCGCTGGTCCCGTTTGCAACCCAATCAGCAACAGTCCTACCCATTTGTGCGCCCGCATAACTACGCCGCTGGATGTTGGCCGCCAAGCGTTTATGTTCGGGTCCATGGGCTTTGCGCCATTGCTGCAAAATGACGCTGCCCTTAACGGCAACGCGATCTGTGTTGAACCATGATTGATGCGTCTTATTCATTTGAAGCGCACCCCCACGCGGCCTGAATTGCCTTGACCAGCCGCCAGCTGCTGAGCACGACGCTCGTTGCTGATGATGGTGAGATAGTGCGAGCGCAATTTGAGAAGCTCTGCAGTAGGCTCACGCTTCAAACTGCGATTGCCGATGCTGTATTCGACAGACACACCACCCTCGACACGCGCCTGAACTTCTCTGTTGATGGCTGCGTAAATTTGTTCGGCTTGACTACGCCCATCAAATGCAGCGCTTGCTGCCATCGCTGCGAGATTGGGGCTGACAAACAATTGGCCGTTGCCAACGGTACAACGCTGTTGTTGATCTAAAGATTGCGCCCACGCTTGCCAATACCAAGTCAGTCGCGATGCCCCGGTGTTGAGAGCGGCTGACTGTGCTGACGACAAGCTAAAGCTCCACCCCCCGCCCGCAGCAGTGCCCGTCAAATCCACATTGCCAGCAGGCAAGCTGCCACGCAATGAGTAGACGAACCGCCAGTTCGCAGAGGTGATGAAGCCAAGCGAATTGGTGAACGGCAACTCCACCCATGCAATGGTGTCGCCTGCAATAATTTTGTTTTGAATTGGCATAGGCGTTACCAGTTTTTAGTGCTCCACCCACCGTGGCGCGTGGGTGCTTTGACGCGACGCTTGGTGGGGGTTGGCTTGGGTGCAGGCTTTTGTACAGGTGTCTGCACAGGTACAACTGCGGCGGTTTCTTGTGTGTCAACCAAAGCGGTATCGGTTACCGTCTCTTCGTCTGATGACGACGACTCTGCTGAGGTATCCGTAGGTGCGTCAGTTGGCTCGGGTAAGTCACTCAACAAGGTGTGTTGGCGTAACCGTGCTTCAAATGCTGCCCAGTGCGCAGGCCTCATCAAGTTTGTTTTAAGACTGCGCGCAGCGTGCAACGCATACACTTCACAATCGAGTGCCTCATTGCGTTTGCCCGCCTTCTTCATCCAAACTTTTTTATTTTTTATTGTGCGGTGTGGCGCCTTAACTTCGCTAACCAGCTGATCCCAGTAGTCCGCGCGAACGGTCGCATACCAGTGCATGCGCCCCGGACCCGAACCGACTAGTTTTAGTCGGTTTTCGACAATGGTGTCCTTGGCGCGACTGGTGCCAACCATGAAGACCTGCAAGCCAAATTTTTGCGCCTTGTTTTTTTTGTTCAGATCAACCGCGCGCGGAGAGGTGAATATTTCACGACGATCATCCGTTGTTTCGCTGTGACCCTTGATCGCCATGTACTTCTTGGCCCGGCGCTGCCGCACATATCCATAAACACTTTCAGTGGCTGCACCATCCGAGCTATCAACGCTCACTGCACCAATGCGCAATGTGGCACCGGTCGCGTGTTTGAAGTCTGCATCGAGCAGCTTGTCCAGGTCCAACCACGCACCTGCATTGGCAACCAAGGTGCTACCAAAAATCTCACCCCAATAAATCAACCAGCTTTCTTCACCCATGCCCCAAGCGCGAATAACAACAGCCAAGCGGTCATGCTGCACATCGACACCTGCAGTCAAAATGAGACCGCCATTCGGTACGCTCAACTCTTCGTAAGCCTCGGCACGGCGACGAAGATCGTCAGCCTCGGGGGTATCGGTTTTGTACTCGTAAGGTTCGCCGAGTGTGCTGTTGGTGAATGCAATGATGCTGCCTGATTCACCTTGCGATAGCTCGTACTGTGCGACAAGATATTTTTCAACCAAGCGGCTGAGCGACGATTCTTTGAAAGGGCTGTAAAGCTCATTCAAATAAAAACCAGCAACCCCTCTGAATGTGTCAGTGGCTCGCCAGCCAAATCCGAGAGGCTCTGCGTTACGAATATTTTTAACCTTGTGAGCATCCGTCCAAAGTGATCCGCAATGCGGACACACATAAGCAGCCGTCTCGGGTTGGGCTGAACCGTAAATTGTGTGAGGCTTTTCTGCGTCGCTCTGCCATTTCACATTCACCCAACTCAGCGCGTGCGCCTCTCCACAATCGTGGCAGGGCACCTCAAAGAATCGCTTGTCGCTGATTTCCATTTCAGCATCAATGCTTGAAACGCCTTTGATGCTTGGTGTGCCACCCACCAAAATTTTGTGGTCATGAAATGTCTTAACACGCTCTTCAGCCAGTTTGATTGCGTCACCCTGCTTCTTGATGTTCAAGTTGCAATCGTCAGGCTCTTCCACAATCACTCGCTTGAAAGGCGTGGATTTCACACCTCCGGTGCTGTTGCTACCGAAAAGTTTTAGAAATCCACCAGCGAAGCGTTTTCGATTTTGTGTGTTATCGAGAGTTCGAGTCTTGACATTTACTAAATCATTCAAGACTGGTGTCGCCTCAATCATCGGCAACAATTTTTCAACATTGTAGTCTTTCGCTGTTTGATCGCGAGGAAACATCAAGCCAATCGGCGCAGGGTCAATGTGAATTGTGTAGCCGAGGTAGTTGTTCACCACACCGTCAGTCCAACCAATTTGTGCGCTTTTTCTACACACCACTTTGCGAATGCTGCGATCAGTGATGCACTCCAAAATACCTCTCAAATAGGGTGTGATGGACAAGCTGTAACGACCCGGTAGGGCAGTCACATCACCGCTTAAAAACCTATAGCGCTCCGCCCACTGTGCTACTGATATTTTTGGAGGTGGAGAAAATTTTTTGCAAACTTTTTTAAGCAGACGATGCAACGCTTTCGGCGCTGTCATCGTCTGAATTTGGTTCGTAGGTGCTGAGTTTTCTGAGGAATTCATCAAAAGTCTCTGCGAGTAGATCGCGCCTTGCATCCACGCTGTCCAATGTGTTCAAAAGGTGAATCAACCGTTCAGGCTCTTGACGAAGATAGCTTTTCGCCGCAGCAACCATCGAGGACCACGCCGGTTCAATTTGTTCGACAGGCACAAGCAACCCGCGCTTTGTCATCAACTCCAACTCAACCATGTCGCCCTGCATTCGAGCCAAGCGATCACGCGCTGTCTCTTTCGCATTCGCCTTGTTTAATTCGCGCTGGATCAACCAGTCGATAACTTCTTTGGTCTCATATGTGTGAGATTGCCCTTTTCTCTCAGCGCGCACTTCAATCGGCAAACCTTGCTCTTGCCACTCAGTCAATGTCACATGACTCACACTAAGTATTTCTTCAAGCTGCGATTTGTTAACCTTCACATGCCCCCCCATCTGTCAAAGTAAGAAAGTCAGCGAGGTCAAAACATCTGGAGAAATTTCGCGGTCTTCGTGCCCGCTGTGGCCGCTGTGAAAAAAGGACCCGCCGATTTAGTCGATGGGCACGATCTTGGACTGGAGTCGTTTCTGCAACCAATCGTGCTCGTGCTGCAAGATGACCGGGAAGCGCTCGTGGATCAACTCGATCAATGCCTTTTCAACCGCTTTGTTTGCTAACGCGTCGGGGATGCTTGGCCCCCACAACTTGCGAATGGGTAGTGCGCTCCACTGTGTCTTCCCACCTTTGACCACCTTCTTGTGCTTAGCATTGGGCTCACGCACAAAGACTTGTTGCCCGCCGTTAGCTGTCCGTGCAATGAATGCATGCGCGATCACTTTGCGGCCTTTGAGAACATCGACCGATACACCTGCACCTACTTGACGGGCGTTGTACTTGATCAAAGGGATGGGGCGTCCGCTGGCAATGGCAGTAGCTTTTAATTGCCCGCTACTTGCTCGATTGATTTTGATCGAATTTTTTATGTCTGCAGCTTTGAGTTTGTAGCCAGCACTGCGCACTTCACGCGACGCTCTGACTTTGACTTGGTCAATCATCCGATTGAGGGCGCGGACTACGGCAGGACGAGTTTCCCTTGCGGCTGCGTTGAGGTCGTCGATGACCTTTTGGATGTTGGTCGTGACGGTCAGTTGCATGTTTCGTTTCCTGCCGACACATTGAGATCTCAGCGTACACAGTTTTGCACAAACCGTTTTACTAAACACAATTTATCGGCTGGCTTGTCTTGCCAGTTTTTGCATGTTGCGACGGTCCTCACAATGCGCCGCATAGGATGCTTGGAGTGTGTGCAGCTTTGCGTAAAGAGTGCGGGTACTCATTTTCAATTCGCGGGCGTGCTCTACCGATGTGCGTTGCGTGCAGTAAACCTCGGCCAAAAGACGCCTGTCGTTATCCGGCAGCGAGGCCACCCAATCATGCAGACGGCTGCACTCTAAACTTTTGATCGGGATGAATGATGTGGCCATACCACCACCGCCCACTGAGCTCCAAACTGCGCTAAGACCTTTGCTCCCCTGCCCTCTGTTGTTTTGCAGCCATTCGCCCCATGCGCCGAAGCGCTGATCGACCCAACTGATCATGGTGCAGGCCTCATCATCAACAATGGTCCGCCGCATTGCTGCTGTGCATCCAACAGACTCATCACATCGGGCTTGTCGACATCCCACGGTGTGCCGATCATCAATGGCCCCTCACGCGCAAAAAACCAACCGGCCTCACCTGCCATTCCACGCTTCCAGCACTCGGCGAAGTGTTGCGGATTCGCAGCCCTATGCTCAGCAGCCAACTTCGCGACGCCCGGCATAGCAGCAGGTAACCAATCAAACTTTTTACTCTCTCTTTTTTGGTTGTCCATCTTGTCCACCTTTCTCTATGAGAAATAAAACACCTACCACCCACACGCGCGAGCGCGTATGCACCCGCCCCCGCCCGCCTACACTTGGCAGCGGACATTAAGACAACTCAGACATGGCTTCGCCCTGCTCACCACTACCACCTGCTGGTGGCATGGTCAGACATCTCTGCCAAGTCACGGACACACGGACATGCCGTCAAATTTGCGCTCTACATGCAGTCACCGACACCGCTGCCATGACCTTTTCCGCCGTTGCTTAGCGCTCGCTGGTCAAAATGGACAGTCATCGTCGTCCTCGCTGGTTGATTGCCCCTGCACAGGGGCTTTTGAAATATCGGAGGGCCTGCGGTAGATCCGTGGCCTCCCCGGTTTGCTAGATCGCGCCTCGGTCCAGCCAAGGCGTCGTAAAGCTGCCGCAGCTTGTTTTTCGTGCCAACGACCGGGGCCTAGTTTTTCGACACCTATGCCGATTTTTTGCAGCAGGTCCACCAAGGCAACTTCGTTGATCAAAGTTCCGTTGAGACCATTTGGTCCAACACGCTGGTCTTCGTCGTAGAGGTACTTGGTGATTTCCATCTCGATGCCACCCTCAACTGCCCGCTGTCGCTGCTCAGGCTCAAACAGTTCGCGCTCTTCTTCAGGTGTGGGATACATGCGCCCACCGCTGCGCAAGCGCGCTACAGCCTCTGCAAAAAGCTGATCGCGGTTTGCAATGACCCAGTCGATATCTATGACTTGTCTCACACGCACCGGCCAAAATCGACGGTTGCCTGTGGGGTCAGTTAAGTAGTGATCCTCGTTTGTGCTGCCACCGAACACCACTTGGCGTGGGTAGTCGCGGGCGCGGCGATCAAACGAAGCACGAAAATAATCCGACGAAGACGCGATGAACGATTTGATTTTTGTGACATCCGACTTGTTGAATGAGTCGAGCTCTGAGAACTCATAAAGCCAGCGGCCTTGCAATTGTTGGTAGCTGTCTTTGTCGCCCAACACAAGGCCCGTGTCGGCAAAATACTCACCAGCCAGCACCCTCAGTAGCGTGGACTTGCGCAGGCCCTGCATGCCCTCAAGAATGAGCATGTAGTCAAACTTAACACCCGGCGACATCACTCGCGCGCACATGCCCATGATGAAAAATACGCCCGCTCGCGCCAAATAACGGTCAAGCCCTGCTGACGCATCGGGCGGCAATTCGCCGCCCATACAAACACGCTTGATCCAAGTGGGCAAGCGTTTTTCACCGTCCCACTCCAAGCCCTCCAGATATTTGCGAACAGGGTGCCAGCGGTGGTTGTAAGCGACCATACGCACAGCTTCCTCTAGCGTGCCACGCGGCATCGATGGCAACCAATGCTCACGCACCAACCACTCACCCATCTTGAGCTCGTCCACCTCGCTCCAAACACCGGCATCCGTGCCCCAAGGTGTGGGGCGCAATTTGACGATGTCGTTGGTGAACTCGTTGTAACCAATCACACCTTGCGCTGCCGTCGCGCCATAGAGCCATGAGCCATCAGGGAGCGTCATGCCATCCAACGCGAGAACCGCGTTTTCGCGCACTGCTTTGATTGCGCCAGAGGATGCCAACAATAGTTTGTCGCGCCACTCCAGCGTCGCGACATCATCATCACTTGCGGCAGCGGGACCATCAATTTTTTTGCCTTTGGCACGAGCAGCGTCATCAGGCGCAACGAATTTTGTGGCACCGCGAATGAAGGCGCGAATTTGCCCCGCGTCCCATCCTTGCTCGATGGCATCCGCCACATCCCAACCATCGGCCACATCGCCGGGCTTTGGGATACGACACATCAATACATTGCAACCGTGGTCGGCTGTCAACAATGACCCGATGCTCACCATGCACTTCATGCCCGGCTGTTTGGGCTCAGGTAGCAAAGGCTTGCTCTTGGGGCTCACACCTGCCTCGCGCTCTGCTTTGGTGAGCTTGACATGCTTGCTGTCGCAGTCGGGCCACAAATACACTGTACGGCCCATCAGCCAGCCCCAATGCGCCTTTGCCCATGCGTTTGACCCACCGGGCCACGACACCACATCAAATTCACCGCCGAGCAGTTTAAACAGCGCCTCGGCACACCTCTCGCCCTCAACAATCACCACCGGAAAATTATGCGGATCACCGCTTAAAAAACCCGCAGGGACATACAGCGGTCGAGGCTCGGCCCAAGCCTTGTGTGTCCAACGCATCGACTTGCGAGGGTCTGTGTCGTCTCGGCACCATGTGTAAGGCAGCGTTTCTTTTTCTTGACGGCTGTTGAGATAGCGAGTCACATAACCGAAAAACTGACCCTCGAATTCGTAGCGCCACTTGCCCACGGGCTCGCCATAGCTCCAGTGTTTGTATGTGATGGGCTCGGGCGTGCCCTTTGGCACAGGCGCAATGGGTACCCATTTTTTCTCGCGTTTTGCAGTGGTTGCAGCCCCACTAGTTTTAGTTTCAGGCGTCTGCACTTGAGCGGGGGCAGCAGATGCAGCACGGGGCACGCTGTCCAAAGTGACCATGCCCAACTGCTCGATCAACTGGAGTGCGGCCTCGCGGTTGTTGATGTTGTTGATCGCTGCATAGAGACTTGTCAAGTCGCCGCCTTTATCGTCGCCTGAAAAGTCGGCCCACGCGCCCGTTGTTAAATTGACCGAGCAGCTGCCACCCTCACCACCGCTCAACGAGCTGCACACATACTCGTGCCCTTGCCGACGACCACCGGGCAACCACTGCGACACTAATGTTTCGGCGTGCTTTAGTAGCTCGTATGCAAGTCCAGCAAAATCAATCGGTTTACTTTGCATTACCGGCTTGCCCAAGTGCGCATAGCACCTGCTAAATCACTCATATTGCGAGCGTGCGCATATTCATATTCAGCCACGGGGCGCTTGGCCCACTCGACCGATACAGCACCAACTTTGCGGACCACCCCCGACTCAACCGCACGCGCCAATGTGACATTGGCGCAAGGGATTGACATACCCAAGGCCTCGACCACCGTGTGCATGGTAAATCGACCGTTTATCTGTGCCGCCCAACTCACCAACGCCTGCCGTCGCCCACCCAATGGTCTCCCGCGCCCGCGATTTGCGATGCTTTCAGCCATCTGCTTTCTCCTCGCCCAACGCGCCGCGCGGAACAGTGCTAAACGGGGTGAAAACGAGTGCCTGCCACCTGGTTGCCTCGCATCTTCTTTGCGCTTGCATTTGCGCTTTGTAGTCAGCTGTGCAGTCATCACAAATGACCGACGGCTCGCGGCTGCGCACACCATGTCGAAACCAAACGATGAACTCTGCGCGTGTGTCGAAACATCGAGGTGTGTCGCAACTGGGGTTGCAGTTTGATCTCAAGAAATTAGTCATGACCCACCCTGACCGTTGCGCGCTTGTATGTTTTCGATTGCTTTGAGCGCGCGGTTCATCGTTTCGGCTGCGCCGTGAATCACTTCGGTCAAGTTGACCAACTCGTCAGCTGGTGCCTGACGCGCAGGGTGTGCGTGTGATGTTTCGTCGCATACATACATGAGCGGGTCATAGGCCTCGCAAAAACGCATCAAGCGCACCACTTGGCCAAATGTCAGGCGCTGGTCACCAGTGGGGCTGCAACACTCTTTCAGCCGTGCGTAAGCGCTCTCAGTTTTCATGTCGGGAAACATGTGCGCCGCCACGACTTTGAAGGGCTTACCGCTTTTTCCTATGGCCATCGCAATAGCTTCAAACTCGTCGTCGTAAAACTGCTTCATCGGAGGCTCCGTAATTTTTAGGGGTGGTTAGGGGAGACGAAACAGGCTAAAAAAATGACACTTCATGCATGCAAAAAATTTTTAATAGAAGCATTCATTCGGCGGCCTTGGGTTGCGCTGCGCTCGGACCATCACCCGCGAGCCAAGGGTGGCTCATCTTGATTGCGGCGGGGATGCCGCGCTTCTTCCAGTTGTGGACGCGATACGGTCCACGGTTGCGGGGCAACTTGAGCATTTCCGCTACTTTTGTCGCACCACCCCACTTCATGATGATTTGTTCGTCAGTCAACATTTGCGTCACTCCAAGCTAAAAGGCCTACAAATTAAACACTATGTTTAACAAACTGTCAACGAATTGTTTAACAACGGCTTGTTGAAAAACGAGAAAATTTAAACATGCATGAACAAATGAAGCGTCTGTACAAGGCAGCAATCGAATTAAGGTCTATCAAAGGCCAATCGGCCCTCGCCCGCGAACTGAATGAATCTCCGCAAACTGTCAAAAATTGGGAGAGTCGGGGCATATCAAAAAAGGGAATATTGAAGGCGCAAACCACAATTGGCTGTGCAGCCAATTGGCTGGAAAACGGCGTCGGCTCTATGCAGTCGACCCCGCACCCAGATATACAGCGCGAGAACAAGACGGCTAATTTATTAAGTAATAATGTTTCGTCTATAGATATTAATAGGAATATAATACCTATTTTGAGTGAGTTACACGCTCACGACTTTGTGAGGTTTGCTAACAATCTAGTGCCAAGCCTTGAAAGTCACGATATGGAAATGTTTGAGACTTCAGTAGAGGTGAAAGCCCACACTTTCGCTATGCGTGTCAGTGGCGACTCCATGGAGCCAGACTTTATCGAAGGCTCAGTGATTGTGATCGAGCCCGATATGACTCCAGAAGCGAACGATTTTGTCGTTGCACAAATCAGCGAAAACGAGATCACCTTCAAGCAGCTAGTAAAGGATGGTGGCGACTGGTATCTCAAACCCCTCAATAATCGCTACCCACTCAAGCCAATAGGTACCGCAAAAATCATCGGGGTGGTGCGCGAAGTTGTACGAAAACTGCGCTAGCCAGAGAACAGTCCGCTCAACTAATAAATGTGCGAGGCATTATGGAAGAGCCCAAATGCCGGGAGCAAGGGCGGGCATGATAAATCCAGACATCGTCTGAGCATCAGTTTTGGATCACAACCAAAATCCCGTTGCGAAAGTACAGGTAATTGCCGTCGCCGTAGACCCACTGCTCATCGGTACCCGCTGCCGTCGTGGTTTTGTTGATCTGTTTGGGCTGACCCCAGTTTGTTGCGTTGACAACATCAACTGTTGTCATCCCAACTTTTGCAGCCGGTAATTTGGCGCGTTTTGCGGCCATTGCTTGTTCGTGCGTGTCTCGATGATTTGACGCGTCTAAAAAGCGTTTGAAATCTTCAGCCCTCGCCTGCTGGACCAATCGAGCAGCAGCTAACTCGTCTGTATTTTTTTGCGCGGCTTGTTTGCTTGCATCAGCTATGTCCTCTGGAGACAAAAAGCTTGCACAGTATCTTTTTGACACCCCCTCGTTGTAGCCGACCCGCCAAGCAGCCGAAGCCAGCATGTACACATTGGGGCCGTTGTCGACCTTTAGCTCGAGATAACGGGTGCCGTATCGATCCTGCAAGAGCCGCGTAATCAGCATTTTTGTAGCGCTGGTCGCCCGGTACTCTTTGCTTGCACTCGTCACCGGCTCTGCACTTAAAAAAGGGAAGCTGCTACTAAAACATTTTGCGTTGTCGTAGTAAAACCAAATCACCCGCCCAATCAATTGAGACTCACTGGCAGTGGCATCAATTTGTTCGCGCTCACGCGGCCCTGCAGCACCCGCATATTCTTGCGCTGAAATAGCAGACGCGAACAGCGTGAGAGCAAATATGCAGATCGGCTTATTTATGCGGCCTAGGCGAAAAGCGGACGACTTTTTTGTCATGTAGCCCCCTCAAAAATGATCGCACTATCTATATTAAATCTAATGTATTCAAATGTGCCGCCCGAATAGCATTATTTATCGATATAAATTTGATATTTAACAAAAAAAACACCTGTTTAACCTATTTTTCAACACCGGATTAAACATTTTGTTGACATATTATTAAACAGGTTGTTTAATCTCAACCGTCGCCGTAGATGACAGATCGTGCGATGGGCATCCCGGGGCCCCAGTCCCGGCGGATGGAGTGTTTGATGGACGACACAAGTAACACGGGTGCAGGCATCTGCACAACTGCGTCACCGACATTAACTGTGAGCGAGGGCAACCTGCGCGAAGCTTTTACTGTTTGGAACACAAAGCGCAACGAATCCCCTCAGGAATTTATGAGGGGAGACCAAGCAGACCGCATCACGGCCAGTGACCTCGGAGCGGTGCAGGCTGAATACCTATACAAGCTACTGAGTGAAATCACTCAAAAGGGGCACTGATGCATACCATCGCCTCCCCTCAAAACCGCATCAATGCCGAGATGGTGCTTCGCGGCACGCTCAGTCGCAACGCTGAAGTCCGCAGCAAAGTGCTGGATGGTGACGGCCACACCGTGCCGGTGCTTTGCATTGAGTTCACGACCGGCACGAGCTCGCACATGCCCGTGCATGCAGAGCAAACATACAAACCGGATCAACATGCCCTCGCCGAAAAACACGCCAAAGACTTGCGGCGTGGCCTCAGCGTGACCGTGCATGCGTCACTGGTTGGCCTCAAGCTACTGGCAACAAACGCAAGTCTCATCGAAATTGACATGGAGGCCGAGCACTCAGATCAACTTATCCAAGGAGCGTTGATATGACTGAGCCAATCGTATTGCTCGATGAAATTGAGCAACTCGCTCAAGAAGCAGCACGGGCCGATAGCAACGCAAGCTACAGATCTAGCTGCCCTTACCCGCTGGGTAGCGCTGCAGCTGAGGCCTATGCAGTAGCGTTTGATGCAACTTGCTCGCGCATTGCGCTTGTTAAGCAAGCGCAAAAACAAGTGCGAGAAGCGGAGGACGCATGAAACGCACAACACAAAATGGCGCGCGTCGCTCACGCTGGATACCTGATCCATACACGGTAAGACGAGCACTCATGGGCGCTGGCAAGTTGACCAACGCTGAAGTCGATCAAATCATCAAACCCGCAGAAGACGCATACCGCGCTTTGCGCGAGGGCGTCGGATCAGAAGTGCAATGGGGCATCTTTGCAAGTTACATCAGCGTTTCACAGCGGATTGAAAAACAAGGCATTGTGCGCGGACTAGATGAACACCTGCACAGCGCTCAGGTGGCATTGCTGGCCATCAATCGGCGATCAATGGCGACCGGCTGCTGGTTGTCCCCTGAGCTATATCTGCAAGAGATTGACACGCTGTCCACTGCACTGGATTTGCATCGCTATCAATTACAGCAACTCAGCGCAACCGAATATCTTCGCGCATCTAGAGCAGCGATTGGAAAAATTAAAAGCTGCAGCAGCCACATCATCAATATCAAAAACTTAACCAGTTGAGGGCAACCATGACACACTCTAAATTCACAAATCCGCACAACATTGTTGAGAGCCCGTTTCAGTATCGTCGCACCTACAACGAGGCGAGTCTTGCTGCAATGGCAGAGACGATGAAACCACCACACGGCAGCATTTTGCAAGCTATTGTTGTGCGACCAAACCCACACACAGACATGTCAATCGACTATGAGGTGGTATTTGGCCATCGTCGTCTTCGCAGCGCATTGATCGCGGGCTTGACGGAAGTGCCGATTGATGTGCGCGACATGACCGACGAAGAAGTCAAGCGTGCTCAACTGATTGAAAACATAGGTCGAGAAGATGTGCACCCCATCGAAGAAGCCGAGGGGTTTCAGCGCTTGATGCAAGACCATGGTGTTACCGCAGATCAAATCACAGCGGACACCGGGAAAAGTCGCAGCTATGTGTACGGACGGCTCAAACTGCTGAATGCCTGCCCCAGTGTGCGCGATGCATGCTTGCGTGGCGAGATTGGCAGTGAGGTCGCACTATTACTGTCCCGTCTACCGAGCGCGAAGGTACAAGAGCACGCGCTCAAGGCCATCAGCAATGCATATCTGGACATCACCGATGGCGGTGCCAAAAGTTACCGCGCCATCCGTGAGTTGTTAGTTGATAAATACACGCTCGATTTGGCGACCGCCATTTTTGACATCACCGATATCACACTGCTGCCCGACAAGGCATGTAACAGCTGCCTCGATTGCCCTGATCGCAGTGGCAATGCACCCGAATTTGAAGACATCACGCAAGCGCGCGACGGTCGACACAAAGGCTACGCTATCAAAGGCAATGCAGACATCTGCACGCAGCCCGATTGCTTTGAGCAAAAAAAGAAAGCGCACCTGCAGCGTGAGGCGGCAAAGCTTGAATCTAAAGGCAAAACGGTGGTCGAAGGCAACAAGGCCAAACAAGCCATCGATGCGCACGGAAGACTGAAGGACGGTTACATCTCCATCGCTGATGCCAAAAAAATGGGGCTCTGTATAACCGCTAAATCGCCGCTTGCATTGACCATCCAAGACCAACGCACTGGCAAAACGATTGAGGCAGTCAAGCGCAAGGACATGGTGGATGCAGGGCTGCTTGAAGAAGTTGTAGAAAAGAAAACAGCAAGACCGCTTAGCGAGCACAAATCCCCTCGCACGGAGGAAGAGGCTGCAGCCATCACAAATAAAAACAAAGAGTTGCTCAAGCGTGTGATTGCACATGTGCGCAGTCAACCACGCAATGGGGCTGATTTGACTCTCATTGCTCAAAGGATGGCGCGGTTTGTCTCAAATCATTTAGATGAGGAAATTCTCGAGGAGTTTAATCTCGCATCTGCCGATCAAGTTGAAGTAAATGGTGCGGACATGTCGGTCGACGAGCTCGCCGAATGGCTGACTTGCGTTGTACTTTGCTTTGACATCGAGGCCACAACTTGGAGTAGTGAAAACGGACAAGCCCATGCCCTGCACATCACAGCATCTACATACGGCTTGGAATTTGACTCTGCCGAAATCGCATCCACCCAAGCAACCGCTGCGCGCGCTGATGACAAGGCGGAGGGCAAGCCAAAAAAATCCGCTGCGCGTGCGCGGGGCAAGAGCAAACCCAAACTCAAAGCTACCCCGAATTCGGAGAAAAGTCAGAGCGGCTGCGCCGCTGAGGATGTTGATGGCACCGGCGACGACGCCGGTGCTGTGAATGCAAGCGAAACAGCTGAAGAAGGTGCAGAAACATGAGCACCAGCTATACCCCAAAACCACCGCCCGTTCGGGCGGGCTCGCTCGACGCCTTCGCCAAGCCATCGGTAGTGCTTGGCAAGCGCGTGCCCCACAAGGCTCCGCATAACGGGCCTGTGGGCGTGCTCAAAGATCGCAAGCAACACCATAAAGATTGAGGCGAAGCACTATGAAAAATAAAAACACCTCATCATCGGACATCAAGCGCCCATTCCGGCGCGAAGAACGCTACTACCTTCTAAAAATCAGCGACATGCGCAAATACCTCAGCGCTGAAAAGCAAGAGGTCGTGAGGTCTATCGCTGAAAAACTAAATGCCGGTCGCGCGGTTGACGGCAAATCAGCTCTTCAGGCCGTAGTCGTCGAGCATGACTGGCCTGAATACGAGCGTGTGTGGGAAATGATTCAGCAGCGATGCGAATAGGGGTCGATATGACAACACCTTGGTACACAGACTCAGAGATTAATGACCTTTGCGTCGGACTATTCACCAACGCCGCAAAAGTTCGGCATTTGCGATCACTTGGACTGACGGTGCACCAAAAACCAAACGGTTGTCCACTTGTTATGCGCGCGCATGCTGAGTCTGTTCTTTCCGGTGCGGCAGAAATAAAAAATCAAGTCATTAACAATCAAAAAGCTACTCCAAATGTTGCGCAATTCAGGCAATCGTTTGGAAAAACCATGAAGACCGCATAACATGCAACCCGTGGGACGCAAACGCAAATGCACAAATACAGGCCTTGAGCCCCGTGTATATATCAAACACGGGGCGTATTACTATGTGCATCGAACGGGCAAATGGGAGCGCTTGGGTGTAGACATAGAGGCAGCGAATCAACGCGCCCGCCTCTATAACGACCCTGAAGGTCAGTTTGGCACTATGGTGTACTGGCTTGACATGTTTCTGATTGAATGCCAGCAACGCGTCTCTGCTGGCCTGCTTGCTAGACGCACACTCGAAGACTACTCTGCTGCCATCAAAGGCACCCCCAAAAAGGCCGGTGCATTGCGTCAATTTTTTGCGCCCCCAATGACACCCCTCGATATCGAGCCTGTCGCTGTGCAAATGTTTCTCGATGTAAACGCAGAGCTTGGGCGACCTGTACCAGCTAACCGCGAAAAAGCGGCTCTCAGCAGCTGTATCAGTTGGCTCATTCGCACAGGCAAAGTTCAAGGGCTTGTGGTCAATCCGTGTCTGCGTGCTAGCGGCATCAAGCGCAACACTGAAACAAAACGGGACCGCTATGTGTCGCACGAAGAATATCAAGATGTATGGGTGGTCGCCCATCCATCCGTGCGTTTGATGATGGAGTTAGCGTACCGGACACTTCAACGCCCCGAGAGCGACATCATCGGCTGGACAAACGACATTTTGTTGACCGAAGATGGCCAACCTAAATTGCAATTCAAACAGGGCAAAACCGGCAAGCGCATGAAGATTGCCATTTCTCCTGCCCTCGACAAAATGATTCGTGACAGCTTGGGCGATGTACCCAAACTGCACCAGCCCCTCATTCGCACTCGTGATGGCAGCGCCTACACCTACGATGGGCTCAGCTCAATGCTTCGTCGGTCTTTGAAAAAAGCAAATATCAGTCGAGCCAAGCGTAACCTGCCTAACATCCAAAGCTTCGGCTTTCGCGACCTCAAGGGCAAGGGGGCTACCGACATGTGGCAAGACGGCACACCCATCGAGCAAATACAACACTTGTGCGGCCACGAAGACAAGAGCACGACCGAGATTTATGTCAAACAGCGCTGGCAAGAAACCGCCATGGCCAACGCGGTGGCCATGTCTAATATCCAGTAGCAGCAGACCGGCAAACCCCGCAAATACATGGCTCAAATGTCTGGTTATCGGGTAAAAATATTAGACGGGTCTATTCATAAAACCTAATGTTTATGCGGCCTAGCGGCGAGTTTGGGGGGTGGACTGTTAATCCGTAGGTCCCTGGTTCGAGCCCAGGTTGAGGAGCCAATTTTCGTCACTACGAACACTCTGTGGGTGACCAATGCCAATCAGTGCTTCAGCCTGATAAGCGACGATGACTTTATCGTTAGATATCGTGACTTGCTTGAGAAACGCGCCTACAAAGGCGCGTTTTTTTTGCCCGTCCCCATCCATCACAACCTCGCGCATCACCTCAACAGCCAGCAGTGGGTCTAGTTTGTGTAAATTGCTGGGCTTATGGGGCTTCTCAAGCCGCTCAAGCCGAATCTGCACCGCTGTTATCACGGCATTGCGCAAGCGCAGCCGGTCCGTCACATCCGCCAGATTCGGCGTGTCTTTGCCGTGCGTCTCAAGCAAGTCGTACAGCTTATTTCTTCGGCCCTCCAGATCACGCAAGTCACGCACCATCTGCGCGCGTTGTGCCTCGCGCTCTTTCGCCCATTGGCTCGTCACATCGCTCAACTCATGCACCGTCTGCTGCATCGTCTCCACGGTCACAACCTTCTCCAGCAACTCACCTAGCAACCAGTCGTCAAAATTGTCCGCCCTCACATTGCGAAACAAGCACCTAGGCGCACCCTTGCGATGTGCACAGCAGCCGTAATAGTTGTAAAGCGTTTTATTGCGGCTGTAGCCGTTGACGATCTGCAAATTGCTACCACACACACCACAGCGAAGCAAACCGCTAAAAACAAACTGGCTGCGCGGCGTACCGCCATGCTCACGGTGTGGCACTCGTTGATCCAACATACTCTGCACCCTTTCAAAATCTTTTTTGTTCACGATGGCAGGGTGACTTTCCACCTCTACCCACTCTTCCCGTGGCTTATCGCGCCCGGACTTCCGGTTAGTACGGTTGAAAGTCCGCACACCAGAATAAAAACTGTTGCTCAGCATGTAGAGCGTAGTCGACTTGCTCCAAAACTTCCCCCGTCGTAGCAATCCTTCCTCATTCAGCGTCATAGCGATCGCCTGCCCACCAAGGCCAGCGAGACAAAGTGCAAAGGCCTTTGCCACCACCATCGCCTCGGCTTCATTCAGTACCAGCCGAGAACGTTTACCGTCCGCCTCTTGTTGATACCCAAACGGCACGCGGCCACCCGTAAAGAACCCATCCGCCGCTGATTTTTTCAACGACCGTAGGGTATCTCGCCCAATCTGGCGAGACACCATCTGATCCATCGCGCCCATGAACACGCGATTGATAAACCCAGCATCAGTGTCGTCGTCAATGTCAGCGTTCAAACACTCAAGACGTGTGCCCGTCGCCTTGAGCTGGTCTTGATGCACCCAAAGGTCAATCGCATTGCGTGCAAACCGGCTCGTGCTCCACACAATGAAAAGATCTACCCCAGCGGCTTCGCAATACTCCACCGCCGACAAAAACCCAGGCCTAGCCTTGGTCGTTCTGCCTGATATCCCATCATCACGAAACACCCGTACCACGGTAGCGCCCAGCTGCTGAGCCCGTGCCGTGCACTGCTCAATCTGGGCCTCCATCGACACGCCCTCATCGGCCTGTTTTCGACTGCTCACCCTTGCGTAAATGATCGCCTTCTTCATGTGGAGCCCACTCTACGCTTGTTGGCCAAGCGTCTTACATGATTCAAGCTCAAATCTTCATTGAGTTCACGCTTGACACGCACCTTAATCTCTGTGTTGGTAAAGAAAGGGGCTAGCGCCTCAATGAACCTATTGCGCTGGTAGCGCTGAAAACTCGAATACCGGCGTAACTGCACCTCAATCATCGACTCAGCATCGCTACGAAACTCAATCGCGGCATCCAAACGCCGCCACATCACCATGAAGTTGTCGTACCCAATATCTCTGGCCACGGTCAGCCAAATTTGCGGCAAACCCATCTCAGCCAATTCGCGAAATTTTGCTTCCTCCCAAACTTGCGGAGCATTGCATCCATTCAGGTACCCACCCCCCCTGGCTGGGGAATTCGCCTCCCCATGCCGAGCCCCCACCCCCCGCACATCAACACCGCCAACCCAATCAATCTGGTTTTCAGGACGCCAGCGGCTTCGCTTTTCATTACTCATCTCGACCCCCTTTGCCAGTGATACACGCAACCATGACTTCGTTCTTTGTCAGTCTACGAAGTGCCCAACACCACACCCCCGCACGACTTAGCCCGTTATTTGCAAGATTTGCGAGAGCCCCTGCAAACCCCTCGCCACCCCGATATCCACTTGGTTCAGTCAACACAGCCACTCTCCCAGTATGGGTTTTGCGTACCAGTTCAGGTAGGTCGAGCATGTGTGTCTGTTTCCTTGGAATTAGTAGTTAGTTCGGGGGGTGCCGTTGGTCAGCGGGGCATGCGCTTCAAGAACTCGCTG
>JACCDN010769313.1_pt1 | contig 37911 bp, 40 predicted proteins | sample 7441691 | NCBI WGS metagenome assembly JACCDN01 (sample SAMN15323439, study PRJNA562643) | freshwater metagenome | isolation source: river surface water | place: USA:Blue River Watershed | collected 2017-08-16
CGAAAGCAACTTCACGGCTTCTTCGTAAGTAAAAGTCTCTGGTGACATCGACTTGAACAGCGATGCAGTCTTCTGCTTTTCGGCATCTGGATCGTCTAGTAGCACGTATGGTCCGTAGCGTCCGTCTTTGAACAAAATGTCGAAGCCAGTTGCTGGGTCTTGACCCATCACGCGGTCGCTAATGATTGGCGCATCGATTAACTCTTGCGCCTTGGCCACAGTCAACTCGTCGGGTGCGAGTCCCTCAGGAATGTTTACAATGCGTCGACCATTTTCGTCGGCACCTTCACTACCAGGCTCAACCATGGTCTCGATGTAAGGGCCGTACTTACCGGTACGAAGAGTGATGTTCTCTGCAATGTGAATTGAGTTCACTGCGCGTGGATCACTGTCGCCGACATTCTGCACGGTGTCATGCAAACCTTCAATATCATCGCCACCGAAATAGAAACGGTGCAACCATGTACTGCGATCGACTTCACCTGCGGCAATAAGGTCGAGATCTTCTTCCATCTGCGCGGTAAATGCGTAGTTCACCAAACGTTCGAAGTTGTTTTCCAAGAAACGCGTAATGGTAAATGCGATCCACTCTGGCACAAGTGCTTGCCCGCGCTTTGTCACGTACCCCTTGCCGATGATGGTCGACATGATCGACGCGTAAGTCGAAGGTCGGCCGATGCCGTCTTCTTCGAGTGCCTTAACCAACGACGCTTCGGTGTATCGAGGAGGAGGTGAGGTCTGGTGGTCCTTAGCGTTTACTTCAACCGCAGCGAGTTTCTGGCCGACCTCTAGCTTTGGCAGCTTCGATTCTTTTTCGTCGTTCTCTTCTTCTTCATTACGCGATTCGTCGTGGCCTTCTTCGTAGGCGGCAAGAAATCCGCGGAAGGTAACCACGGTGCCAGAAGCGGTGAATTCAGCCTGATTGTGGCCCTGCAGCCCAGTCACATGAATACGTGCCGTGGTGGTAGATACCTTGGCGTCCTGCATCTGTGACGCGATGGTTCGCTTCCAGATCAGGTCGTAAAGGTCGTAGGCGCGACCGAGCAAAACCCCCTGCAACTCGGATGGCTTCTTGAAGTGCTCACCAGCGGGGCGGATGGCCTCGTGAGCCTCCTGAGCGTTCTTAGATTTACCGGTGTAAATACGCGGTGCATCGGCAACAAGCTCTTTGCCAAACATTTCAGCGGCCTGACTGCGTGCTGCGTTAATCGCCTGAGTTGAAAGTGTTGGTGAGTCGGTACGCATGTAGGTGATGTAGCCCTCTTGGTACAGCGACTGCGCGGTGTCCATTGTTTGCTTTGCCGACATGCGTAACTTACGTGATGCTTCCTGCTGCAGTGTCGACGTGGTGAACGGCGCAGCTGGGCGACGGGTCGATGGCTTAGCCTCAACTGACGCAACTTCAATCTGCACACCAGAAGACTTCATACCCTCAGCAAGTTCACTTGCCTCGGCCTCCGTTAAAACTCGCACGTCTGCTTTTAGTTCACCAAGATCGTTAAAACTTTCACCTGTAGCAATTCGCTTACCGTCAATCGATAGCAACTTCGCTTCAAAGTTTGGTTCACCGGAAACTTTTGAATCAAGAACGGCTTTGACGTCGTAGTAACTGGCAGAAACGAAAGCCATACGTTCACGTTCGCGCTCAACCACCAAACGCATTGCCGGCGACTGCACACGTCCCGCGCTCAAACCTCGGTTGATCTTGCGCCACAACACAGGTGAAACTTCGTAACCGTAAAGACGGTCGACCACACGTCGGGTCTCCTGAGCCTGGACTAAGTTTTCGTCAATGTCCCGAGTCTCCTTGACGGCAGCCTGAATGGCTTCCTTGGTGATCTCGTGGAAAACCATGCGCTTGACCGGTACCTTTGGCTTCAGTACCTGAAGCAGGTGCCAGGCAATTGCCTCTCCCTCGCGGTCTTCATCGGTGGCGAGCAGCAGCTCGTCTGCGTCCTTGAGGGCAGCCTTGAGGTCGGCTACGGTTTTGCTCTTACCGGCCGAAATTGCGTACATCGGCTCAAAGTCATTTTCGATGTCGATGGAGAACTTGCCCACCGAGGTCTTCTTAAGCTCCTTCGGCACATCCTTGGTGTCAATTAGGTCGCGGATGTGACCAACCGAGGCCAAGACTTCGTACTCTCCACCGAGGTACTTGGAAATGGTTTTTGCCTTGGCCGGCGACTCTACGATTACCAGTTTTGATGCCACTAAGCAGTCTCCCTATGTCAGTTGCCCTCTGGCGGAGGTCCGGCTCGGGCAGTTGCCTCGAGCTGGATTCCAAACCGGTCAGAATGCAGCCGTAAAAAACATTCGAACTCGACAATACGACAAAAAGCGATTTTGACCATATACATATGTGCAAATTGGTCAGCCACCTCACAGGGATACCCCGTGGTCAGACCCCGCACCGAATCAGCCGCAGCAAGAGCCATTTGCTCCGCCTGAGCTTGAAGCTTTTCCTGGGCAAAGAGCCTGTAGACCGCTAAATTACTGGATACTAGCCCGGCCAGCGCGGTCAATACCAGCCCGAGTCCAAGAATCGAGCCGGAGCCCGAATTTGCCCAATAACGGTGCCAAAAAATTTTTCTCAAAGGCCGAGTTTTCTGGCGCATTCCGTGTCTGATATCGGGAAGGCGAAGCCAGGTAGCCCAGGAACTGTGAACTTGGCTGAAACCTCTGCGCAGATCAGCTCGGCCGTGTTTTTGAAAACTAAATCGCGCCCTGTCGCCAAGTAACTCAACTTTTCCAGAGGTTCTCCCCTGCCAATGCCGCGGGCAATAGCAGCAGCTACCGAGACCAATTTCATTCGCTCGAGCTGAATCGAAAGGCTACCCAGGGTGATTCCGAGAATCATGCCCACCACCGGAATAACCATGACAAACTCAGCGGTTATCGCACCTTTTTCGAAACTAGTTTGTCGGCGTCGTGGAATCATTTGGATTTACAAAAGTAAGAGCACTCTTCACAAGGTCAAAAAGTATCGAGCGCACTTCTTCACTTCTCATAATCACCACCAGTAATCCAGCAAAGCCCACCGCAGCCATGGTGGCAATGGCATACTCTGCAGTCGCTGCCCCGGTTTCAGATTTCCATTCGTATTGCATTTATCCTCCAGGTTGATTTACTAAAAACGAGAGTGCAAGTGGCACCACGGCAATGAGTGCAAAAGACGGTAGCACGCTGGCACCAAGTGGAATCATGAGACGCACAGAAAGTTTTTCGAGTTGCAAAGATTTCTTGTAATTCGTTTCTCCACGAAGTTGGTCTGCTTTCTCAACTAGCAACTTCGACAACCTTGCTCCAGTCACTTTTGAAAGCTGAACCAGTTCTTGTAATTCAAAACGCGTAGCTTCGCCTACCGAAAATGGAATGTTTCTATTGCTGAGCAACACCGCTTTATCAATCGGTAATCCTCCAGAAAGCGCTATTGCGATCGCATCTAAATAGATTGCTTCATCGACATCAGTCTGACGAGCCTTGCGAAGCATCTTGGCGCTCCAGTAATTTCCGAGCGACAGAAGCACTCCTCCTACCAATACCGATGCCAGAGCAATTGGCGATCTAAACAAAACCTCAAGCGAGCCAAGACCAGATAATTGCCCAAAAAACAACGCGGCTACTGGCAACCAGATCACCAGGCGCACGGTAGCCCTGGGCGAAGCATTGGCTATGGTGACCCGGCGCAACTGCTCCTGATTGCTCTGGATTACCTGCCTGACTCGTTCCATGGCCTCGGCAGGCTGGCCGCCACTGGCCAGAATGATCTCGCGGAGATAGGAGTACGTTCCAGTAACCGCTTGGCTCAAACTGCCTACCCTTGCGGCTCGTTCGGCCTGGTGAAAACTAAGCCCGGCACGAACTAGTGCGGTGAGCTGACTGAGAATTTTTGCATCGTTCATGCGGTCAACTTCCTAATTGTGATTCGGCGCTTGGAATCGATGCAGTCAATATGTATCAACCAGTTGAGTGAACTACGCACCAGCGCGTTCAAAGCCGATTCACCTAACCCTGCAGTATGAGCGATTGCGAGCATGCGTTTGGAAACTTCAGAAATCGAATTGGCATGAATCGTGGCAGCACTGGAGTGTCCTGTGTTGATAGCTTGCAAGAGTGTAATCAGCTCAGCGCCCCGCACCTCACCGACGACAATTCGATCAGGTCGCATTCGAAGAGATTCGGACAGCAAATTCTGCAGATTGATTTCTCCACGACCTTCGACATTTGCTGTGCGGGCCTGAAGCGATACAAAACTTGGTACGCACAAATTTAGCTCGGCTACGTCTTCGATTGCGAGAACTCGTTCGTTAGGGACTAGCATCAGCATCGCTCGTAGTAGTGTGGTTTTTCCACTTCCCGATGAACCGCTGACTAAGAAGCTTTCGCGATCCGAAACGATTTGCTGAAGTAGTTTGAGGTCTTCACCCGTCAGCATGCCCAACTGAGCCAATTGCATAAGTGCAATTGGCCTCTCCCCATGCACTCGAAGTGAAAGATGTGTATTCGGATTAACTGCTGAACCCAAGAGTGCATGAACTCGAATCCTCCCCAGCAGAGTGACATTGGCAAAAGGGTGAGCCTGGTCTAGCTGTCTGCCACCCTCGGCTATTAGTTCTCTAGCCGCGTCGGCCAGCTGATCTTCGCTGCCGAATGGGCTTGGTACTGAAACCCATTTGCCAGCGCTGAGAATCTGGGTGTGCTCGAACCCATTGCAAACCAGGTCGGTAACCCCGGGCTCGACCAGCAAGGAGCTGAGATTTCGCAGATTTGGCTGGGTGAACATGCGTCAAGGATGCCCAAAATGACCAAAAGCAGGCTCGGACGGGCAAAATCTGTGGATTAAAAGAGGAAGGCGGCTCTTGGGGGAAGAGCCGCCTTCAGGCGATACCAGATTGGGGGAATCGGTATCGCAGGTTGATTTGCATCAACGAATAAATAATAACTGCGGTTAGCCGAATAAATTCCCTAAAACCACGTCCGATTGGGTTTTTTCTGCAAATTCGCAGGTTCCGAATATGGCAGTATGGCGAGAGAACCTACCTGGAGGACAAAGATGTCTGAAAGCCACGAGCTGGATAACCTGCTGCACGAAGAGCGTCACTTTGCGCCAACCGCAGCTTTCGCCGCCAACGCAATTGCCAAGGCCAGTCTCTACGAGGAGGCGAAAAAAGATCGACTCGGATTCTGGGCCAAGCAGGCAAACAATCTTCACTGGCACAAACCCTTCACCGAAGTATTGGACTGGTCAGATGCGCCTGTTGCCAAATGGTTTGCCGATGGTGAACTAAACGTCTCTTACAACTGCCTCGACCGTCACGTCGAAGCGGGCAATGGCGATCGCACAGCAATCTTTTTTGAAGGCGAACCAGGCGATACTCGAGAGTGGACCTACGCTCAACTAACTCGCGAAGTAAAGAAAGCCGCAAACGCACTCACTGCACTTGGAATTCAAAAAGGTGACCGTGTTGCGATTTATCTTCCGATGATTGCCGAAGCTGTTATCGCAATGCAGGCAGTCGCTCGCATTGGTGCGATTCACTCAGTGATCTTCGGTGGTTTTAGTGCCGACTCACTCGCATCACGCATCGAAGACGCACAGGCAAAACTAGTCATCACAGCAGACGGAGGATTCCGTAAAGGTAAAGCCAGCGCACTTAAACCTGCAGTCGATGATGCCTTGGCTACCGGCAAATGTGGATCAGTGAAGAATGTTCTTGTCGTCCGTCGCACCAACCAAGACGTTAACTGGGTCGAAGGACGCGACATCGAATGGAGCGAAGCAATCGGCGAAGCCAGTGACGAACATGTCGCTCAGGCGTTCCCTGCAGAGACTCCACTATTCATTCTTTACACCTCAGGCACCACCGGAAAGCCAAAAGGAATTTTGCACACCAGCGGCGGTTACCTCACACAGGCGAGTTACACACACAAGAACGTTTTCGATCTTCACGAAGAGACAGATGTCTACTGGTGCACCGCTGACGTCGGATGGATTACAGGTCACTCCTACGTGGCATACGGTCCACTCGCAAATGGAGCTACACAGGTAATTTACGAAGGCACCCCGGAAACCCCAGACTGGGGTCGCTGGTGGAGCATCATTCAGAAATATGGTGTCAGCCTCTTCTACACCGCGCCTACCGCGGTGCGCTCATTCATGAAACTCGGCTCACAAATTCCGGCTCAGTACAACCTAGAAACCGTGCGCCTCTTGGGTTCTGTGGGCGAGCCAATCAACCCTGAAGCCTGGATGTGGTACCGCAAGCACATTGGTGGAAGTCACGCACCAATCGTCGACACCTGGTGGCAAACCGAAACCGGAGCAATCATGGTCTCGCCGCTACCTGGTGTGACCACACTCAAGCCCGGTTCTGCCCAGCACCCACTGCCTGGCATTGAAGCCAAGGTGCTCGACGATCAGGGCAACGAACTCGGACGCGGCCACGCTGGCCTCTTGGTTATCACCGAACCGTGGCCGTCAATGCTTCGCGGAATTTGGGGCGACCCGGAGCGCTTCAAGGAAACTTACTGGAGCAACTTCGAAGGAAAATATTTCGCTGGCGACGGCGCCAAGTGGGATGAAGACGGAGACCTCTGGTTGCTCGGTCGCGTTGACGACGTGATGAACGTTTCTGGTCACCGACTTTCAACTGCGGAAATCGAAAGTGCACTTGTGTCGCATCAGTTTGTTGCAGAAGCAGCCGTAGTTGGAGCGAAAGATGAAACTACCGGTCAAGCGGTGGTTGCGTTTGTTATCTTGCGACAAAACCAACTCGATGCTGCTGGCTCTGATGCCGACGTGTCAAAGATTTTGCGAGATCACGTTGCGAAAGAGATTGGTCCGATTGCAAAACCTCGCACCATCATCGTGGTGAGCGAACTACCAAAGACTCGCTCCGGAAAAATTATGCGTCGACTCCTGCGTGACGTTGCAGAAGATCGCCCGATCGGCGACGTAACTACTCTTGCCGACACTTCGGTGATGCAATCAATCTCCGGAAAGATTGACGCTGGGGCAAACGACTAAGTGTTGCTATTCAAACTCCGCGATGATCTCAACCTCAACCGGTGAGTCAAGCGGAAGCGAAGGCACACCAACCGAGCTTCGTGCGTGAATTCCCTTTTCGCCGAATACTTCGCCGAGGAATTCGCTAGCACCGTTCATCACGAGCGGGTGCGCGGTGAATTCCGGTACACAGGCAACGAAACCGGTTACCTTCACGATGCGAGTGATGCGGTCGAGATTGCCGATTACCGACTTTGCTGCCGCGAGCGCGTTGAGCACTGAGAGACGAGCCATGTCCTTGGCCAGTGGTGCGTCGACTAGGCCCTGGCCCTCGCCCACCTTGCCGGTGATTGGCAATTTGCCCTCCACGAAAGGCAGCTGGCCGGCAGTGAAAACTAGGTTGCCCGACACTACGGCCGCGGTGTAGGCGGCTACCGGCTTGGCTACCTCTGGCAGCGGAAAGCCCAGGTCGATGAGGCGCTGTTCGATTTGTGACATTTAGGCCTCCAGAGGGCGCTTGAAGAAGGCGACTAGACCGCCCATGGCGTTGGTGGTGACTGAGATGAGCTCCCAGCCGTCCTTGCCCCAGTCGTTGAGGATGGCGGTCTGGTTGTGCGGCGGTAGCGGCGTTGTTAGGTATTCCCACTTAGTCATAGACAGAATTATCCCAGACTTGGTCGGGTAACCTAGAGGTTATGGCTGGCGGCAAGAAACAAGAGACCCTGCTCAGCGCAATCCTCAAATACACAGGTTTGAGCTCGATTGCGGGAGTTTTGGCTATCGCCATCCTGGCTCCGGCTCTCCTGATCGGCGGAATCGCCGCCTCGGCTGGAGTTTCGATCTTCGAGAACCTCCCCGACTACATCAAGCCAATCAACGGTTCTCAGGCTTCCACCCTTTACGGCCTCAAGGCTGGGCAGCCGGTGGAGGTGGCTAAGTTCTACAGCGAAAACCGCATCTCGGTGGACTACAACGCGATGTCGCCGAATATCCGCAATGCCGTGGTTGCCACCGAAGACCCTAGATTCTTCCAGCACGGCGGTGTCGACATTATTTCGCTTATCCGTGCTGCAGTCACCAACGTGGCCATGGGCGGAGGCGGACCGGGTGGTTCGACCATCACCATGCAGTACGTCAAGAACTCGCTAGTTGAGGCTGCTAACCTGAGCGGAAACAAAGAGGCAATTGCTGCCGCTACCGCAACCACCATTGATCGCAAACTTCGCGAGATGCGTTTGGCGGTGGCACTTGAAGGTGTTGCTAACAAGCAAGAAATTCTTGCCGGCTACCTAAACCTTTCATTCTTCGGAAATCAGATCAACGGTGTCGAGGCTGCGTCGAACTACTACTTTGGCGTTAAGGCAAGTCAGTTAGATATACCGCAGGCCGCGCTACTGGCCGCGATGCTGAAGTCTCCAAACGACTACCGTCCGGATGAGCCATCAAACCTTAACCGCGCGCTTTCTCGCCGCAACTATGTAATCGACAACATGCGTGCCGAGGGTTACATCACCGGAGATGAAGCTAGCCGTGCAAAGAACACTCCGATTCGAACAAACCTGACTCACACACCAAGCGGTTGTGAAGGAAATCAGGTCACCGCTTTCTACTGTGACTTCGCAGTGTGGACGATTCGAAACAACGTCGAATTTGGACCAACTCCGGAAGACCGCGAGAATCTTCTTCGCCGCGGTGGCCTTGAGATTTACACCAGCATGGATATGGATGTTCAGCAAGCTGCTTACGCCGCGACCATGAAGTGGGTTCCTCCGGTAAACGAACACCACATTGGTTCGGCGACGGTATCCGTGCAGGTCGGTACAGGACGAATTCTGGCCATGACCCAGAACCGAGTTTTCGACCAGACCAACAGCGGCGAGCAAGGCCACACCTCGGTGAACTTTTCGACAGACAAGAACTACGGCGGATCTAGTGGCTTCCAGACCGGTTCGACGTACAAGATTTTTACCTTGGCCCAGTGGCTGACCGTTGGTAAGCGTCTAGGCGATCACGTTGATGGTCGAGTGCGCAACTGGAATGCCGCCGACTGGTCTTCGCGTTGCGGTGGCTTGGTTGGCGATTGGGCCCCCAAGAACATAGTCAAGGAACCGGAAGATCTCTCTGTCGTGCAAGCAACCTCGATGTCGGTCAACACCGCTTACGCATCGATGGCAAATCAACTCGACCTTTGCGACATTCGCGATATGGCCATGCGCTTCGGTGTTCACCGAGCAGACGGCACCGAGTTGCAGTCGATTCCTTCTTCGATTTTGGGTGTTAACGAAATTGCTCCGCTAACTATGGCAGCGGCGGTTGCCGCAGTAGCCAACAAGGGTGTGTACTGCTCGCCCACTGCAATCGACAAAGTCATCGTGCGCGAAACGCAGAAAGAACTCACTGTTCCAAAGTCGCAGTGTTCACAAGCGGTTACTCCTGAAGTTGCTGCTGGAATGACTTACGCGATGCAGAAGGTAATGTCCGGCGGTACCGGTGGTGCATCAAACACGGGTGACAACACCCCGCTGGCCGGAAAAACCGGAACCACCGACTCTGGTGTTCAAACCTGGATGACCGGATTCTCATCTGCCGTTGGCACCGCGACCTGGGTTGGTAACGTTTCTGGATCAGTAGGGCTACCTGGTATCCGACTTAACAACAAAGCCGGTAACACTGTGCGTCACGATATCTGGCGCACCACAATGCAAACCGTAAACAAGCTATACCCGGGTGGCCCACTCGCAGCGCCTCCTGCGGACATGCTTGCCGCGACCATGGTTAACGTGCCTGGCATCGGCGGACAAATTCCGGCCACCGGCGGACAAAACATAAAAGCCGGAGACCTCAATTTCGCAATTGTCACGGCACCGGTAACCTCTTCACAACCTGCCGGAACGGTGGCTTACACCAGGCCAGCAGCAGGCACCGCGGTGCCTCGTGGTACTCAAATCAAGATCTACATTTCTAAGGGTGGTAACTCTCCGGTGCCAGATGTTGCCGGACTCACAGTTGCCGCGGCCAAGGCCAAGCTTCTAGCTGCCGGCTTCAGTGCCGTGAGTGAACCTCAGCCTTCGCAGACCGCGTTCTTCGTAAAGTCGCCGACAATCCCGAAGGGAATGGTGGTCGGCACCGACCCAGCCGCAGGCACATCGGCTGCCGGTAACGGAGCAATTCTGCTAATCATTAGCGCTGGGCCATAGCTCCAATGCAGTGGTGGGGCTGGATACTTCTGGCTGCAGCAGCAGTTCTGCTTTACGGCATGACCTTTGCCCGCTGGAGATTCGTCGTTCACCACAGTGAAGTGCACGTGCTGCCAAAGGGCGCAAAACCAATACGAGTACTGCACATTAGCGACGTACACATGGCTCCCTGGCAGAAACGCAAACAGCAGTTCATCAAATCGCTTGACAGTGAGGCCCCTGATCTGATCATCAACACCGGCGACAACCTAGGTCACCAGGATGTCATTCACGTGACAATGAACGCGTATGAAGCAATTCTTAAGGTGCCGGGTGTTTTCGTAAATGGTTCGAATGACTACTACGCACCTCGGATCAAAAACCCATTTGGCTATTTGCGAGCGCCTTCCACCCCCGATAATTCTCGTCCACTTGCCACTAGTGAACTAACGAACGCTTTCGAAAATCACGGTTGGAAAAACCTCAACAATCGCTCCGCCGAGATCACGATCAACGGCACCAAAATTGGCTTCATCGGCGTTGATGACCCGCACGACAAACTCGACGACCTCAGCACAATAAAGCGACTCAAAAACGAAGTCATAATCGGAGTTGCTCACGCGCCATACCGTCGCGTAATCGAAGCATTCGCCGAGGCAGGCGCCTCAATTATGTTTGCCGGGCACACTCACGGCGGACAGGTTCGCGTTCCGGGTATCGGGGCACTGACCACCAACAGTGACCTACCGAACAAGCACGCGAAGGGCTTGAGCGCTTGGCTATTCGATGAAAAAGTAATGCTGCTAAATGTGGTCGCGGGCCTAGGTAATTCGATTTACGCACCGGTGCGCTTCTGGAATCGTCCAGAGGTGCGCATCGTGACGCTACTTCCGGTTAGTTAACCGCTGCCCAAACCTTAGGGCCGAGCGCAATGTGCTGCCCACTCTTGTTGTCGCAGCGAGCGGTAATTTCGTTCACGTAACAGGTGATGTCGCCGACGGTAACTGACTCTCCAGTATTGAGGGTCTGCGCCACCGAAGCGTCAGAGTAGTAGCCGCCGCTGCAAATAAAGCCAGGAGCGGTAGTTGAATCTGCGTAAAGTTTGATCTGGTAGCCGTAACTGCCCTGGCAGTCATCCGGCACTGGCACAGCCGCATACTCGGCGGCAGCCTCGTTCATCTCGCAAAGCGCCCAGTTTTCTATAGCGTTTATCGTGCACCAAACCGGGCCGTCGCCGGCCTTGAAAAGATACTCATCGAAACCAACGTCAAACAACGTGTAGTCGACGGCTTTGACCTCGGTGCCAGGGGCGGCAGGAATGAGGTTGGCGTCAGGGGTTTCGATTCCACTTGGCAAATTGCTTGGGTCTGAAGTCGGAGATTCCGCGGCACAGCCGGCAAGGGAAATCATGAGTGCAATTGCACCAACTACTGAAATTACCCTGCGCATATGAAAAGAGTAACGCCCAGATGTGTCGCAGTTATTACGACACCCTAAAGACTTAGAACTCTTTCGCGACTAGCTCTGCGATTTCGTAGGTGTTCAACGCGGCACCCTTGCGAAGGTTGTCGCCCACCACGAAAAGTTCGATGCTGTTTTCGAAGTCTAGAGACTGACGGATGCGGCCAACGAAGGTTGGATCCTGTCCAGCCACCTGGTTTGGGGTTGGGTAAACGTGGTTGGCCGGGTCGTCTAGCACGCGCACGGTTGGCTGCTGCTCTAGTACGTGGCGGACCTCGTCTACGGTCAGCTTCTCAGCAAAGGTGGCGTGAACGGTGAGCGAGTGAGCCACTTGAACTGGCACGCGAACACAGCTGGCTGCAACCTTTAGGTCTTTGATGCCCAGGATCTTGCGAGACTCGTCGCGCACCTTCATCTCTTCAGATGAGTGACCGCCGGCCTTTAGCGAACCGGCAAATGGAATTACGTTCAAGGCAATTGGGTAAGCGTATGGAGATGCATCCAGATCCACACCTGCGCGAATCAATGCGTTCTTCACATCCGAAGTGTTGGTACCGAGTGAAGCATCCTCACCTACCACTGCAAGTTCGGTAGCAAGCTCATTGATGCCCTCTGCGCCAGTGCCAGAAACAGCCTGGTAAGAAGAAACAACAAGTTCCTTCAAAGTCCACTTGTCGTGCAGCGCACCCATGGCAGCCATCATGGTCAAGGTGGTGCAGTTAGGGTTTGCAATAATTCCGAGCGGACGGTTCTTCGCCTGCTCAGGGTTAACCTCAGGCACCACTAGTGGCACCTGGTCGTTCATGCGGAACGCTGCAGAGTTGTCTACAGCAACCGCGCCTTTTTCTGCGGCGATTGGTGCCCAGATTTCTGAAACCTCATCAGGCACATCGAACATCGCGATGTCCATGCCCTCAAATGCCTCTGCAGAAAGTGCAACCACGGTTAGCTCTTCGCCGTGCACCTTGATCTTCTTGCCTGCTGAACGAGGAGATGCGATAAGACGAATCTCGCCCCAAATGTTCTCGCGGTTGTTAATGATGTCAATCATCACTGTGCCAACGGCACCGGTTGCACCAACAAGAGCGAGGTTTGGTTTGCGAGACATATCTTTCCTATCTTTCTTTCTCTAAAGTACTAGCGGCCGGTGCCCGCGTAAACGGTTGCTTCGGTGTCTGAATCCAGACCGAACGCAGTGTGCACGGCACGAGCGGCATCGTCCAACTGCTTGGAGCTGGTAACCACCGAGATGCGAATCTCAGAGGTCGAAATCATTTCGATGTTGATACCAGCGTTAGCCAAGGCTGAGAACAGAGTGGCTGAAACTCCCGAGTGGGTGCGCATACCGGCGCCAACCACCGAGAGCTTGCCGATGTCGGCATCCTGCTCAAGTTCGCGGAAGCCAAGGGTTGCTTTGGCCCCCTCAAGAGCGCCAGCCACGCGACCTAGGTCGCCAAGCGGAAGAGTGAAAGATATGTCGGCAACGCGATCGGTGACATCCGAACCGGTTGGGTTGTTCTGCACGATCATGTCGATGTTTGAGTCGGCTTCGGCAACAACCTTGAATACCTCGGCTGCTTTACCCGGCTCGTCTGGCAAACCGATTACGGTGATCTTTGCCTGGCCCTTGTCGGTAGCGATACCTGAGACGATTGGCTCTTCCATGTTGCTTCCCTCTGGTTTGGTTGAGTAAACGATGGTTCCTGGATCGGTGCTAAATGTTGAACGCACTCGAAGGTCTACGTTGTGACGGCGAGCGTATTCCACCGCACGAATGTGCAAAATCTTTGCTCCTGCAGCAGCAAGCTCAAGCATCGACTCGATGTCAATCGAATCCAGCTTGTGAGCAGCCGGGATGATGCGTGGGTCTGCGGTGTAAACACCATCAACGTCTGAGTAGATTTCACAAACGTCGGCGTTTAGCGCTGCAGCAAGTGCAACTGCAGTAGTGTCTGAGCCACCGCGACCAAGTGTGGTGATGTCCTTTGAATCGCGGTTGAATCCCTGGAAGCCGGCAACGATTGCGATGTCGCCCGCGTCGATTGCCTCTTGAATACGAGCTGGGGTTACGTTGCTGATGCGAGCATCACCGTGCTTTGCCGAAGTTTCGATACCGGCCTGCGACCCGGTGAATGAGCGTGACTTTGCACCCTGAGCGTTAATGGCTATAGCAAGAAGTGCCATCGAGATTCGCTCACCAGAGGTAAGTAGCATGTCCATTTCGCGAGGTGCCGCGTAAGGGTCTGGTGAAACAGACTGAGCCAGGTCGATTAGTTCGTCGGTGGTATCACCCATTGCAGAAACGACAACGACCACCTGGTGGCCTGCCTTCTGAGTGTCAATTACGCGCTTGGCTACGTGCTTGATCTTGCTAGCGTCGCCAACTGACGAGCCACCAAACTTTTGCACAATAAGAGCCAAGGGATACTCCAATAACTAGAGGTAAAACAGGGGATTTGACTACGACGTCGGAAGTTCTAGTTTACTTCCCTGCGGCCCGCGAAGGCACGGCCCAATGTGACCTCATCCGCATATTCGAGGTCGCCGCCCACCGGAAGGCCAGAAGCCAGGCGGGTGACGCTGATCTCTAGGGTTGAAAGCATGCGTGAGAGGTAGGTGGCAGTGGCCTCGCCCTCCATGTTTGGGTCGGTCGCGATGATGACCTCTTTGATGTTCGGGTCTGACAATCGGCCAAGCAGTTCCTTTATGCGTAGCTGATCCGGTCCGATGCCCTCAATCGGCGAAATCGCTCCGCCAAGCACGTGATACAAACCGCGGAATTCGCGAGTGCGCTCAATCGCTTGAACGTCTTTACTCTCTTCAACCACACAGATCAGAGTCTGGTTGCGGCGAGCATCACGACAGATGTTGCACTTCTCTTCTTCAGACACGTTGCCGCAAATCTCACAGAAGCGCACGCGCTCTTTAACTTCCATCAACACTTGAGCAAGTTTTTGCGCCTGATCGTCGTCGGTTTGCAAAAGGTAAAACGCAATTCGCTGCGCTGACTTCGGACCCACTCCTGGGAGTCTGCCAAGTTCGTCGATGAGTTCTTGAACTACACCTTCATACATCAGCGAGTCTTCTTTTCATCTACGGGCTCAGCGCCAAGCATTTCGCGAAGAAGCGATTCACCGTAGCGCTCCTCCTCTTTCACCATTTTCGAGTTGCGAGATTTTGCCGCTGGCTTTTTTTCCGCAACCGGTGCAGCCGAAACTTCGTCTACAGATTCTTCAGCTGGAACTTCACTCACTACAGGTAGTGCCTCAGTTTTGACCTCAGCGGCCTCTGCGATCAGTGGCTTGAACTTAACCGTGACACCCAAAACCTGGTCGATTGACTTGCGCAAAATATCTGGCGCGTTTGAAGATGTCTTGAACGACTCCAAATCGCGAGCCGAAGTAAATTGCAAAGTCAAAACAGAATCGGCTGGTTCGAATTCAACTACTTGCAAACCGAATGCCAACATCCAAGCAGCCTTGTTCGCTTTGTTCACGACGCCAAGAATTTCCTGCCAGGCATCCTTGAATGCCGCGGTGCTGAGAGCTGCGATTGGCACGGCGGCTGGAGCGGCTGTCTCTACAGGCTGTGGAGCCGAAGCAGAAGTCGCAGCTGGAGCAGACTTGGCGGCTGGAACTTCGGCAGCTCCACCCATGCCAATTCGGCGTTCTAGGCGCTCGATTCGGGCTAGAGAACCCACCTCAGACTGATCTGCAGCCGGCACCAGGACCTTGGCACACATGAGTTCCAGTTGAAGTTTCGGTGAGGTAGCGCCAGACATTCCGTTGAGCGTCTCACTAACCACTTCGGCAGCGTGTGTGAGGTCGGCCATGCCAAACTGCATCGCTTGAGTGGTGAGTTTCTCAATCTGATCCTGAGGTACTCCGCGCATCACCGAAGGCGCATCGGAGCCAACCGAATAAACCACAATCAAATCGCGCAAGCGCTCGAGCAAATCTTCTACGAATCTGCGCGGATCCTGTCCGGTTTGGATCACACCTTCAACCGCTGCAAAAACTTCGGCAGGCTTCTTCAGCGCAAAAGCAGTAACCACGGCGTCCAAAAGTGACTCGTGTGTAAAACCGAGAAGTGCAACAGCGCGGTCGTAAGTAACCTGACCGCCTTCACTACCGGCAATCAATTGATCAAGCAAAGACAATGAGTCACGAACTGAACCGCCACCGGCACGAACTACCAGCGCAAGCACTCCTGCTTCAACTGAAACACTTTCCGAAGCACAAAGTTGCTCCAAGTATTCGAGCATCTGACCCGGCGGCACCAAACGGAACGGATAGTGGTGTGTACGTGAGCGAATAGTAGAAATGACTTTGTCTGGCTCGGTGGTGGCAAAAATAAATTTCACGTGAGCCGGTGGCTCTTCAACAATCTTCAAAAGTGCATTGAAGCCCTGAGGCGTAACCATGTGTGCCTCATCGAGGATGAAAATCTTGTAGCGATCGCGAGCTGGTGCAAAGATTGCACGCTCACGCAAATCACGGGCGTCATCGACACCGTTGTGAGAAGCCGCATCAATTTCGACGACGTCCAAAGAACCTGAACCATCACGAGAAAGTTCAATGCAAGAGTCACACTTGCCACAAGGAGTATCGGTTGGGCCCTCGGCACAGTTCAGGCAGCGAGCCAAAATGCGTGCCGATGTGGTCTTTCCGCAACCGCGAGGACCACTAAATAGGTAAGCGTGATTTACCCGGTCGTTGCGCAGGGCCGTCATAAGCGGAGCCGTAACCTGAGCCTGCCCGATCAGCTCAGCAAAGGCTTCGGGACGGTATCTACGGTAAAGGGCGGTACTCACAGAACGAGCCTACCTTTTACTACCGACCTATCCTGCGGGCCTCACAGGCGGGTAAACTTACCGAGGACTCCCCGTGCGGCGTCACCTCGGCTAACTCCCCCAGGGCAGAAATGCAGCAAGGGTAACTGGGCTCTGATGGGTGTGCGGGGAGTCTTTTACGTCTGGGGATAACTAAAACCCACTAATAACGCTTCCCGTTACTATCCCGCTATGATTGTCTCGTTCGCGGATAGCACCACTGAAATGTTGTGGGTAAAACGTGCTTCAAAGGCTTTGCCACACGACGTCCATGAACGCGCATTATCAAAACTAAATATTTTGGACTCGGCAGTTGTTTTGGAGGATTTGCTGCAGCCTCCAGGAAACCACCTCAAGGCTCTGTCAGGCAACCGAAACGGACAATTTAGTATTCGCATCAATCAAAAATGGCGAATTTGCTTTTACTGGACAGATACCGGTCCGGCCGACGTCGAAATTGTCGACTACCACTAAGAAAGGATTGATCATGATTGAACGATATGCACCTATTCACCCGGGTCAAATCCTTAATGAAGAATTCTTAGAGCCCTACGAAATGAGCCAATATCTCCTTGCCAAGCTGATGGGAGTTTCAGCCAGACGCATCAATGAAATTGTCCAGGGCAAGCGCGGAATTACTGCTGACACTTCTATTCGTTTAGGTCGTATTTTCCGAATGAGTGACGAATTTTTCTTGAACCTACAAAAACACTATGACCTTGAGATAGAACGTGATCGACTCGAGGCTGAGTACGTGAAAATCATTCCCTACCCGAAGCCAAAAGACTCGGGCAAGAAAACAAAGGCTAGTTAAACTTTTCCGCCCAAGTGTCCGGCGGACCCATCCAAAGCAAGCCACTAAAAATACCGACGACCACGGCAAGCAAGACCACAATTAGCAGTGCCGGACGCTGAATAAACCAGCGGAACAAACGATCAAACCAGCCGGCATCGCGAGGATCGCTAGAAGCAGCTAGTCGCCAACCACCCTCAAGTAGTCCATTCTTATTGCGACCACGCTCGAACGGAATGGTGGCAAACGGCACAATCGCCAGAGCGATACCCCCGATAATCACACCCGACTTCCAACGCTGGTTCACTCCAACCAAAGCGGCTGAAACTCCGTAACCCAAGAAGACAGCACCGTGGATGCCACCTACGATTGTCGAAACGATTGGTTCAATCACTCCGGTGGCTCGCAAGGTGATCGCAATAATCAATGCTGCCCAGGTGAAGCCTTCGGCAATTGCAAAAAAGTTGAAGAGTTTCTTTGGTGTCATGAGTCCATTCTCTAATAACATCTCGACTAACCTCGGAATATGCCGACTTCAAGTGCAGTAACCACCCTGATTGCACTATTCGCAATCGTTAGTCCAATCACCGCGATTCCAGTTTTTCTCACGCTAACCGCAGGTAGAAGCGTCAAAGAACGTCATGCCGTAGCTGTAAAAACCGCACTGGTATCTGGATTAACTCTTGTGGTTGCCTATTTCCTCGGCGAAGTAATTCTCGGCATCTTACAAATAGACATCAACGCCTTTCGCATTGCAGGAGCTCTAGTCATCGGTGGAATTGGTTGGTCAATGGTGCAAGGTCAAAAAGTTGCGTTGGCCGCAAACCCCTCTGGGGCTGCCGTAGTTCCGCTGGCAATTCCACTAATGGCTGGCCCTGGTGCAATCGCTGCCACCATCACAATTCGATCCACCGAGGGCGGCGCCTACTGGCAAACCTTGGCAATAATTTTGGCGCTCACGGTTGTCTCCTTCGTATTATTCCTTCTGGCGCAGCCGCTGGAGAAACTTCTCGGTGAAACCGGACTCAACATTGTGAGTCGAATATTCGGTCTCCTACTTATCTCAATCGCGGCTTCGTCGGCTATAAACGCGTTCAGCGAAGTATTCCCCGGACTCGCTAGCTAGCGGAAAAGGTAGACTTTTCAGGTTGCCAGGAGAATTCGCCTAGTGGCCTATGGCGCCAGCTTGGAAAGTTGGTTGGGTGCAAGCCCTCGGGGGTTCGAATCCCCCATTCTCCGCAGTGAAAAAGCCCCGGATTTCTCTGGGGCTTTTGTCTTACTTGGCGTTCAGCCGTTGGTTCGCGGTGTTTCTATTACCGGTTGCTGGCTCTAGACGCCCAACCTTGCCAAAGCCAAACGGTGGCATGTTCACATAGATGTTTTCGCTCTTGCCAGGATCAACAATGTAGGTCTCGTGATAGATACCAACTGCAGTCGTGCTTTTAGAGGCTTTGTTGAAGGCTTTCCAGGCTGGCAGATGTTCGGCGTCGGTGGCTTTGGCATAGGCCATGAGCTTCTCTGCGCTTTCCCAATACTGAACCAGGATGAGCGTACGACCCATCCACATTTCATAAGATTTGAACCCGAGCTCAGGATTCTTGAAGAGCTCTGGGAGCATGCGGCCCATGGCCATGAAGACCGGTAGCCAACGATGGATTGCGAAGAAATTGTTGATTCGCATTCCGATCAGGAACAGCACGTAACCATCTTCAGAAACTGCGGTCAAGCGTTCGGTTCTTACCTTTGCCATTTGTTCTACTTTCTCGATGGTTTCCGCGGGTGGTCAAACCTTAGGTTAGCCCTGACCGTTAGTTGAGTGCATCGACGCCCTAGTCAGTGCCTTACGGATTCGCTGAACCGAGACTGGCTCTGCAGTACCGAGTACTTGCGCGAACAGGCTAACCCGCAGCTCCTCAATCAACCAACGCACTGATTCAGCCTTGTCTGCTGGAGCCTTCGCAACCAGGGCAAGCGCCTCGTTTAGTTCAATCTCTGCGATGCGATCACGTTCAGCGTTCTCTAGAAGTTTTTCGATTCGCATTTTGCTGGCCTGCAGGTAAACCGGAATTCTTGTGATTCGTTTTAGGCCGACGGCACTGACAATGTTGCTGCGCATTAGATCGGCAATGTGTGACTTCTCTGCCGCTAAAACATGCAGAACCGACATGTCTTGAACTTCAGATATTGCTTTGCTCGCCTGGCGATGGCTGAGCGCTATTTTCTCGATGATTTTGGCTTGAGCAAAACATGCATCAATGGAGTGCTCGACTACTGCTGCGCGAATGTCATCCGCCATTGCATCCAGCCCTCGGGTAGAAATTTCTTCGTCTGTCTGTGCGGTGATTACATCATCAACAAAGGCAGCGACGTTTTTATAACCCACGGCCACAAGAGATAGCTTTTCCTCTTTGCTGAGGTGTTCGGCTATGTAATCTGCCGGCGACGGAATTTTCTCGAGGACTGTTTGCCTAAGTTCAGAAGTTTTCTTTTCCAGGTTGATCGCAATCTTGGCGGGCATCTCGCCCGCAGAGGTTGGAACTAACTTTTGCTTAAGCGCCTGGAGGTCGATTCCGAGGCCAAGCGTGCGGCCACTATCGTCAATCACTCGATAGGTCATTCTCAACGAAGTTGGTAAGGCTGCGAAATCAAAGTCTGTGGCGGTCATGTGCACGCCGCTAAGCGCTCGCAAGGTCTTGGCTACTGTCTCCACTAGTGGCTCCTCGGGGTGAGGTGGAAGTGTTGCAATCGCCTTTCTAGCCCAGTCGAGCGCTGGCACCACGTTTCGACGAAGGTTCTTCGGTAGTCCCCTGATGAGTTCGGCGATCAGGTCCTCGCGCATTCCTGGCACTAGCCAGTCGAACTCATCTGCGCTCAGTCTTGGAAGGGCGGTCAACGGAATGTCAACGGTGACGCCGTCGTCTGGTGCACCGGGTTCGTAGCGATAACGGAGCTTGAATTCTTCGTCACCAGAATTCCAGATCTTTGGATTATCGGCATTGCTTGCAATCGGACTTTCCTGCGGGAGTAAATCCTCACGGGTCATTGTCAGAAAATCTGGTTTTTCAATCTTGAACTTGCGCCACCAACCCTCGAATGTTCGGGTTGAGAAAATGTCCGCTGGAATGCGGGAATCAAAGACACGGAAAACATCTTCATCGTCTGGCGCATACTGTGGCTTGCGTGCGCGCAAGGCAAGTGCCTCGAGTTGCTTGAGCAACTGTTGATTAGCGCGCTCGAATTGCTGCTTGGAATCCCACTCCCCTTGAACCAGTGCGTGTCGAATAAATAGGTGCCGGCAAAATTCAAGATCAATACGTGAATACTGCATGCGGCGCGACTCAACAATCGGAACACCAAACAACATCACGCGTTCATAGGCGACAACTGCGCCTTGAGATTTTTCCCAGTGTGGTTCACTGAAGCTGCGTCGAACTAAGTCGCCAGCAATCGATTCTGCCCATTCAGGATTGATAGCGGCATTCATCCTGGCAAAAAGGCGACTGGTTTCTACCAGCTCGGCACTCATGATTGCTGCCGGGGCTTTCTTTGCCAAAGTGGAGCCAGGGAACACCACGAACTTTTTGTTATTTGAGCCAATGTATTCGCTGGTAGATTTGGGTTGCTTCAAGCCGATTTGGCTTAGCAGACCTGCGAGAAGACACTGATGAATTCCGTCGGGGTCGATCTTTGCAGTACCTGGGACGATGCCCAATGGTTTGGCGATTGACTTGAGTTGTTTGATTAGGTCTTGCCATTCGCGCACGCGCAAATAATTTAGGTACTCATTTTTACAAAGCCGGCGGAATGCCGATGATGAAAGTTTCTTCTGCTGTTCCTCGATGTAGTTCCACAAATTCAGCAAACTCAAGAAGTCGCTGGTCGGGTCGGCAAATCTGGCGTGGGCCTGCTCTGCCTGCTGGCGCTTGGCTAGTGGGCGTTCGCGAGGATCCTGAATGGTTAGCCCCGCCACGATAATCATTACCTCGCGGGCAAGGTCATGCTTTTTGGCCTCCAGAAGCATTCGCCCGAAACGAGGCTCAATGGGCAGGCGGGCAAGGTCACGGCCGGTCTTGGTTAGTTCGACTGACTTACTTTTAGGGTCCTTCACCGCACCGAGCTCGCCTAGCAGACCTATGCCATCTTTTACTCCGCGTGCGTCTGGTGCTTGCAGAAATGGAAATGCCGAGATGTCGCCAAGGCCGAGCTGTGCCGATTGCAAAATTACCGAAGCGAGGTTGGTGCGCAGAATCTCTGGGTCGGTGAATTCAGGCCGGGCTTGAAAATCTTCTTCCGAATAAAGGCGAATAACTACGCCGGGGCTGGTTCTACCGGCGCGGCCAGCGCGCTGATTGGCACTAGCTTGGGAGATCGCTTCAATCGGCAGCCGCTGAACTTTTGCTCGCGGACTGTAGCGAGAGATACGAGCGGTACCGGCGTCAATCACGTATTTGATATTTGGAATCGTGAGCGAAGTCTCAGCGACGTTGGTTGCCAAAATAATTCTTCGTCTTAGCCCAGCAACTTTACTGGTTTCAAAAACTCGATGCTGCTCGGCCGTGCTAAGTCGTCCATAGAGTGGCAACACCTCAATACCTTTACCTAACGAACCCGAAGTTATTCGGCCCTCGATGGCATCCTGAACATCTCGAATCTCTGATTCGCCAGACAAAAACACCAATGTGTCACCGTCTGGTTCGGCTTTCAAATCTTCAAGGGCACTGACGATGCCATCAAGATAATCGCTGGCCGTGGTCTCTTCGTCAGGGTCGGCATCATCGCCAGCTTCACGAGCAGTTTCTAAATATCGAATCTCGATTGGAAAGGTCCGGCCACTGACTTCAATAATTGGAGCATCGTTGAAGTGTTTACTAAATGACTCCGGATCGATGGTTGCCGAGGTCACAATTACCTTTAGGTCTGGACGCTTTGGCAGCAGCTGCTTTAGGTAACCAAGTAAGAAGTCGATGTTCAAACTTCGTTCGTGTGCCTCATCGATGATGATGGTGTCGTAAGGCTCAAGGTTTCGGTGACGCTGGATTGCATTTAGCAAGATGCCGTCGGTCATCACCTTGATTTTGGTGTTGGCGCCGGCCTTGTCGGTAAAGCGCACCTGGTAGCCAACTAGTTCACCTAGCTCAACCTTTAGTTCCTCAGCAATGCGCTCGGCGACCGCTCGAGCCGCAATTCGTCGAGGCTGGGTGTGTGCAATGCTTGTGCGCCCAAGCTCAAGACACATCTTCGGAATCTGTGTTGTCTTACCCGAACCGGTTGCACCAGCAATTACCACTACTTGGTTGTCTCGAATAGCCTCGAGAATTTCCTGCCTGCGCTGACTAACCGGCAGGTCGGCCGGATAGCTGATCAGCATCGCAGTTTGAGGGGTATTCACCCTGTAATGCTATTTCCCAAGCGAGCGAGTAGAACTCACCTGGTGTGGACCTCGAGACGCCTTGTTCTAGCCGGCTAGAAGTCGGTTAGTTTTACTAACTTTCGCTTTTTCGGCAAGTTTGCGTAGTCCCACTGAATGGTCTTGGACTTCTTTAGGCTGCGCTTGAAGACTTTGAGATCAAAAGTTTCAAGCGCTTCGGCCGCCATGCCGGCAGCCTTGAACTTACCGATTGCTTCGAGCGCCGGTTCGTCGAATGATTGACCACTCCAGAACAGAATTCTTAGCGAAGCCTTCTGCCGGTGGTAGCCGACAATCGGGTTGCCGTCGATAAACCAAACCGGATGACCATGCCAAACCTTGCCTGTTGCCTTAGGCAGTTCCTTCTCGATGGTTGCCCTAAGCAGCTCACAGATTTCTTGGTCTGCCGGAGAAAGTTTTTTGCTGTATTCGAGAATATCGCTCATGGCTACCAAACGTCAGGGCGGTCGGTTTCGACCGTTGCATCTCCCGAGGCATCGGCTAGAGCCATGCCGCCTGCTCGCACACACAACCAACGCAACTCTTCAGTTGAGTTTGGATCGCAGCGCCACTTAATCCAGGTTTCTGGGCTTACCCGAATAATGGTTCCAGCGGAGACTTCGACGCAGTCGTCATTGAGGCCCATCTGGCCCTTGCCGTTGATGAAGATGTAGAGCTCTTCAACGATTGAGTGCTTGTGCCAGTAAGGCGCTTCTTCGCCGGCAACCAACGAATTGACCGTGAGACCCATGTATTGCAGGTCCATTTCTTTGTCGACAACGCGGCGGCCGTCTCTTGATGTTTCAGGGCGGAATCCGCCAAAGTAACTGCGCCACTCTTCTGGGTCGCCAACATTTAGTACTTCGTATCCAGTCATGGGTTCAGACTATAGGCAGGAGTAAGTTTGGCTTTAGGTGATTTGGATGCGCAAAGAAATTCGTGGTTACAACGAGGTTCGCGAAGCTGCTCGTGATTGGGAGACCTACTCGAGCGATCTACTTGGCGACCGGGACGTTCGCGACTACCGTCAACTTCCGCTCGAGGCAGACCCGCCTCGGCACACAAAATTCCGTATGGCACTCAACCCGGTTTTCAGCCCTGGCGCGTTGAGGCCGCTTGCCCCCGACTTCGAGGAACTGGCTAAAAAACTTATCTCAGAGCTCGACGACGAGTTCGAAGTTCTTGAGGACTTAGTCATTCCCTATGTGATTGGCTGCCTGACCATTATTTATAAACGTCCACAAGATTTTGCTGAATGGCGCGCGTGGGGTCCGGATGTTTGGAATGCAGGAGCCTACATGCGTGGCGAAGATGTTCACGCTGCGGAACTAGCCCATCGAAATCGAGATTTTTCGGTGAAGAGTCCACGCGATGGTGCCGTGCTTCAAGAATATTTAGATCGAGTCTTTGACGAAGCTGAAAAGCGAGTTGCCGCTGGTGAACCCGAGCGCGACATTTGGGATTTCGTTGCAGCACTCGTAATTGATGATGTTCCAGTGAATCGCAAAGAGATGCAGGGTATTGCTAACGTGCTGCTTGCCGGTGGCCGAGACACAGTAATCAAACTTCTTGCCGGATTTGTTTGGCACTTGATGAACAAAACTGAAGATGCAGATTTTATTCGTGAGAGTGACGAGAACTTTCGCCCCGCAATTCAGGAGATGTCGCGCTATCTGACTCCGCTTCCAAGAATGGAACGAGTGCCTCGAGAGTATGCGGTTGGCACCGATGCCGAACGAAACCCGGATAACTATGTTCTGCTCGGCTTTGTTTCAGCCAACCACGATCGTGAACGGTTCGAGAACCCGGAAGCAATAGATTTCCATCGGGAGCGCAATGCTCACATCGCTTTTGGTTTTGGCCCGCACAGCTGCCTGGGTCAGAACATCACCGAGATTGAGACGGTGGCCTTTCTGAAGGCCGTATTGCCTGCCATTTCGGGCTGGAAGCCAGCTGCCGAGCCAAAAATCGAGTGGGTTGATGAACCTCTCGCTGATGGTTCAACCACCCGTTACCTAGACAAATTCAAGGCGATTGAGCTTCTAAAGCTCGGCAGTGTGAGCGCCTAGCCCCTCTGCTGCTTCGAGGGTTCGGTGGTCGATAAAGATGCTGGCACCGGTGTCGAACTTTGCAATTTCAGCCATGTCAGCATCAGTGAGTTCGAAACCAAAGACGTCGAAGTTTTCTGCGATGCGATCCCGGTGCACAGACTTAGGGATCACCACAACGTCGCGCTGAATCAACCAGCGAAGTACAACCTGAGCAATTGTTCTTCCGTGAGCTTCGGCGATTTTAGATAGTTCCGGATCGCTAAATAGGTTGTTTCGCCCCTGGGCCAAAGGTGCCCAAGATTCAATCTGCACTCCACGCTCTTGCATCTGCGCCTGATATTCAGCACGCTGAAAATATGGATGAGTTTCAATCTGGTTAACCATCGGTGCAATTTCGTTGTGAACGATTAGATCGGCAAGTCGATCCGGGTAGAAGTTCGAAACTCCAATTGCCTTGGTGCGGCCTTCTTTGTAAAGTTTTTCGATCCCGCGCCAAGCGCCGTGCACATCGCTAAACGGCTGGTGAATTAGGTAGAGGTCTAGATAGTCGAGGCCAAGCTTGTCGAGTGACTTATCAAAGGCTTTGGGTGCGGTGTGTTCACCCGCATCTTGAATCCACATTTTGGTGGTGATGAATAATTCTTCGCGTGCGATACCGCTTTGCTTGATTGCATTGCCAACAGCTTTTTCGTTTCTGTAAATGGCTGCGGTGTCGATGTGGCGGTATCCAACTTCAAGGGCATCGAGAACAGCCTGGGTGCACTCTTTTTCGTCTGGAATCTGGAAAACACCAAATCCTAGGATTGGCATCTCAACGCCGTTGGCTAACTTCACATTCTTCATGCTCGGAGTCTATGCGAGTGAAAGTTTGAGCAGGTATTGGCCGCCGCCGGGGCTAACTTCAAGGTTGAACTTGGTATTTGGTGAGAGCCGAGTGAGTCGATCTAGCAGCCAGGCTTCAACCGCTTTGGCATCTGATTCGGCTGGGCAGCGAGCAATGGCCTCGCGGCCGCCCTTCTTGATTAGGCGCTCAACGCTCTCAATAATCGGTGCCGGGTCGCCCACGATCAGGTCTTTCGGCCATTGCACCACGGGGGCAATCTTGCCCTTCATGGTGTTGCATTGGCGGTGAGCCAGCCGTTCGGCCGCACCCTTGTTTCCCTTGGCAATCCAGTAGCTATCGGTGCTAGGCCCGAGGTCGGAGTTCACGGATGCGTCTGGGTCAACTGACTTGTCGCACAACCAGCAAATCCAGCCATCGTTTTGGCCAATCTCGTTCAAATCGCTCATGGGTTGAATACTACGTATTTATTGGCTAATTGTGTCTCGGTGAGTTTTCGGCACAAGATTGACCTATGAGATTTGTAGACCTTTCGGTTCACCTAGATAACGAGACCCCGCTAGACCCTCCGTTCTTGCGCCCAAAGATTGAGTACAAGAACCACCAAGAGGGCCTAAAGGATATGTTCATGATGTACGGCGTTACGCCAGAACAACTTCCAGACCAGCAGGGACTCGCCGCTGAAACCGTCACCATCACGACTCACTCGGGCACTCACATCGATGCCCCTTGGCACTACCACCCAACTCAGAACAATGGTGAAAAAGCCTGGACCATCGACGAGGTTCCGCTCGACTGGTTCTTCCGTCCTGGCGTGAAGATCGACCTCACCCACCTTCCTAACGGAACCATCGTGAAGCCTCACCACATCGAAGAGGCACTAGAAAAGATCAACTACAAACTTCAGCCATACGACATCTGCCTCTTCCACACCATTGCCTCATCGGCCTATGGTCGCGAAGACTTCATCGACACCGGCATTGGTTTTGGCGATGAGATCACAATGTGGCTAACCGATCAGGGTATTCGTGTTGTTGGCACCGATGCATGGGGTTGGGATCTTCCGGTTTCAATCGCTCGCAAAATGTTCGAAGAAACTGGCGACCCTTCATTGATTTGGGATGGACACAAGGCCGGCCGCAAAGTTGCTTACTGCCAAATTGAAAAGTTGCACAACCTCGAGTCGATTCCTGCAACCGGATTCACAGTTGCCTGTTTCCCAACCAAGGTTCGCGCAGCATCAGCCGGCTGGACTCGCGCGGTAGCAATCTTCGACAACTAATAGTCTTGCTGAGTGGAAACTTATCTACTCTTTGCAGTGACTTGGTTTGCCGCTGCGGCAACCCCCGGTGGCGACACCATGTTGCTACTCGGTAAGTCGCTAGCTAACGGCTGGAAATCCACAATCCCCTACTCGCTTGGCATCATCATTGCCAAGGTCGGAATGATCACCCTCACCTATCTCGGGGTTGCCACCCTGATGCTCCAGGCTCCGATTGCATTTTCGATTCTCAAGTACGTTGGCGCAACTTTTCTGCTCTGGCAGGCCTGGCGCATGTGGCGGGCTGGCCGAGCCGAGGTAAAAACCCGCAACGAGCCATTCTGGCCGGCGGTTGGCACGGCAATTCTCTATGGAGCAGCCAACCCGCAACCTTGGATGTTCTACATCTCAGTAATGCCGCAGGTTTCAGGCAAGACCGAACTATGGATTCTGAACGCGATTGTCACGGTTGGCTTCATCGGCATCACGGCGTTTTATGCTGGTTTGGCAGTGCCGATTCGTCGATGGATGTTGCAGGGGAACAACGGCGTCTGGCTCAATCGCGCAGTAGCAATTTTGTTTGTAATTCTGGCAATTACTTTTATCGTTCGATAGGAATCCCCATGGCAAAGGCCGAGCAGGTTTTTAGCAAAGAAGAAAAGGCAGCGATGCGTGCCGCGGCTGCCGAGCGGCGCAAGAAGTTTGGCCCGGAAGAACATGCAGCCGAAGTGGTTGCCAAGATTAAGGCGATGGCACCTGCCGATCGCAAGATCGCCGAAAAGGTTCACAAATTAGTGGCACAGATTGCACCAGAGCTAGAGCCCCGCACTTGGTATGGAATGCAGGCCTACTACTCTGGCGCTAAGGCAGTGCTTTTTTTTCAAGACTCTGGAAAATTCAAAGTGCGTTACTCAACTCTCGGATTCAACGATGTCGCCAATCTAGATAAGGGTTCAATGTGGGCAACCAGCTTCGCGCTAATAGCCTGGGATGCTGAAGTTGAAAAGCAAGTGTCCGCACTGATTAAGAAGGCTGTGAAGGGAATCAAATAAATGGCAAAGCCGATTGATTTTGTAAACGTCTCTACCTCAGGGCTGGAAAAATCAAAGTTCGCAGAGGAACTTGCCGGAGTGCGAGCAAACGAGGCCCGCTACTTTAAGAACAATTACGGCCACGACTTTGTTACCAAGCCAGCCGATAAGGCAGCCACGCTGATCAAGCGCATGAACAAGGCCCTTGCAGAACGAGACATTGTGGTGAAGTCAGAGCCACTCGAAGCTGCCGACTTTGTCACTGAGAACATTCGCTGGACATACGTCTTTTATAAAAGCGGGCTATCACTCAACATCCTTTACACGCTCGATAACCCCAAGAAGCGTGCGGTTGGCATCAAGCTATGCGAGAACATGGAAGTGCCAGCCGAGTTTGCAGACAAGTTCAAATTCGCTCGTCAGAAGTCCAAACTGGCTGGCACTATCCGTGGTTCTTACTTCGTACTCAAAAACGAGTACTAAAAGTATTTAGTTATTGCCGGTTAGCAGCGGTGCAAGCACACCTGAGAATACCTGCCAAGCTAATCCACTCTTCGCTACCAAGCTCAACGTGATGTAAGAACGCTCACCCTGAAGGTAGCTCGCCCACTTACCAAGTTGCTTGTACTGCGCCCACTGGTTGAAGGCAAAGGTGAAGAATGCAATGAAGATCGAAACCATAATTCCGATTACGAAACCTGGAACTTCTGCCTCGTTGGTTGAACCTGGCTGGATGACCATGAAGAATACGGTGAACCATGGGACCACACCAACCATTGATCCGAAAATAAACGGAAGCAATTTGCCAGTGCCTGGCTTCTCGTACTTCTCTTGAAGTGCACCAAACAAAATCATGGCTGCGTTTAGTCCGAAGATGTTGACCAGTGCGTTGATGTCGGTAACGCCCGTTAGCTGAGCAATCAAGAAGATCATGATTGATGAGCTGAGTGAATACTCTGCCCAGCGGAAGTAGTTGTGGTTTGCCATCAAGCCGTTTTTGTAACGGTTGAAGAAGGCAGGTGTAATCACCAAGAAGTGGAATAGTGCGCTGAGTCCGAGGAACCCAACCAATCCGTAACCCATGTTCACGGTGAAGAGGTCTACGCGCTCTGGTGGAATCGGGCTACCCGGAGGGCCTGCCATGTAGTCGGCGGTAACGCCAAATTCCGCCTGAGCATTTAGTGCTGCGATGGTAGCCAACATTCCGGCTGCCTGTAGCAGGTGCGCTGCACCAGCAACAATGTTGTAAACGCGGATGCGCTTGATCTGAGTTTCCTGATCGCGGACTTTTTTAGCCATTTTGTTCCCCTTTGAACGATCTCTTAACACTCAATCTAGGGCAAACCAGCCGCGATACCTATGTGGCGAGGTTAGCCAGTTTCAGAAAGAAATCTTCCATCATCAGGCGGTTATCTATCGTGTGATAAACAGTGATCTCTCTGCCCGGCTTACTTCTGTCGTAATGACCTCGCGAATCAAGCGCGAATGATGGCTGGCGCTTGCAGACAGACTCGCCGTCGCCACCCAAAGCGGTTTGCAGACAGCTAATCAAGACCAAAGGGCTGTCGCCAAGGACGAACACTTCACCGAAGTTGATGCCAATCGAGTAAGCGAACTTTTCGATGTCTAGGTAGCAATCCCAAATGAATGCGCCGAGCTCATTCACATTTGCCATTCGGTTTACCATCTCGATTCGAGAGGCCTTAGTTTGAGCGTAGGTTGTTCGAGGCACTTGAACCAACTCGATATCGCTCTGATTAAAAATCACCTGGGCTGCAAAGAGGTCGGCCGAGAAATTGAACTCCGGCTCCGAGTCGGCCGTTTCTTCATAGCCGGGGCCGCCGATAAGCACCAACTTGAGTTTGCTGGCAATACTTGGCTCTTTTAAATATGCGCTCGCGATTGTAGTGAGCGATCCCCCACAAAGCACATATAGAGGTAGACCGCTACTTTCATCCAGCGCCTCCTGGATTAAGAAATCAACCGCAGCCGATTGAGTAGGAGCGTCGATTGCTGTCATTCCGGTTTCGGCACCGGCCAAGATTTTTCCTTGGTAGCCGCAATAATCTGCCACGCGTTGAGCCAATTTCGCACCTGCATCCGAAGGTAGCTGCGGAACTGGCCAAGGTACATCAGTCAGCAAGTGGCTACTCACCACTGCTTTCACATCTGCAGTCTTTGAAAGCAGCAAGTGCGCCAACTGAATCAAACCATCTGGGTCTCCTGCGTAGTCATTGTCAGTAATGACTCGAAACTTGGGGTGAACTTCGTATTCGAATTTGGTCATGTTCCATAGTTTATGGTTGGCCTAGGCTGAAGCCATGAGGTTTCAAAACAAAGTAGTTGTGATTACCGGCACCGCAGGTGGCCAAGGTCGCGAAGCGGCAATTCGATTTGCAAGCGAAGGAGCAATTGTTGCGGGATGCGATGTGAACGCTGCCGGAAATAATGAAACCGCAAATTTGGTAGCCGCAGCCGGTGGCAAAATGATTGCCCACTCGCCCATCGACCTCACCAATGAAACCGAAGTTGTCGCCTGGATTTCTGATGTGGTGTCGCAAGCCGGGAAAATCGACGTGCTCTATGCCAATGCCGGTGCCACGAAATTCTCGCCGGTGGCAGAAACAACTTTTGACGACTGGCAGTTTGTGCTCAAGCACGAACTCGATTTGGTTTTCTTGCCGATCAAGCACGCCTGGAAGCACTTGATTGAAAGTAAGGGCAACATCATTCTGGTTGGCTCAACGGCTGGCGTCGCCGGTTCGGTTACCAACACCCGGGTGGCTCACTCGGCTACCAAAGGTGGAGTGATTGCCATGGGCAAGCAGCTTGCCGGCGAAGGAGCTCAGCACGGAATTCGTGTGAACACGGTGAGCCCGGGCATGATTCGCACGCCGGCAACCGAGAATGATTTACTCGCTGCAGATCACCCAATGCGCAATATCGAGCAGGCTATTCCGCTAAAACGCATCGGCACAGCCGCCGAAGTGGTGAACTGCGCGATGTTCTTGGCAAGCGATGAGGCTTCATACGTGACCGGCGCCAACCTTATGGTTGATGGCGGTTGGTCTGCCGTGCTGCCTGGCTAGTCGGCGACGAAGTTTCTGAACTTCGGGGTTAACCGAAGCAAGATAAACATGGCAACCACGATGCCAATGCCACCGAAAACCGGGCCAGCCCAGAGGCCAATCAGCGTGGCCATGACACCCGCATAGACATCTCCTAAACGCGGGCCACCGCCAACCACCGAAATGAATAACCCAATGAGTCGGCCACGCATGTGATCTGGTGCAACGGTCTGCATCATCGAGGTTCTAAAAATTGCAGAAACTTCGTCGGATGCACCGGTGCCATACATTGCGAATGCGGCCACCGCGAGAGCAACGTAGTTTGCCGATTCAAAGGTGTTACCCGGGTGACCAAATATTCCGGTGCCCATCACCAAGAGCACGAATCCGAGCAATGCAATAAATAGGCCGTAGATTTTTACAGAATTAGCGATTGCAATTCCCTGTCGCTTGATTCCGGTGAGCCGACCGCTAAATGCGCTGGTTGAGAATGATCCGGCCGCAGCTGCCGCAGTTAAGATTCCAACCGTGATTGGCCCGCCACCGATAACAACTGCCGAAGCAGCTGGCAGCAAAACATACGGACGGCCGAGCACCATTGCAAAAATATCTACGATGAAGCCAGCACCAATTTCAGGAAATTGCTTTAGATAAACAATTGATTCTTTGAAAGATTTCCAGCCTGGCCTAGTTGCGTTTTCACCAACATGCATTTTTGGCAAGTTCAGAATTCCCAAGAATCCGGTTGCGGTTAGCGCCAGGTCTGCTGCAAATGCAAAAGAGAAATTAGAAACTGCAACCAGCACGCCGGCGAGCGCCGGGCCAACCATCACCTGAGTTCCCAGGGAAATTCCATTTAGAGCACTGGCTTTGGTAATTAGTTCCTTCGGCAGAATTCGCGGAATCGATGCGTGCCGTGCGCTGCCGAGAACCGTTGCCGAGACCGCCGTAATCGTGGTGCAAAGGTAGATCGGCCAAACCGGCGCGTGATATCCGCCAAGTTGGGCAAAGTCTTCAACGATGCTTAAAGCGAGCAGCCCGGCGGTTGAGGTGAACATTACGGTGGCCGCAATTATCATTACTAGCCTGCGCTCAAAGGCGTCGGTGATCATTCCGCCAATTGGGCCCGAAAGCACCATCGGCACCAGTGCGATACCGCCAACCAGGGCAACCGCAGCGGTGTCGTGGGTGATGTCGTAGATAAGAAGTGCCACGGCAACCAGGGTGAGCTGACTACCGAGGCCGCTGAGCAAGGTTCCCCACCAGAGGCGGGCAAAGGCCGGCGCCTCTTTGAGTGGGGTGAGATCGACCAGATTCCGGCGCATGGCAGTAGTTTCAGACATTACGGCTAAGCCTAAACCAGCAAAAATAGCCGATAGCTGCCATTCCTAAGGCTTTGTATACCTGCTGGCTGGCGAGATTACTCTTTTTATAACGACCCAAGCGGGAGAGGCCAGTCAATGACGACTATTTATTCATCGGCGCATGAAGCGCTGGCGGGCAAACTCTTTGACGGAGCCGTAATCGCCGTCGGCGGATTCGGCATCAGCGGCAACCCATTTGACCTAATCGAAGTGGTTCGCGACTCAGGCGTTAAAAATCTCACCATAATTTCAAACAACATGGGTGTAGATGGTCATGGACTTGGCCTCCTTCTAGAAAACCACCAGGTAAGCAAAGTCATCGCCTCATATGTGGGTGAAAATAAATACTTCGCAGAGCAGTACCTCGCCGGAGCTATCGAAGTGGAGTTCAACCCACAAGGCACCCTCGCAGAGCGCATGCGTGCCGGTGGCGCCGGAATCGCCGGCTTCTACACTCGTACCGGAGTTGGTACCTTGGTTGCCGAAGGCAAAGAGCACAAAACTTTTGACGGCCAGGAATATATTCTCGAACGCGGACTTGTGGCCGACATTGCTCTGGTGCACGCATATCAAGCAGACCGCGCCGGAAACTTGATTTACCGATACACGGCGCGAAACTTTAATCCGGTGGTTGCTCAGTGCAGCAAGTTCACCGTGGCGGAAGCAGAGATAATCACGGACGAGTTCCTCGATCCAAACGTCGTGGTCACTCCTGGAATATTCGTTCAAGCACTAGTCAAATCTGCTCCGCGAGAAAAGCCGATTGAACAACGCACCGTCCGTCCGCGCACCGAAGGAGCTAACTAATGCCTTGGACTCGCGATGAAATGGCCGCACATGCGGCAGAAGAACTCAAGGATGGCACTTACGTAAACCTAGGCGTCGGTATTCCTACACTGGTCTCGAATCACATTCCTGCTGGAGTAAACGTAACCTTGCAGAGCGAAAATGGCTTACTCGGAATTGGCCCTTTCCCGATTGATGGCCACGAAGACGCGGACATGATTAACGCGGGCAAGCAGACCATCACGCTGATGCCTGGCGCATCCATTTTTGACAGCGCGACTTCATTTGGCATGATTCGAGGGGGTCACGTTGACATCGCGATTCTTGGTGCCATGCAGGTATCTGCTCATGGTGACCTGGCCAACTGGACCATCCCGGGCAAGCTGGTCAAGGGGATGGGCGGGGCTATGGACCTGGTAGCCGGAGCCCCTCGAGTCATCGTGATCTCTGAGCACAATGCCAAGGATGGCTCCCCGAAGATTGTTGAAACGTGCGACCTTCCGCTCACCGGAGCACGGTGCGTTGATCGCATCGTCACCGACCTAGCTATCTTCGATGTTGACGACCACGGACTCACCCTGGTCAAGATGGCACCCGATGTAACCATCGAAGAATTGCGAGAAAAAACCGGAGCAGCTTTTCGAGAGAAGAAATAAATGACCGCAATCATCGCAGGTTACGCTCGTACACCGTTTTGCAAAATCAACGGACAGCTTGCAAACTTCAGTGCACCAGAACTTGGTGCCCATGCCATCAAGGCTGCGCTTAAGCGTGCTGGCGTCGCCGCCGAAAAAGTAGAACGTGTAATTGGTGGCCAAGTTGTGCAGGCGGCTGTCGGACAAAACCCTGCGCGCCAGTCTGCTGTGCACGCAGGAATTCCACTCGGTGTTCCAGCTATCACCATCAACTCGGTTTGCCTCTCGGGCGCAGAGGCAGTGGCTTATGCAACTCGTTTAATTGAATCAGGCGAAGCAGATGTAGTGGTTGCAGTTGGCCAGGAATCGATGTCGCAGGCACCGCATGCCTGGGTGGGATCACGCCAGGGTAAGAAGTATGGCGACGTAAATCTAGTCGACACTTTGCAACTAGATGCACTCACCGATGCATTCCAGAAAATCACCATGGGTGCGGCCACCGAAGAAAGTACCAAGAAACTCGGAACCTCACGTCAGGCTCAAGATCTAATCGCGGTTGACTCACACCTTCGTGCTGAGAAGTTCCGCTCGATGGTTGATCAAGAAATCGAGCCCATCGAAATTACTTCGCGTGGCAAGACCACTTCAATCAGTACCGATGACGGCGTGCGGGCAGATACTTCACTCGAGAGCTTGGCTGCGCTGAAGCCAGCATTTGCGGCCGACGGCACAATCACCGCGGCAAACTCATCGCAGCTCACAGATGGCGCTGCTGCCATGATATTGGTGAGCGAAAAGTTTGCAGCCAGCAATGGAATCAAAGGCATAGCCAAGGTGCTTGCCCACTCAATCGTGGCCGGGCCTGACTATTCGCTGAACCTTCAGCCAGCCAACGCGGTCAAAGCTGCTGCAGCCAAGGCAGGAGTGGCAGTTTCAGACCTCGAGCTATTCGAGTTAAACGAGGCATTTGCTGCAGTTTCTGTGGCCTCAACCGAGGCACTCGGCGCTCACACCGACCAGGTAAACATTCACGGTGGCGCCATTGCCATCGGGCACCCGGTTGGCGCATCCGGCGCACGAATCGTTGGTCACTTGGCTCGAACACTCGCTGAACTTGGTGCTGGTCATAAGGGTGCCGTTGGAATTTGTGGCGGTGGCGGCCAGGGCGTTGGCATCGTGCTCGAGTCACTGGGAGGCAACTAATGAAACTCGGACGATGGACTCATAAAGGTCAAGACTTCGAAGGCTTTTTTGTTGGAGATCACCAGGATTACCACGCGGTGCCTTTCAACAATGGCTTGACCATTCAGTCACTTCTGGAACTTGGGCTACCAACAGCGCTCAAAGTGGTTGGTTCGCATGACCAAGCAACCAAGCACGCGGCAGATGAAATTTCATTACTCGCACCACTAAAGCCGGTCACCGTTCGTGATGGCGTAGCCTTCGAGGCACACGTTGAAGGTGTAACCCAGAGCATCGACAACTCAACGGGTGTCGTTGACGAGTGGTACGACTTTCCAACTTTCTACTTCACCAACCCACACGCAATCATTGGCACCGACGCGGTGATGTCACCACCACCAAGTGAGAAACTCGACTACGAACTTGAGCTTGGAATCATTGTCGGCTCAATCGATGGCGAACCTGGCAGAAACCTGACACCAGAAAAAGCCAAGCAGGCAATCTTTGGCTACACCATCATGAACGACTGGTCGGCTCGCGACATTCAGGCTCGCGAAATGAAGGTGCGCCTTGGCCCTGCAAAGGGTAAAGATTTCGCAACCACAATCGGGCCATGGATTGTCACAGCAGATGAATTTGAAGATCGATTAGACAGCGAAGGTTTCTTGCCGCTCAACATGAAAGTTTGGGTTAACGGCGAACTCTATGGCGAAGATTCGCTTTCGAATATCGGTTGGCCGCTTAATGAACTGGTTGCATATGCGTCACGCAACACCATGGTGGCCCCTGGCGATCTAATTGGTTCTGGCACCTGCGGCTGGGGCGGTTGCCTCGCTGAGCTTTGGGGTCGCAACGGTGAACTAACCCCTGCCCCACTTAAGGCTGGCGACGAGGTTAGGATGACGGTCGAAGGTATTGGCACCATCAGCAATATCGTTGGCCAGTCAGTTGCCGCCCCGGCAATACCTAGGGCTCGACAGAAACTCTAAATAAGGCTGGCAGCTTGGCGAGCAGCGCCGAGCGCCACGTATTCATTAGCCTTTGGCACGGTAACGCCCTCGCCAAATATCTCACGAGCGATCTGCCGCACCGCCGGGTTGGCCGCCGCACCACCAATCAAGAAGATTTTGTTGATGTCGAATCCGTTGCCCTCGAGAATTTCTTTGCCAACTCCCAAACCTCGAAGCATTCCCTCGATGGCTGCACGTGCGATATTTTCACGGGTGCCGGTGCCAATTCTTAGCCCCTCGATGGTTGCGGTTGCATCTGGAAGGTTAGGGGTTCGCTCGCCTTCAAAGTAAGGCGTCAGTTTTACGCCTTCTGCGCCAGGCTTTGCAGCCAGAGCCAGTCTGCCTAGTTCATCAAAGTCAACGTTAAGTAACTTTGCCGCCCAATCCAAAACTCGTGCTGCGTTGAGCGTGCAAATAAGTGGCAGGTAGTGACCATCTGCAGATGCGAATCCGGCAATTGCGGCAGATTCATCTGCGCTCGGACCTGGCACCACGCCAAAGATGGTTCCGCTCGTGCCGATAGAAATCGCGATGTCGCCACTCTGCAAATTCAAACCCATTGCTGCGCCGGCATTGTCGCCCATGCCGCCGCCAAGTATGACTTCGCCGGTGGCGCCAAGTTCGGCGCCGATCGAAGTTGCAATCTTGCCGGCCACTTGCGCTGCCTGCAAAACCTTTGGCAAAACTATTTCGTGATCGATCACAAAATCAATAATGGCTGTCACATATTGGTTTGAAGTTCCATTGAAATAACCGGTGCCTGATGCATCGCTTCGATCGGTAACCAGTTGATCGAGTTGCGGGCCGAATTCAGATTCTCCCTCGGGGCCGTAACCGGCAAGACGCCAGGTTAGGTAATCGTGCGGAAGACAAACCGCTGCAATAGTTTTTGCAATTTCTGGTTCATTCTGCGAAACCCATAGCAACTTGGTTGCCGTGAACGAAGCCACCGGAACCGAACCGGTGTGCTCGGTGAGATACTGCTTTCCAAACTTTTCGATAATTTGATCGGCTTGGCTAGCACTGCGAGTGTCGTTCCAGAGCAGAGCCTTGCGCACCACGCGTCCGTCTTTGTTTAGCGCAACCAACCCGTGCTGCTGCCCGCCAACGCTGAGCGCCTTGACTCCGCCTAGCCCGCCGGCCTGCTGAATGGCGGCCTTTAGAGCCGTCCACCAGAGCTCCGGGTCTACCTCGGTGCCGTCAGGGTGAGCGGTTTTAGCCTCGCGAACCACCTCGAGCGTCTTGGCATCGCAAACCAAAACCTTGCAGCTTTGGGTTGATGAATCGATGCCAACGACGAGGTCGGTCATTAGCCGCGCGCTCCCATTAGGTGCTCCATTGCCAACTGGTTCAAGTGAACAAAGTTGAAGCCCTTGCCATTGAAGTAGGTTCCCGGGTCGAACGATGAGTCTGACGCGAGAAGATCGTCGAAGCTCTCGCCTGGGTTAAGAGTGCTCTTGCTTAGCTCATCAACGCGAGCAGCCTTGAGCGCCGCCTGAACTTCTGGGTCGTTCTGGAATGCCTGAGCGCGTTCCTTAAGCAATAGGTACATGCGCATGTTGGCTGCAGCCGATGCCCAAACTCCCTTGATGTCTTCGGTGCGTGATGGCTTGTAGTCAAAGTGGCGAGGTCCATCGTAGGTGTGCTTACCGTCGTTGCCGAATTCAAGCAGGTGCACGAGTGAGAATGCGTTGGCAAGATCGCCGTGACCAAAGACGAGGTCTTGGTCGTACTTAATTCCGCGCTGACCGTTTAAGTCGATGTGGAATAGCTTGCCGGCATCAAGTGCCTGCGCAATTCCAGCGGTGAAGTTCAAGCCAGCCATCTGCTCGTGACCAGTCTCAGGGTTTAGTCCAACAAGTTCTGGGCGGTCAAGTGTTTCGATGAATGCAAGTGCGTGACCAACGGTTGGCAGCAAGATGTCGCCGCGTGGTTCGTTTGGCTTTGGCTCAATTGCAAACTTAATGCCGTAACCCTTTTCAGTTACGTAGTCGCCGAGTAGGTTTAC
>JACCDN010932264.1_pt1 | contig 37902 bp, 38 predicted proteins | sample 7441691 | NCBI WGS metagenome assembly JACCDN01 (sample SAMN15323439, study PRJNA562643) | freshwater metagenome | isolation source: river surface water | place: USA:Blue River Watershed | collected 2017-08-16
AAAGTCTCTACCTACTATGCAGCATTCAGTAGCACTGTCGGCTATCATAACTACGCTCCTACCCTCCTCACTTATCAAGCTCTCATGACAGCCAAAGAAGTCGGGAGCGACATCTTTGATTTTGGAGGGACCTACGACGAAAGATATCCCCGAATGTACAAAAAATGGCAAGGTTTTACAAAATTTAAAGAAGGTTTTAACCCCACAACCATAAAATATCCACGCACCAAACTACAATTATTTTGGTAATACGAACAGTGGATGCAGATGTATTTCACAGTCAAAAAATTTATCGCAGAGCGGGCAGCTCGAGATCGAGGTCGCTGCGATAGCAAGCGCAGACAGACCGCTTTTTTGCGTGAAGTACATCGAAATCTACATGTGAGTATCTTTAATCCAAGTAATCCTGGAGCATCCGTCTCTTACTCGGGTGTTTTAGTTTGCGTAGAGCCTTAGCCTCAATTTGCCTTATACGCTCACGTGTCACCCCAAACTCTCTCCCCACTTCTTCTAAGGTCATAGGTTTGGCTCCCCTGAGACCAAATCTCATCTCTAGCACCTTGCTCTCGCGATCAGAAAGGCCTGACAGTACTTCTTCGATATTCTCGCGTAGTAGTCGCTGAGTTGTTAATTCATATGGAGACGCCTGTTTGGTGTCTTCGATAAAGTCACCAAGGTAGCTATCTTCATCATCACCGATTGGGGTCTCGAGAGATGTAGTCTTTTGACTGATCTTAAGAATTTCTCGGACCTTATCCGCCGTAATCTCCATTACTTCAGCTATCTCCTCGGGTAGTGGTTCACGACCCAATGTCTGCATTAGTTTGCGTGATACTCTGATTAATTTGTTGATCGTCTCTACCATGTGCACTGGGATACGGATAGTACGAGCTTGATCAGCTATCGCACGCGTAATTGCCTGTCTGATCCACCATGTAGCATAGGTACTAAACTTAAATCCTTTTTTCCATTGGTATTTTTCGACAGCTCGGATCAAACCTTTATTACCTTCTTGGATAAGGTCGAGGAAGCTCATCCCACGGCCAATATACTTTTTCGCAATCGAAACGACCAAACGTAGATTGGCAGAAGTAAGTCTATCCTTAGCTCTCATATCTCCTGCTTCGGTTTTTTGAGCGAGGTCTATCTCTTGATCACGAGTCAGTAGTGGGATACGCCCAATCTCACGCAAATACATGCGTACTGGGTCTGAGATTGCTCGTGAGTCTAGTGCAGAGAGAGTCTCTAGTTCTTTCTCTAGATCGCTCATCTCTCTTGATTCACCAGTTTCTACGTCTTCGGCTACGTTCTCGTATACATCTATTTCTTTTAAGATTAGCTCGTCGTATAGATCATCTAGTTCAGCCACATATTCTTCGGCATCAGGGAAAAGGTTTAGAATGTCAGACTGCGAAACATAGCCAGAAGACATCCCCTTCATCACTAGCTCGCGGATCTTCTTGCGTCTACCTTCTTCGAGGCCACCCCCAGATACCTGAATGTGCTTGGAGACTACTGCGTCGCTCGCTTTTTTACCCAATCCTTTGGTAGTTTTTTCTGGTTTTTTTGCCACTACTTTTTTTGCTTCTTTAACAGGCTTAGTCGTCACCTTTTTTACAGGTTTTTTGACTGTTTTGGTTGTTGTTTTGGATTTGCTACTTGGAATTTTCTTTGCCATATGGCGTATTGTACCCTATATTAGGGTAGATTTGTGCTAAATACCCCTTATTTAGTCAGCTCCGTAAGTCGTCGCGAATACTTGCCAAAATCATTCTGCAAGACCGAAAGGCGCTCACTCTCTGTTGGATTGAGGCTGGTTATCGTCTTTGTTATTTCTTTTAGTTTTTCTCGAACATGTACCTCCTCTAGCTCTAGAGCCGTTGCCTCCCACTCCCGATTGATGTCACTCACCCGGGTCAGATCACGCAGATATGCAAGGTCTAATGTCGGCATCAGCTCCGGTGGCTGCCGGGCTGCAAAATCTTTGATCGACAAACTCTCTTTGTCCCATGCAATTAACTCTTTAATAATCTTAGATACTGCTCCCTGCTCGATCCATTCTAGGTCAAATTCTCTGATTTTTGCTCTTAGTTTGTCAAAGTTTTGTAGAGCCAAAGCTAGTAGGTATAGTGAGAGCTCATCCACCCTCTTTACCGCCCCTTGCTCAATGTTGTTAACGACACTCCGCAGGTGTGTTAGCTCTTTTTTCTTAGCAAATCGACTCATCTCTTCATAAATTATGTTTTCACCAACTGAGAGGGTTGTCGCTAGCTTACGCACATAATGGGCTTGGACTACTTTGTTGGCGATCTGTGAGAGTGATGGGATCACTTCGCGTGTAATAGCTCCTGCCCCCTCACCGCTCTTTGGGTTGCTTTGCGCGGCAGCACTATCTATCAAAAAGTCCCAATAAAGCACTGCTCCCTTTACCATCTCACGCCAAGCACGCGGATTATCTGTTGCTACATCCCCTGGGTCTTTGCCACCCGTAATCTGTACAACTCTAATACTCAGATCCAGTGTTTCTGCTATCTGCACCGCCCTCTTTATCGCTTCTTTACCTGCACTATCTGCATCCAAGGACATATAAATATTGCGTGTATAGCGGCTAATTATCTGAGCTTGTTCAGATGTAAATGCACTCCCTTTTATCGCAACCACACACCGGACACCAGCTTGCACACTCGGTATAACATCTAGCTCTCCCTCAACCAACACAATCTTATCCTCTTTCCTGATTGTTTCTCTGTTTTCGTATAGCCCATACAACATCTGACTCTTGTGGTAGGTGATCGTCTCTGGTGAGTTAATGTACTTAGCTTCTGTCGCATTACTAGATAATGTTCGCCCAGAGAACCCGACAACTACTCCCTTATGGTCTCGCAAAGGAAACATGACTCGCCCACGAAACCGGTCATAATACTTCCCCTCGCCCGAGATTATAATTAGCCCGGCCGTTTCTACCTCACTAATGGTATATCCCTTCTTTTTGATCAAAAAATCCGAGACACTGCGCCACTGTGCAGGGCTATATCCCAGACCAAACTGCTGAATTGACTCATTTTTTATCCCCCTCTTGCTCAGGTATTCTCGCGCCACCGCCCCACTCTCATGCTTGGTCAATAAATATGAATAATACTCACTCGAGAGAGAGAGTAGCTCTAAGATCCGCTTACGCCTACTATCAGCTTCGGTTGGTCGATATGACTGCAGCACTACCCCTACTCGAGCCGCTAGAGATTCTAGTGCTTCGAGGAAGCTGTACCCTTCATATTTTTGCAAGAATGTTAGAGCGTCCCCTCCCTCTTGGCACCCAAAACACTTATATGACTGCCGCTCAGGAGACACAATAAAACTTGGTGATTTCTCTGAGTGAAAAGGACATAGTCCCTTAAAATGTCTCCCTGCCTTTTTTAGGATTACTCGTGCACCAATGATCTCTACGATATCTACCTTACTCTTTATCTCTTCTACCTGATCCATTGCCATATAACCCACATTCTACCCTAATCAGTCTCTCTTCCCCATCGGTTTTGCCACAAAAGGCTTAAAATTGTCGAGCTCCGCGACACTTTTATTAAACGTAAACATGAGCTTATTCATCCAGTTGTGCAAGTCCTCGGCAAAATGGATATTTTCGATCTTAAAGTTCTTGATATTGCCTGCCGAGCTACGAGCTACAAATGTGCCAAGCCCAAAAATTGCCTGGATATATCCTTTGCTATATGCGCCAGAATCAACTACCTTATCCAGACCAAGCGACATCTGGTAACGAGTCCAGGGGGTAGTGTGAATAAACTTGGTCAATCGACGGCTCGTAATGATAAATATAGTCTTGTTAAACACTTGGCCTATCCACCATAGCCCGGCGCCCATCACTATGGCACCAATAACTAGTATCATCGCAATGAGCCCGCCCACCTCAAACTCGAGCATCTTCCCCATATTCCCAACCATTAGTGCTCCTACTAGGACGGCTGTAGCAACAACTAACATAAATCCAGTTAGTCTCACGAGGAGCATCATTGGCGCTTCTCTGGTTACATACAGGATTTTCTCATCCTCGGCCTTGCCAGGAAACACAATACCTTCGTAATTTTTACCAAAGTCAGCGGATTCAAATATAGATTGCATAAATAGAATTATACCTTCTCCCTGATATAATGCCTATTACTGGAGAAGTGGCTCAGCGGCTACAGCACACGCTTGGAAAGCGTGCGTGCGAAAGCACTCGCGGGTTCGAGTCCCGCCTTCTCCGCACATCGAGCACGTAGTGCCCGAGAAGTGCCTCCAGACAGAATGTCTGGGAGGCCGCACATAGATCCCACCAAGACGGGACCGAGAAGATTAAATGGAGAGTGGGCAGGACGGTAATGCGCGAGTTTCGAAAACTCGTGTCCTCCGGGACTAACAGGTTCGACCCCTGTACTCTCCGCCGACACAACTATGCTTCACAAATTCGGCTACTTGGCCGTTTTGTGAGCCTGTTGTTCTGGCGGACAGGTCCGCACTAGATTATGAATAAATCAACCAAATTGTTCTTAACTTTCGTATTTTTTTCCTTAATTACAGTTTTGATGGTAATGGCAACCTGGCAGAACCCTATTGCCTTGATGCTCATTCTGACTCTTATTGCGTGTATCAAACAATCTTATTCGCCAATCAAACGTCCAACGATAACCTTTATTATCTTTGGCATTGCAGGTACTACAATGGAAGCCCTTATTATGCTTGCTGGTCCGTGGTCCTATACAACACCTCACCTACTCAACTTCCCTATCTGGCTACCTTTCCTATGGGGGATGGCAGGCACGCTCAGCGTAACTCTTTATCAAGCTATATCGACAAAATAATTACGTGCTAAAATAAATCGTCCAATCGGACTATTAATTAATAGGTACTATGTACTTTTTATTAGGAAATCAGCTATGTACGTAACCATCATCAATGACTGTCACGATCCCCTAACCATGAATCGCCAAGTAGTGCGGGCGAGCACTCTATTTCCTAATACAAATATTAGTACTGTAGCCGTCAACAATTACGGCGATCTCGAAGCAGCTATCAACATTATTGATACCATCGACGCAGCTATGGACGAGCCAGGGATCATCCTCTGTAACGTTGCTCCTCGCCATGGCAAAGCTAAAAAATGGCCCAACGGCACTCCCTTTGGCCACGTTGTCTACAAAAACACTGACATCTTTACAACTATCGATGGTCTCACTCTCTCCCTCATCCACAAATACGGCCTCGCCGAGTATGTCGATGTCTACGACATCCCTACAGTTCTAGATCAGGTAATCAAAGCAGGCAAACTCCCAGAACATCTAAGAGCCCCGATCACCAACACTCAGTTTCGCTCTTTCGAGTTCCTCCCTCGTGTAGCCAAATGGCACATGCAGGGTATCGAGCTCCCAACCGAAAGGCACGAACTCAAAGACTTTAAAGCAGCTCCCCTCTCAATCGCCTATATCGACAATTTTGGCAACTGCAAAACCACTGCCTGGGTCGAAGATATCGGACATGAGGCAGGTAAAAAGATTAAGACCACCTGGGGTGAAATCATCTGCTACGACCGCCTCAAAGACGTTCCCAACGGCGAGAGTGGCCTGATTGTCGGATCCTCTGGCTACCGCGATCACCGCTTTATCGAACTAGTCGTTCAGGGAGTCTCAGCAGCTAGTCATTTTGGCATCAAGCAGAGCGATCCACTAATTAGCTAATTTTTAGTGCGAGCGACCAGGTGCAGATGCGTTTCACAAACAAAAAAGTTTACGCAGGCCGACGGGCCGAGTTAGAGGCGGCTGGCCAGCAGGCCAGAACGCCGTCTTTTTTTAGTGAAATGCATCGAACCCTAGCGAGCACCAAGTAATATGTTAAGCTAGTTATATGTCCGACAATAAAATCCTCGCAGAATGGAGCTCCCCCGCTCGTCCTTACAAAGAGCGTACTCGCGAGTTCTATACCACCATCCTAAGCATCGCCTTCCTCCTGGCCGTCATCCTCCTCCTTCTCAAAGAATTCTTGCTTATAGGGGTTATTATGGCTTTTGCTTTTCTCTCATATGTCCTAGCCACCCACAAACCAGATAACGTTACACACCAGATAACCGAATCAGGAATTATCACCGACAATAAGTTATATAAATGGGACGAGTTAATCCAGTACTGGGTGACCAAACAATGGGACCAAGAAGTAATCATGGTCAAAACCATCAAAACTATCCCTGGTATGTTGGTCATGGTAATTAGTAGTAGTCACAAAGCGGCGATCCTCAAAGCATTTGACGGCAAACTAACTGAAGAGAAACCTGCAGACTCATTTGTAGACCGTGCCAGCCGATGGCTCGGCGAAAAGATCCCTCTAGAGAGCAAATGATCCAGTCTTGAGTTATAATATCCACTAGTTGCGCCCGTAGCATAATTGGATAGTGCATCAGATTGCGGATCTGACGGTTATTGGTTCAAGTCCAATCGGGCGCACAAAAATAAAACCTGGGCTCTCGTAGTCTAACTGGATAGGACTCGGCCCTCCGAAGGCTGCAATCTGAGTTCGAATCTCAGCGGGAGCACGCACGCAATACTTCTCGCTCACTCTCAAAAGCTAGTAACTCTAAGCCTTCCTCTTTTGTGACCCATCTCCTCTCCTCCATTTCCCACCCTGCTTCCCCCTGATCACTCACTACCTCCATCAAATAAAATAAAACTTTCTTGTTTACTAATACGTTGCCGCCTCCTTGCTCCTGGTAAGTTTTGACTCGCCGTGTCGTCTCATCAGTATGCGGATTCTTTTTACTTACTTCTTCCATATCTGCTTTGTATGAGTATTCAACACATCCTACTGGCTCTTGGTCTACTATCCTGGCTTTTACTCCAACCTCTTCCCATACTTCACGCAATGCAGCCTCTGTATTAGTCTCTCCACTCTCAACAAGTCCTTTTGGTAGTACCCATTTGCGGTAGCCCGAATGCTTACCAATCAAAAACTCTGCGTGTTCTAGCTGACCTGCTGAATTGCCGACCATCCGATATACTACCCCACCCGCCGATACTTCTTCTAGCATTTCTAACTTCATAAACTAATTATATATCAGGTATAATATCTATCACTCGGAGAGTGGGCAGGACGGTAATGCGTCAGTCTTGAAAACTGATGTCCGTAAGGACTAACAGGTTCGACCCCTGTACTCTCCGCACTTCAAGTTACGAAGTAACATGAGAAGTGTGCACTTCAAGAGCTTAAGCTCCTGAGAAATGCCTCAAAGGAGGCGATCCAGATGCGATAGCAATCTGGGATGCCGCACATCATCCTAATCAATTACTAGTTCCCACCATTTTTCCCAGTTTTTGAGTGATTTTTCGGCCTTTACCTCTTGCTGTGCTACCTGTTCTGTCACTCGCTGAGACTCAGGCAGGATCACCACCTTCTCGCCTGGTTTAGACTTCTGCAGCTCTTCCCTGGCTACTTTTTCAATATAATAATCGCTCTGAACATACTCTGCATCCATCTGTAGCTTAGCGTGTTCCTGCTCTAACTGTTCCTTTTTGTCTCGTAGTACTTCTACTCTCTCTTTAGATTTATAAGACACTTGGATCCCACGAATTAGCGATCCGATCAAGATTATCTGAAAAAGCAAGATTGCATAAACAACAATTCGCCCTGAACCCACTTTTGTTTCTCTTATTGCGTTATGACCCATAATATAGTATTATTACGCCTATGCGAGCACTCAAAGATCAGTTTATCAAATATTTGCAAAAAGAAGGCAGAGCTAGTGCTACTATTTTAGCTTACGCTAAAGATCTAGATCAGCTCATCGATTTTTTGGCAGATAAAGGTATTACTACCGTTACAGACATCGTAACCGATAACCTCGAGGAGTTTAAACAATTCCTCAAAGATAACAAGTATACCCTCAAGAGTATTAGTCGTAAGCTCAATAGTATTAAGTCTTTCTTTAAGTATCTAATTGGCGAAGGCATCGTTACCGCGAGCCCTGCAGGTGGCGTTTCACACCCCAAATATGAGATCACTCCCCCTCGCATCCTCTCACCTCTAGAATATCGCGCTCTACGTGACGCAGTCAAAGATGATGTTCGTATGTACGGGATCGTTGAGCTACTCCTCCAGACCGGACTCCGTATCGGCGAGCTAGCTGCTATCCAGCTCCAGGATATTAGTATTGAAAAGAATAACGTCAAAATCAGAGCCTACGAGAGCCACGAAGCTCGTAAAGTCCCTCTCAATGGGACCGCAATCAACGCTATCGAAAAATATGTAGCTAGCAGGCCAAAAACCAAAAACACTACTCTCTTTGTAACCAAGACCGGCAACCCATTCTTGATCCGCAACATTAGAACTGCAGTCAACCGCTACTTCCGCATTGCTGGGATCGAAAATGCCAAGGTTAATGATCTAAGACACACTTTTGTCGTAGAGCAGCTCAAAGCCGGCGTCCCTATCGTCGAGCTATCTCACATGGTAGGTCACAAAAGACTTTCTACAACCGAGAAATACCTCGAATTTATTGGTGGCACCCTCTCCGAGCCCAAAAAGATCAAAATCGCCGAGCTGTAAAATACATGACTGAAGCAAAGGTTCCACTAATTACTGTAGTAGACAGATTTGGTCGTATAAGAACTCTTTCCTCTGCTGATCATTTAAGTGTTATCCATGGATTACAACCTGACTTGGATCTTACAATTTTGGCTCTGGATAATCTAGAGAAAAGTAAAGAAGAAGGTGAAGAGATAGATCCACTACTAATCATTGGACTTAGAATCGGCCTAGTAGCAATAGCAAATGGTACTCATAGTGATGCAACCAAAAATATAATCCATGATGAAATTTTAGTTCCCAAGGCCGATCAAAGTGTTGCGCTCACTGTCGGAGCTCTCACTTCTCAAGCGTTCATATACATCCAAAATGAATTAGGTCAGTAATTTGTTATGTATTTTAACTAATCCGCTTTTACCTGTTTCATATCTCGAACTAGCTTTACATTCTGCGCTACCACTTCACTCTTTTTGGTATCCAAAACCACGTATCTATCCCCTGGTCTCTCACGCTGATTAAACTCTTCCCAGAACACTTGGTCGCCTACTTCCATCAGCACTGGATCAACTAAGACCTTTTTACTCTTCATCGTCTCCTTATCTTAACACATGTTTACACTGAGCTTGCCGAAGTGTGGGTTTACCCGCCGAAGCTTTAGCGGAGGTGGGCCAACTAGGATTTGAACCTAGGACATCGAAGGTATAAGCTTCGCGCTCTAACCAGCTGAGCTATTGGCCCTATTTACTCTGGTATTGTACACCAAAATATTAAAGTCTTGCCCTCTTTGCTATCTCTACCTCTAGTATCGTCTTGTCCTTGCCATATTTTAGTCTTGAGAGCTTTTTGATCATTTCCGCGAGTTTGGGGTTAGCTAGTTTGCGCTCTTCTTCTACATCACGGGTTAGATCCATCGAGAATGGCGGCATCGGCTCATTATCCACGATCGTCTTGATAAAGGTATGATATCTCTCCACATTAGTCAGGTCTGCCTCAGAAAAAGTGGGAGTAAACTCATGCTGAAGGAAATTGGCATCCTGTACACCTACCCGGAAACTAATCATAGTACCAACGTTACCAAACACTGCATTCTTTACCTCTTCTTCGATCTGACCAATAAACTGGTTAGCGACAGTGAGATTAAGGTGATATTTACGCGCTTCAGAAAGAATGGTCGCAAAGTCAGGTGTTGCAAAGTTCTGGAACTCGTCAACGTATAGGTTAAAGTCTCTGCGCTGTGCTTCGGGTATGTCCTGTCGACTCATGGCTGCCACCAAGATTTTAGGAACTAAGATAAGGCCCAAAAATGCCGAGTTCTCCTCTCCTATCCTACCCTTGGCCAGGTTAATCAAGAGAATCTTCCCCTCATCCATCACATTACGAAAATTAAATGCAGACTCAGACTGTCCGATGATGTTACGCATCATTTTGTCAGTAATAAAGCGGCCAAACTTGGAGACGATGTAGTCTAGGACCTCAGATTTATGAAAATCCGAAGTCTGAGCAATCTGGTCAGTCCAATATCTGCGCACAATCGGATCCTCAACCTTGGGTAGCAGTTCTTGTAGGTATTTTTGATCGGTGATTACGCGCACGATCTCGATAAATGTCGCTCCAGGCTCACTCATTACCGTCATCATAGCGTTACGGATCGCATGCTCAAACCTAGGCCCGATAATACCAGTCTTATGCGGGTCATACAGCTTATACATAAGGTTGATAATCGAGGATGCCACAAACTGCTTCTCCTCTTCGGTTCTAGCTTCGAGCATGTTCAGGCCCATGGGTCGGTCGGTATCAGATGGATCAAAATAGATTACATCCTCAGCTCGCTCAGGTGGGATATACTCCAGGAGCTTCTCAACCGAGTCGTGCGGGTCGATAAAACACACTCCCTTACCTGCCTTGATATCTTGTAGGATCATGTCCATCAAAAACTCTGACTTACCAGTACCAGTCTTTCCAATGATATACATGTGGCGCGCACGGTCTTTGTCCGAGATATAAATATTACGGGACAGTCCACGGTACACACTCTTACCTAGATACAGCCCTTCTTGTGGGATCTGTGCTGGCGCTGGCGCGCTCTTGGCAGTAAGCCAGTGAATATGAGGGGTCTCAACCTGCTTGTTGGGGAAATGAAAGATTGTTGCTAGCTCTTCTGAGTTAAGCAGACTCTTGCCTTTAAACATTGCCTGATATCGATAGATAAAATCGATCATAAAGAGTCGCTTGAGCCATATGTGCTGCTTGGTAAATTTGTTATATGGACCAGCAAACTGTGAGAAAGTACCCGTAAACTGCTTAAGGAGCATCTCTGCCTCGTGCTTGGTCGGGGCATTAACCACGAGCCGGAGTGATACTTCAAACCCTGGCTTGCCAGCACTCCGCTCTACAGCCTCTAGTCTCTTGGGGTCTACACTATAACTTGCTTTGTCTGGGTTGCTCTCATTCTTTTTGGCGTTACTAATATAGCTATGTCCCTTCTCTCCCCACGCATGCGAGGCGGGCGACACAATCACCTGCAGCACTGCCCCCTCTCCCTCCCTCATCTTGGCCATAAACGAAGTGATCGATGACAGTGGGTCAGTTGGTAGGTCGCGGAATGATTGGACTGGGAAGTAGCCGGAACTAGATTTCACGAGGCTCTCATAGGCCACTTTGCCGCCATCTGTGAATATTGTTGGCTCCTCTACTGTCTTAATCTCTGCTCCAGGATAAGCACCATGGATCTGCTTTTCAACTAGCTCCATTAGCTCGTGAGGGACCGACACATAAAAACGAATGTCTTCTTTGCGTCCTACTATCTCAAAAGAGACCGCATGTTCCGAGAGCAGGAATGAATACCACTCCTCGTTCTTAACAGAATAAAGACTCGCAAAGAGCTGCTCTGCAGCATCGATCTTGATCTCGTTATCCCGCGGAAGCGCGACTTCGAGCGTTACAAAAGAGAGGCTATATTCTTCGCGGTTGCGGTTACGAAACCAGAGTAAGAATGCATATCCTAGAGCAACCAGCGCTGAGAGTGCGATCATCAAAAAAACCAAAGCATAAGCCAGGTTGGTCATTATTGTTGATACTTGATCTAGTCCCTCCATAGTGTACGGGTGGGGATCTTCCCACCCTCTCCTTTATTTTTCTATCTCTGGCATATCTTGTAATCTAACGCTCTTACCCATTTTGGTTAGTACTTTAATTTGTCTAACCACCCAAGCTACCAACCAGGCGATACCTTCGTCTGGCTTTGCCACTTTTCCTGCCTGCATCTGAGTGTGGTTGATTGGCATGGTGACAGGTGGTTGCTGAGACTGAGGCTGTTGAACCACTACCTTATCATCCATCGGCGTGACAGTTTTATTTGGCACGCGTGCAAATCTCTTTTCTATCTTTTTCATCCAAGATTCTACTTCGGGTTGTACCTCCACCGGTCTTGGCGTCTCAATAATAGGGGCAACAGTCTCGATTGGTCTTGATTGAATTTCTTTTTTATTATCGACCACAGTAAACCTCCCCAAATATCTATTCTTACTTCATTATACGTCAAAAAGAGAGTTAAAAATCGAGTCCTGCAACCGCCAAGAGGCCAGCATCATAAGGGTGTTTAATTTTCTTGCACTCAGTTACTAGATCGGCTAGCTCTTCTAACTCTGGAGTTAGGCCCCTCCCGGTCAATACTATATGTGTATCCCCCCGCTTCTTGAGTAGCTCGAGTACAATGTCAGTCTCAACTAGTCCTTCGCTCACTGCGTTAACCACTTCATCTAATACAAGCAAAAATGGTTTCTTGGCTAGTAGCTCACTCGCCAGCTCAAGACCTGCTCTTGCTGCGTCCTTATGCTCTTCTTCACTCGCCTTATCTACTACGACATGTCCTTTATTGCCAACTGGTGCAGTTTTTTTACCTATCCAAAATCCTCTACCCACAAAGTTCATGTTTAAGTTGTCAAACTTTTCCCGGAGCCCTTTTTCTGCCATCCCCCAGCTTTCTTCTTTATAAAAACTAACCCACTCAACCTTGTTTCCTAGTAATAGAGATCGTGTAGCTACCCCAATGGCAGCACTCGTCTTCCCCTTCCCCTCTCCGGTGAATGCATAGATTAATCCACTCATTGGCTTATCCCTACCTTCATTCCATGTAACTGGTCTTCTAGCTGCCTAGGGTCGACATCCACAACTACCCCCATCTGCTCTAGTAGATCTGTCGTTAGCTCAACCGGTAATCCTATGATTGCTGATAGTTTACCAGTCTGGTTAAGTGCAAATGGTGCCGCTCCACCTTGTAGCGCATATGCACCCGCAAAGCCGCGCCAGTTAGATTCTGTTGCCACATAGTGTTCTAACTCACGCTCACTGCCGCTCCGCAGACTCACCCACCCCGACTCACTCCCGACCACGCTCTCACCGGTGAGCGAATTAACCACTGCCACCCCTGTTACTACTCGGTGAGTCTTGCCTAGTAACTTGCTAAACATAGTCTTGGCATCGCTTGCACTCACTGCTTTATTAAGTATTTCACCATCTATTTCTACTGTGGTATCTCCCCCAGTCACAATCGCATCTGGATATTTTTTTGCTACACTCAGTGCTTTTTGCATAGCCAACTCTTCAACCATCTCCACTGCATCTTCCTGAGGAACTAGCTCTTCGTCAAATCCAGATTCAACAACTTCAAATTCGAGTCCCATAAGCTCCATGATTTCTTTGCGTCTCGGGCTACCGCTAGCTAGTATTATTTTTTGCACTGTGTCCCTCCGTAGCTCCCCCATTAACAAGTAGCGTAGGGGGATATCTCGTATTGTAACTCAACTATCCTTGACACACTGAGAATCCACATCCATAACACTTTGCACACCCCTCCTCTATCGCCAGCTTGCCTCCACACTCCGGACATATCTCTAAGTGCTTGCCAGCTGGTCTTACCTTTAGCCTCTCTCCTCTTTCTTTTAGTGTCTCAGTCTTAATCTTACTCTGGATCATTGGCTGATTTACCGATTTACTGATTTGCTGACCTGCCGAATCGCTGACTCGCTGACTCGCTGATCCAACCGACAGTATCTGCACATCTTTACTTCCATCACGATAAATCGTGATTCCCTTACATCCCGACTTCCATGCCATCATGTAGGCCGCTTCCACATCATCTATTGTGGCCGTTTTGGGGAAGTTAATCGTTTTACTAACAGCGTTATCCGTGTACTTTTGCCACGCAGCTTGCATTTTTACATGCCACTCGGGTGATATATCGTGTGCTGTCCGATAAACTGTTTTTACCTCTTCTGGGATTCCAGAAATATGGGCCACGCTCCCCGCTTCCGCTACTTCTCGCACAATTCGATCTCTCACCTTATGCTCCGAGTCACCGCCTGCCTGCGCAGACAGGTCCGCCCAGAGCGATGTTGCAAGTTCTGCCTCAAAATATTTATTAATATACGAAAGTCCTGCATCCTCCACGACATTTTTAGTAAAAGCTAAGGCAAACACCGGCTCAATGCCCGATGAGGCGTCAGAGAGCATCGAGATACTCCCAGTCGGCGCAATCGTCGTAATCGCCACATTTCGCACTTTACGTCCTGATTTTACAAAACTGCTTTCCTTCCACCTGGGGAATACTCCTTTCTCTTTAGCAAGGTCTTCACTCATTTGCCACGATTCATCCTGGATAAATTTAGCAACCTTTTTTGCTAACTTAATTCCTTCTTCACTGTCATAGGGTATTCTTAGTTGGTATAGCATGTCAGCCCATCCCATAACCCCTAGCCCTATCCGCCGATTTGCCCTTACAGTCTCAGTAATTTGTGGGAGTGGGTAGCGGCAAGCATCTATTACATTGTCGAGCATCCTCACCCCAGTACGCACTACAAACTTGAGTCTATCCCAGTCTACTTTATTATCTTTTACAATTTTCGCTAAATTTATCGAGCCTAGGTTACATGCATCAAATGGGTGCAGTGGCTGCTCTCCACATGGATTAGTTGCATCAATCCTCCCGTACTTCTCTAAGAGTGGGTTATTCCGATTGATGGGATCTAGAAAAATTAATCCCGGGTCTCCTGTTCTCCAAGCCATCGAGACTAGCTGCCCCATCAGGGTTTTTGCACGGATTGTCTGGACAACTTCGCCTGTTCGCTGGTTCCGCAGGTGCCAATCTAGGTCCAGGTCCACTGCCTTCATAAAATCATCTGTCACACCGACTGAGATATTAAAATTTTCTATTTCACCTCGCTCGCTTTTGGCCGAAATAAAATCCAAAATATCAGGATGGTCAACGTTAAGGATACCCATATTCGCTCCCCGCTTCTTCCCTCCCTGCATAACTTGCCGAGTCGCGATATCAAATACCTTCATAAACGACACAGGTCCAGTTGCAAAACCACCAGTCGACTTTGTCACAATGTCACCTTTTGGTCTAAGTTTTGAAAAGTTAAACCCAGTCCCTCCCCCTCGCTGATGCACCATGGCCATCCATTTAACAGCATCAAATATCCCCTCCATCGAGTCTTCAACTGGCAAAACAAAACAATTGGCCAGTTGGGATTGAGGTGTTCCCGCGTTATTTAAGGTTCGTCCTGCAGGCAAAAACTCGAGTCGTGACATTACTTCGTAAAAATCATTCTCCACTGCTTGGATTTTAGTTTTTGGCGCTTTGTAATCCTTTTCAACTTTTGAGAGCGTTTTTGCAACTCGATGAAATAACTGACTCGGAGTCTCGATCACTTTTCCATCTTCATCTTTTAAGAGATAGCGATTTCGCAGTACTTTGAGTTGGTTGGGAGTTAGATCTAGGTCATCCTTCACTCCTATTATGCGCTCCACTCTCCGCTCATTAGACCTGGCAGCTCGGTACAAAATATATGCTTTGGCGGTCGTATAATGACCCGCTGCCATCAGTACTTGCTCAACAATGTCTTGGATTTTTTCTACCTGAGCCGATTCTTTTTCGTTTAATGATTTCTCAACCAATGAGGCAGCAATCTCGGCAAGCCTCGTAGCTTCATTCTCATCAAATTCTTTTGTTTCTACACCTGCCTTCCAGATTACAGAACTTAGTTTTTTCAGCGAGAACTCCACCTCTCTCCCATCACGTTTAATTATTTTTTTTATCCGCATACACTGTATCCACAATCAATACATTTAGAACATCCATCTTGCTTATTTAGCTTCCCGCCACATTCTGGGCAAACCAAATCGTCTTTCTGATCTACTACGTCACTCACTTTCTGTCCTACTGAATCGCTGACATTCTGATTCACCGTACTAAGTACCTGATCTCCCTTACTCCCATCTCGATAGATCGTGACACCCTTACACCCTAGCTTCCATGCCTGCATATAGACAGTCTTAACATCTTCAACAGTTGCATCGTGTCCAAAATTAACAGTCTTACTTATCGAGTTATCAAAGTGTTTTTGCCACGCTGCCTGGATCTTGACATGCCACTCAGGTTCTATCTGGTGTGTAGTCACAAACAACTTGCGCTCCAAAGGCGTTAATCCTGAGTAATCTCCATTTGCTACTTGTTCTAGAATATCTTTTCTCTTACCTATATATTCTTCAAAAACAGGGTCAACCATTAGGAGTTCTTTTGTTGAGTGGTTAGACTTATCATCCTCATAAAAAGTTCTGCGCTTCGTTACCAAACTAAATACCGGCTCTATTCCACTACTCGTGTCCGCAAGGATAGATATCGTCCCAGTAGGTGCGATCATGGTCACCGCGCAGTTCCTCATTGGCTGACCTTTTGCAGGGTAAATTGATAGATCCCAGTTATTAAAGTTACCTCTCACCTCAGCGAGCTCCGATGACATCTCTGCCGCAGTCTCATAAATAAATTTGGACATTTCCTTGGCGAGTTTTACTGCTTCATTACTGTTGTACGGGATTCCCATGCGATATAGAACATGCGCAAAGCCCATTACTCCTAGCCCAATTCGCCTATTGCCATTCTTAACAGTCGCCTCAATCTCGGAGACTGGATAGGCGTTTACTTCAATCATGTTGTCGAGGAATCTGACTCCTAGTCGCACTGTCTCACCAAGCTCTTTATAGTCTATCTCATACCCCTTCTTACTCTTCTTAAGGTGTCTCGCCAAGTCGATGCTAGTTAAATTGCATGATTCATAAGGAAACAGAGCAATCTCTCCACAAGGATTGGTCGCATCGAGTTTACCAAAATTGGGAACAGTATTGCCTCGCTCTGTATTGTCGAGGAACATGAGTCCCGGATCTCCGCTCTGCCATGCAGCCTTGGCAATTTTATTAAACAAGGTTTTTGCTTTAATTCTCTTTACAACTTCACCATTCCTCGGGTTCACTAAGTTCCAATACTTATCACTCTCAACTGCCTCCATAAACGAATCAGTTACGCCGACAGATACATTAAAGTTTTTGATCGTCCCATCCTGAGCTTTTAGATCAATAAACTCCTCTATGTCTGGGTGATCAGCATTTAAGATTGCAATATTTGCGCCCTGTCGTTTGGCTCCTTGTAGAATCTGTGATAAGGCAGCAGAGTATGCCTTAATAAAATCTACTGGTCCCGATGATGCGCCAGGAACATTCTTTACCTTATCTCCATGTGGTCTTATTTTGCTAAAGTTAAACCCAGTTCCGCCATTGTTTTTATGTACTACTGCAGCATCTCCAAGTGTTTTAAAAATTCTACCAATTGAATCTTCGATGGGTAGGACAAAACAAGATGATAACTGCCCAGTCCCACCAGGGTTCCCTGCTTCAAACATCGCCTTACCCGCGCACACCATCTTAAGAGACACCATACGCTCATAAAACTTAGTCGCTGTCTCCATCACTATCCCATTTGTACCCCAGGCTACTTCTGGTTTGGCCATGTGGTAAGCGACTCTCCACAACATCTCACCAGGTGATTCGACCACCTTGTTATTCATATCAGTCCTGAGATACCTCTTCTTTGCTACTTCTAGAGCATTCTTAGTTAGCTTTGGTTCGATGATTTTTGGCTTTGTCATATAGTTATCCTATTTATCACATTTAGAGTATGCACAACTAGGGCAAGTCGAACACCCTTCTTCTCTCCTCATCGGAGTGCCACATTCGGGACACAACTCCTCTGATGTAACTTGCTTATCTTCTTTTGTTTCAAATGGAGCGCTCTTCTTCTCTAGTACTACCTGCTCTCTAGATCCCTCTACGTAGACTGTCATGCCTTTAAGACCCAGCTTCCAGCCTAGTTGATATGCTTCTGCCACTTCGTCGACTGTCGCGCTGCTTGGGAAATTGATGGTCTTACTGATCGAGTTATCAATCCATGCCTGCATCACGGCCTGCATCCGCACGTGCTCTTCGACACTCAGGTCAGATGACACCACATAAGTGTCAGCAATCTGCTTAGGCACACCCGTAATACCCTTTAAGCTCCCACCGTTATCACGAACTTTGGCAAAGAGTTGGTTCCTCTGGGCTTTACTCATACCAACTCGTTTCATCGCAGATTCAAAAAGACTACTTTCGTAATACATTTCGCGCCACTCTTTACCTTCCTTTTCTGCACCTTCTCTGGTATGGCGTACATAAGATAAAGCAAATACTGGCTCACATCCGTATCCTTCTAGTCCCGAGATTGTGGCGATACTACCTGTTGGCGCAACAGTAGTTTGTGCGCCATTTCGGATACCGTTGGCTTTTAGTCCTTTTGTAATCAGTTTCCAATCTAATTCTGGTCTTCCAAAGTCAGACTTATGAGCTACTCTTGGTTTTGGCACTGTCCATGTTACTTTTTGTGGATCATAAATACTCCCGTTAATACCAGGGAATGGTCCCCTAACCCGAGCGAGTTCAATCGACGCTCTCATTGAGTGGTAGCGTATAAACTCCATTAGTTGTGATGCCATTTCCTGACCCTTATCGCTACCATATCTAACATTAGTCATATACATCATGTCCGAAAGTCCCATGACAGACAAACCAATGCGGCGAACTTTGTGTGCCGCCTCTTCTAGTTCTGGGACCGCCGAGACATACTTATTAGCATCAACCACGTTATCCAAAAATCTAACCGACAACTCCACTGTCTCTGCTAACTTTTCCCAGTCCACTACATAACTTTTAACTAACTTGTCACTTTTAGCTAACTTCACATGCTCTCTTAGGTTCAAGCTCCCCAAACAGCAGTTTTCATATGGTCCCAAGAACTGCTCTCCACATGGATTGGTCGCCTCGAGTTTGTATAGGTGAGGAACTGGGTTACTTCGATTAGCTGCGTCAAGGAATAATACTCCTGGTTCACCATTTTTGTGTGCAAACTTTACAATCTCAGCAAATAGCTCTCGAGCCGGTACCATACGATATAACTCACCATTCTCAGGATGACGCAGTGAAAAATCTTCGTCCTTCGCAACTGCAGTCATAAACTCATCGGTAATCCCAACAGAGATATTAAAGTTGGTAATCTGCCCCTCTGTCGCCTTGCATCTTACAAACTCGTAGATATCTGGGTGCCATACAGGGAGTACTGCCATAGCCGCACTCCGCCTCCCACCACCTTGTCCTATGACCCAAAAAGCCGTGTCATAGACTTTGATAAAAGATACTGCCCCAGTTGCCTTTCCTTTAGTGGTACTGATAGACGCATCCTTTGGCCTTATCCGGCCAAAAGAAAATCCTACTCCACCTCCTGTTTGTAGTGTAAGGATGGCCTTACGAAGCACGGAGAATATCGAGTCTGTACCCTTTCCCAGGTCGTCTTCGACTGGCAAAACAAAACAGTTGGCTAGCTGACCATACTTGGTTCCGGCATTAGCCATAGTTCGACCATTGGGGACAAATCTCATCTCGTATAACATCTCAAAGAACTTTTCTCTCACTTCCATTGAAGTGTCACCACTACTCCTATAGTTATTTTCAGCTTCGGCTACCACTCTAGCCGTTCGCATCAAGATCTCTGCTGGCGACTCGACGGGATGGCCAGACTCGTCACGCAAGCTATAGCGATTTACCATAATAGCTGCAGCATTTTTGTTTAGTTTGGTGATTTTCATTGGGCAGGTTCCTTTAGTTTTTTAATTTCTTCCTCAAAGTCAGACAAGTTTTCAAATTCTCGATACACACTTGCAAATAGTAAATATGCCAGTGGATCAATCTTTTTTAATCTATTGATCACAAGATTACCTACCTCCCAGCTCCTGACTTCGGTCGTTGTTTTGCGTCTCAGGATCCGCTCTATCTCATCAACCATTGCTTCAATCTGCTCCATCGAGACTGGGCGCTTCCAGGTAGCCTTCATCACCCCTCTCTTTAGCTTCTCACGATCAAAGTCTTCTACCTTGCCTGTTTTTTTGACTACTCTGATATCAACTCCCTCGGCTCGCTCATAAGTGGTAAAGCGCTTGCTACACTTTACACACTCGCGTCTACGCCTCATCGCACCACCTTCGGCTGTGATCCGCGACTCGAGGACAGAAGTGTCTTCGTGATGGCAGTATGGGCATTGCATATCTGGTAACTCCTGGTGTACCGCCTTTTGGCGGAAAACCCTACATATAGTAGGGCCTATCTACCGTACCCCCTACTGGCAGGGGTCGTCAACTAGCAATGACTGTATCAAAAAGGGGCAACATATTTTCCTAGCCTGAACTTCTCTTTGCCTCTTTTTTGCAACTAGGACATTTTATTGCTTCACTAGTGACGATAGCATCAACTGTTTCGTGACAAAATGGACATTTTACACATTTCATCGTACTTGACTCTGATGACGTAGATTCATTCTTTCCTTTAGCAATCCCTGCCAAACTATCCATATAGTTACCTATTGATCCCATTCTGCTTAGTCCACCTCCTTCCCATAGAGCACCAAACCCACCTCCTCCACAACTACTACCTAGTAGTAATTCTTGTACATCTCTCTCGTTAGCCAATTCTAACTGTATCCTCCTTATTGTATTGTTAGCAACAATCGAGTAAACCCCATGTGACAATAGTTCAGCAGCAACGCCAATTCCATTGCGAGCGGATACTAACTTCTTTATCCACAATGCTCTCTCTACTTCCTCATATTCTTTGTTTATCTGATTTTGTGTCCAACCTCGGTACTTATTCGTTGCCTCACGAGCCATAACATACCTAGCTGCTAGCCCTATGTTGTTGAGTCTACTTGCATCTTTCTCTTCAATGTATCTAGCTACTTGAAATGTTATAGATCCAATTAACGAGTTTCTACGCGCCAGTGATTCCGGATCATTTTGTATTTCTAGACCCTTTTCAAGCTCATTTTCGACCTGACTCCATCCTAGCTTGCCCATAAGTCTTACATAACTTTCAACCTTACTCTTTGTATTACCTCCTGAAATAAATATTGGGTTAGACACTAATCCACGATCGCTCCGTTCAACAGCATCTAACCACTCCTTTATTTCGTCGCTCCAAATCTCTTCAACTCTTCTAATATGTGTATCTATTGATATCTCCTTTTCCGGAAGTGAAACCATTCGGATAGATACTTTTTGTTCTTCCTTTGTTACAAAACCGAACTGGGTAAAACTCAACCTCCGTTGTCCATGTTTCCCAAACCCTTCTTCTTCAGATCCTGGAGGGCTTAGTAGAATGATTAAATCCCCGTCTTCGGCAGTATTTAGCCATTCTTCTATCTTTCTAATTCCTATTAAATCTGCCTCTGCTCTATGTTCTCCAACTTGGCCGATTCTTTCTACTAACCCATGTTCAGCCATCTCAACCATCCCCTGTCCAAACGCAAAGAACCTACCATTTTCAATGGCGCCATCGTAGGAGAATGGGGTAATAATCGCCTCTCTTAACCACGATTCAACACCAGCTCTAATTTCAGCGATAGATCCGGGATATCTCAAGTAGTCCGAAAACTCTATGTCTGTATGCCCACGCTCTCTACTTTCAAGACTCACAAAACACTCCTTCACCCTCTCGCGCGGAGGGTGCGTAATAAGGCGAGTCTAATGGCAAGTTCCGGACTTTAACCGTTGCGGCACAGTGAGGGTATTACACCCTACTTCCTTATCCATTAGCTCGTTAACTTGTTAATCCTAAAACTACTCTAAATCTTATGTAAGCCTTGGTCAACCTAGATCATCTAGCACAAAGAACTACATTCCACACAATTCTAGATTCTGTCTATTCAGCCGCTGCAACTCCTCATAGTCGCGTTCGATTATCCCTCTAGCACTCCCTTCTACTGCCTCTAAATATGCCTCAATAAGTCCATAAGATGCCTTAGTCACTAGTGCCCCACACTGTCCAGGATCACTTTTTATCGTTCGCTCCATGATCTGTGCTCCAGCTAGCTCATAACGCACTGCTTTGAGCATTGTGTACACCCCACGCTCAGTGTTACCAGATAATAGGTATTCTATAGAGCAGTTTATTCGTTTATTCGAGAGTTCTCGGCCGAGAGATAGTTTGTCACTATCATTCGCAAAGATGTATCTAGGCACTGGTGTAATTGACCGCCAATATTCGCAGGTAGGTACGCCACCCACTTCTAAAACCGCACGATAAAGACGATTCACATCAACACTCTGCGAGAGATCTCCTCCCACTAGTCCTAACTGTCGCTTAAGACCAACCAATGAGGCGTTATACAAAGAGAATAAAAAGATACACAAACCAACGAACAGTAATAACACCACGAGTAGATAGTTAGTCTTCTTCATGAGGCTATTCTAACCCAAATAATCAGCAATAAAGTTAGCGTATACCTCAGTTATCTCTCTAAGAGACTCTACGTCTACCCATTCTTTTCGCTCGTGAGCACCTCCTCCATCAGGTCCAAAGCCCATGATAGTTGGGATATCACGCTTTACAAACATCCATGCGTCGGTTGCTGGCCCTGATACTTTGGGTGAGGGCAGTCGACCAAGTACAGTCTTTGCAGCTTTTTGCAGACTGAGCACCACTTCTTCGTGTGGATCTACTTCGACTGCTGGTGCATAAGACAGATCTTCGATCTCATATTTAACACCTAAGGGAGATAATTTCTCGATCATCAAGAGCTTGATCTGCGAATCAGAGTTTCCTGGTAGTAGTCGTACATCACCGTACGCAACACACTCGTCTGGCACGATATTCAGACCTGTACCACCATTTATTCGAGTAGGATAGGTCATGACAGGCTTACGCCCCTCAAACATCTTCGAAGCTTTAAATGGTATGTGTAAATCCTGTAGAGCAGTGATCACCCGGGCCATGTCAACAACAGCATTCCTACCTTCCTCTTTTTTCTCCCACGCGCTCATCCCAGTGTGTACCGCGGTTCCTTTAACTCTTATCAAAAATCTATATATACCCCGCTGTCCGACGCGCACGTAGTTACTTCCGTGCTCTCCAATCAAACAGGCTTTTGGTAAGCATCCATTTTCTAATAAATAATGAGTGCCTAATTTACTACACGCTCCCGACTCTTCATCCACTACAAATGCGAGTAGTAGTTTGCCAGAGAGTTTTACGCCCAAACTATGTAGCGCCTTAACTGCATATATATAAGCAGCGAGTGTCGCCTTCATGTCTAGTACGCCGTGTCCATATATCTTCCCATCACGAACGATGCCCGATGAACTGCCTCCACTTTGTCTAGGATCTAGTGCTGCTGTATCCATGTGTCCATTTAGCATGAGGACGCTCCTACCCCTCTTCTCGCCCCACTCAGCCACCACATTCATCCGTTCGCGACTAGCGCCAACATACTTTGGAGTTAGGCCAATCTCTTTTAGTTTGTCATGGATGAGAGTTGGTACTTCGCCTTCGACAGCGACATGGAGCGGACTATCTTGGGGAGTGTATGGGTTAGGACTAGATGCTTTGACCAGGGTAGAAACAAACGCTACTTCTTCATCAAAAGACGCTTTAACTGCTCGGGCAATAGATGATTTACTAATTATCCCTGGCACGTTAAAAAGTATTGTACACCTAGGGTCAAGGCAAGCGCAATTTTTACTCTGCCACTTTCATTCTAGTTGCTTCGACAATGTCGGCAACAGCTTCTACAGTCTCGCGGAGTCTATCTTCTTCATTATTTACCACAAAATCAAAACGGTGCCACTGCCTCTGTTCCCACATGGCGATATCTACGCTCCATTCTAGGTCACCTTGAGTCTCACTCTGCCGCTCTTCCATACGTTTTCTAAGTATATCTAGGTCAGAAACCGCGAGCATGACAAACGCCGAATGAGGAAATGTCTCCTTAACCTTTGCGCGGATATTCATTACCCCTCTCACATCAATTCGCCATATTACATCACGTCCAGAGTCTAGTGCTTCTTGCACATGTCGCTTTTGACCACCTCTATAGTGACCTCTATATTCGACCCATTCAAAAAAGGCTTCTTCTGCAATTAGTTTTTCAAATTCTTCGCGGCTTACAAAATGGTAATCAAAACCGTCCTTCTCTCCCTCACGCATTGGCCGGCTATTAGTCGTAACTAGTTTCTGCATTTTTGGATATTTTTCGAGTAACTCTAGCATTACGCTATCTTTACCAACGCCTGATGGACCCGACAATACGAGCAACACACCCCTTTTTTTTGCTCGCTCTAGTTCTATACCCACATCTTCTGGAACGTGTTCATCCATAGTGAAAGTAGTATAACATGCGAACCACGGTATAATGATAAGAGCCTATGTGGAAACCAAAATTTTCATTCTTTAAAAATAAGCCCTTATTACCCAAGCTCTCTCCCAGACAGCTCGGGGTGACGTTGGTCCTCGTCTCTTTGATTCTTGGTGGCCTGTACCTATTTCTTAGAGACCTCCCCTCTCCTGCCAAGCTCGCTCGTCCTCTCGCTTTTCCTGTGAGCTCCAAAATCCTCGACCGAAACGGAACTCTATTATATGAAATCTATGCCGACCAAAACCGTACTCCCATCAAAATCGATGAGTTGCCAAAATACGTAACACAAGCAACTATCGCTATCGAAGACAAGAACTTCTATACCCACAATGGTTTTGATACAGGCGGTATCTTGCGAGCACTATACAAAACCTTGACTGGCCAGAGACTCGAAGGTGGTAGCACTATTACCCAGCAATTAGTCAAAGTGACCCTACTCACGCCTGAACGAACAATTAGTCGTAAGATCAAAGAAGCCATCCTAACTATCGCTACCGAAGTTCTCTATACCAAAGATCAAATTCTCGAAATGTACGTTAACCACATCCCCTACGGTGGTACTACCTATGGTATCGAAGCAGCATCAAAAAGATATTTTGACAAAAGTGCCAAAGAATTAACTCTTGCCGAGGCCAGTCTCCTGGCAGGGCTCCCTCAAGCCCCCTCGCGCTATTCGCCTTGGAGTGCTCCTGACGCTGCCAAATCACGTCAGGCACAGGTATTAAGTCGGATGCAAGAAGAGGGTTTTATTAGTAGCGACGAAGCAGCCAAGGCCAAAGAGTCCGAGCTCATTTATGGTAGCGCCGGAGTCGATATCAGAGCTCCACACTTTGTCATGTATGTGCGTGACCTGATCGAGAACAAATACGGCACTGAGCTAGTTACCAAAGGTGGTCTCAAAGTCACAACAACCCTAGACATCAACTTGCAAGAAGTAGCCGAAGCCACACTCTCTGCAGAACTAAAAAATCTAGGTCGTCTAAAAATCAGCAATGGTGCAGCAGTAGTCACAAACCCAGGAACAGGCGAGATCTTAGCCATGATTGGAAGCAAAGATTATTGGAGCGAAGATATCGACGGCAAGTTCAACGTGACAACTAGTCTTAGGCAGCCTGGTAGTTCAATTAAACCAATTAATTATGCACTAGGACTAGAGAATCGCGTCATTACCCCTTCAACCATGCTCCTCGACACCCCTATCTGTTTTACTAGTCCAGGTAGTCCCAAATACTGTCCAAAAAACTACGACAACACTTTCCGCGGTTTGACTCAGATTAGATTCGCACTCGGTAACTCGCTAAATATAGCTGCAGTCAAAGTCTTAGCACTAAACGGCGTCGAATCATTTATCGAATTTGCCAACAAAATGGGTATCAAAAGTCTGATAGATCCCAAGAACTATGGTCTCTCGCTAACTCTCGGCGGAGGCGAAGTTACTATGCTCGACATGGCAACTGCTTTTGGTGTCTTTGCCAATAGCGGCGAAAGAGTAGATCTTGATCCCCTACTAAAGGTCGAAGATAGCAGTGGCACCATCCTCTATGATCGCAATCCCGAAAACACTCAGCGGGAAAGAGTTCTCTCAAGCGAGACTGCTTTTCTCATTTCCCATATCCTCTCTGATAATAATGCTAGGAGTGCGGCTTTTGGGACTAGTTCAGTCCTCAATGTCCCAGGCAAGACTGTCGCAGTCAAAACAGGTACCACCAATAATCTTAGAGATAACTGGACCATCGGTTATACACAAGATCTCCTCGTAGCTACCTGGGTCGGCAACAACGACAACTCTCCTATGAGTTATGTAGCCAGTGGTGTCACAGGCGCCTCACCTATCTGGCAAAAGATTATGCGCTACGCTCTAACTGGCGTCAAAACTCCAGGATGGCCCAAACCAGAGAGTGGCATCGAAGGCGCTAGCGTCTGCTCAGATTCTGGTGCACTCCCTACCCCAGATAGACCTTGCGAAACTCGCTATGAATATTTCTTGGAGGGAACAGTCCCAACAGTTAGCACGCTGGTCCAAAAAGAACTGTTCGTAAACAAAACTACTCTTCATCCCCCTCATAATGAGAGCGAGTTTGGCGATGTCGAAGCCAAGACTCACACTGTCGCCTCAGATCCCTTTGTCAGAGACTATTGTGTAACCTGCGGACCATATCCCGAGGGCTATCGAGAGCCGGCAATTGACATACCATATACAGGACTTTTCCTCCCTCGTGATGACTCCGAAGTAGAAGGACCATGAAAAAGCTGGTACTTATAATTGCTCTGGTAGTCACCTGCTCAGTCGCAACCTATATCCTGCTCCCACCTCAAATCCCCATCTCACCTCTAGGTGCAAATATGGATCAAGAGGATGAGAATCCTAGTGGCAAAAATAACTATGTCATCCTCGGATTCGCCCCATATTGGAACATGAAAAAATTATCTGCTGAGTCTCTAGATACCATCACACACTTTGCATACTTTGCACTACACCTACGTGGGACTGGTGATCTCTATACCAAAGTTAACTCCCGCGAAGAAGATCCAGGATATACCAACTACAAAAGACTTCTTGGTGCGTCGCCCTACAAGAACTTGATCCTAACATTCATGCAAGAAGATGAAGATGCGCTAGTTAACATGCTCGCATCCCCTACCTCACGGCGTACTGCAGTCCAAAATATTGTAAGTGCTGTCGAAGAAGCAGGTGCTGTTGGAGTGAACATTGACCTCGAGCCAGTCGGCACTACCACAGCTACTATAAGAGACAACTTCACTCTCTTTATCAAAGAACTTCATTCACAGCTTGATCAAATGGATAAGCTCTTGTCAGTTAGCATCTACGCATCAGCCGCCGCACGCCCAAGACTCTGGGATCTACCGGTGCTCGAGAGCTATGTGGATTACTTTGTAGTCATGACGTATGACTACACTATGCCAAAAAGCGAGAAGGCAGGTCCCAACTCCCCTCTCAGAGATTTTTCTGGTGAGTTTGAGCACTCGATCATCAAGAACTTAGGCGAATTATCAAGAGACGTCCCTCCCGCCAAACTACTTTTAGGTATACCCCTTTATGGATATGAATGGGACACGGTTGATAGTAGTAAATATGCCCCAACCGAAAGTAGGGGTGTAACTGCAAGTCTCGAAAGGATCGAGTCAATGCTTAATGATAGAACATTAGAACTCATCTGGGATCGCAATTCACTTACTCCGTACGGAGTCAGCACTGAGTCAGGATCATCCTCGCAGATATATTTTGAGAACGAAGTATCAATCAGACTTAAACTAGAGTTAGTCAAATCTTCTGGGTTGGGTGGGATCGCACTCTGGGCTCTCGGTTATGACAACAATGTTACCTGGCTTTGGCCAACCCTCAAAACGCTCCACTAACACATAAGCTATACCTAGACTCTCAGCTACAAGGGGGGATACAATACCAACTAAGATGAAATCAAAGAAACTCAAGGAGTCACTTTCCCTCGCAAAAGCACTAGAATATATTGGTAAACCAATCTTTTTACTGTTCACAGTCTGTCTAGTATCAGTACTTGCCATATATCAACTGATCAAAAAAAGTATTCACAATCTAGTCATCAAAAAACCAAAGAAAAACAAAATCAAAAAAATTTTTACGACCAAAAAGATCAAAAGACTAAGCCTACCCCGCTTCACAGTACCCAGATTTGCTCTCCCCAAAATAAAACCACTCTTTATTATTGGTGGCACCACCAGCCTTTTGTTACTCGCTAGTTTTTACTACTTTATTATCAAGGATCTGCCATCCCCTAGCCTACTAAAAGCTAATCTCCCAGCGCTATCGACAAAGATTTTAGATCGCAATGGGACCTTGTTGTACCAGATTTACAAAGATGAAAATAGATCACTAATTACACTATCCAAACTCCCGCCTCACATTATCAGCGCAACGCTCGCTGCCGAGGACAAAAACTTCTATAACCACCCCGGGATTGATATCTCAGGCATCGCACGAGCTATTGTCAATAATTTATCTTGCACCTTTAACCTTGAACCTTGTACCTCCTCTCTTCAAGGTGGAAGCACCATTACTCAGCAATTAATCAAAAATACCCTACTTTCATCCGAGCGCACGGTTACTCGCAAGCTCAAAGAGGTGGTGTTAGCGCTACGTACCGAGTCCATTTTTTCAAAGGATGAGATCTTAGAAATGTATCTCAACCAGGTACCATATGGGGGAACAGCATATGGGATCGAAGAAGCATCGCGTCAATATCTGGGCAAAAGTGTGGAAGACACTACTCTCGCCGAAGCTGCATTCCTAACTGGACTCCCCGTCTCTCCAACCACCCTCTCACCCTTTGGCACTACTCCCTATTTAGCAAAGATTAGACAGCATCAAGTTCTCGAAAGGATGGTTCAGCTAAACATGATTACAGAAGATGAAAAAGTAAAAGCTGTCACAGAATCAATTAATTTAAACCCGAGTAGTAGCCAGATCTTAGCACCTCACTTTGTTATGTATGTTAGGAGCCTACTTGCCAAAGAATATGGCGAATCTACTCTGAGCAGGGGTGGTCTAACTGTAACTACTACTCTGGATTTAAACCTTCAAAATAAATTGCAGCAAGAAATAAACGCAGAACTTACTAAACTTAAAAATCTAAACGTAAACAACGGAGCTGGGTTGATCATTAGTCCAAAAAACGGGGAAATCTTAGCGATGGTCGGATCCCGCAACTTCTTTGATATAACTAGTGACGGACAGGTCAACATTACACTCTCCGAGAGACAGCCAGGCAGCTCAATCAAGCCTTTAACTTACGCACTTGCCTTTATGCGTGGGATGAATCCAAGCAGCACTATCGACGATGCACCTATTTGTTTTAGACAACAAGGTTCTAAAGATTATTGTCCAAAAAACTATGATGGCAACTATCATGGCAAAGTAACCCTAAAGACAGCTCTCGGGAGCTCATACAACATCCCTGCAATCAAATTGCTCAATAGCCTAGGTGTCGACAACCTGGTCGAATTAGCGAGGTCAATGGGTATAAGCACCTGGAGTGACCCCTCTCGGTTTGGTCTGGCTCTAACGCTGGGTGGAGGTGAAGTAACGATGCTCGACCTCTCTCAAGCTTACTCAGTCTTTGCTAATAGTGGCACCAAAGTACCACTTAACCCTATTCTCAAAGTCCAAGATGCCAGTGGCAACCAACTAAGTCTTACGCAATCATCTGAGACTTCTCAGGTCATCCCCGAAACAGTTGCCTTTCAGATAAACCAAACTCTCTCTGATAATAACGCCAGGAGTCCTGCCTTTGGCTTCAACTCTGTCTTAAACATCAAAAACAAAACAGTGGCAGTCAAAACTGGTACCACCAATAACTTAAGAGACAACTGGACGATCGGCTACACCTCTGATTATTTAGTAGCTACCTGGGTCGGCAACAACGACAACTCTCCGATGAGCAGTGTAGTCTCTGGCATCACGGGAGCGAGTCCAATCTGGAGTCGTACTATGCAGAGTTTGCTCGATGGTCGCTCAGACACCCCCTTCAAAAAGCCGGATACAATAGTACGTGCCAGAGCCTCTTGCGAGAGTAAGCACTACGAATATTTTATAAAAGGCCAAGAACCGAAATTAAATTGTGAATCGCTAGAAGCCGGGAAGATTCTCTAATAGCCAGTATTTATCTCACCTGCAATCCATAGCAAAAAACCGACTGTTATTACTACCAACAATAGTATAAATCCACTCCACCGCGCTATTTTGTCTTTTTTCTTCTGGGTTCGCCTTTTTTCAGCACCCTCTTTTCGTTTAGCTTTTTTTTCCTCTTTTTCACTCACTTCTTCTGCTTCAACCTCGTCTAGCTCTGCATCATTTTTTCTCATACAGATGGTCCATCGTGTGTTAGCTCATTTACTCTCTCTACTATCTTTTCTGCAACTAGATCTATTGTCATGCCTGTTGTATCTAGTACCCATGCACCAGGGACTTTCTTAAGTGGAGCAATCTCTCGGTTACTATCCCGCTCATCTCTCTCAACCAAATCTGCGTGAACTGTTTTGAGACTTATATCTTCGCCTCTCATCAAGAGCTCTCGATGTCTACGCCTGGCTCTCTCCATCGCTTCCGCTTCCATATAGATCTTAAGGTTGGCATTAGGCAAAACCACGCTAGTAATATCTCTCCCCTCCATTACCACATTATTGGTTTCTGCGATTGCCCTAGCCATCGGTGTAATGAGATCTCGCACCTCTGCATATTGAGTAATTACAGAGACTCCCTTAGAAACCTCCTCAGTCCTCACTTTCCAGCTCACATCTTCGCCGTCGAGGATTACTGTACAGAGCCTACCATCTCTCTCTTCGTTTGTCGGAACACGTAGCGATACTTGGGGATTGGTTTCTTTTAGTTTTGCGGCAACACTCTTCTCATTAGTTAGTGCTATACCTTCTCTAATCATCTTGAGCGCGAGCGCTCGATACATAGCGCCAGTATCAACATAAAGATATCCTAGTCGTTGTGCAACGAGCTTTGCTGTTGTCCCCTTACCTGCTGCAACAGGTCCATCAATTGCAATATGAAATGTTTTCTTCACGCTAATTATCGTACCACATCGATGAAATATATACTCGAGCATATTTTTGTGAAGTGTAAGTACGAGTAGTCAAGCAAAAACACTCAAAGCGAATATCACGAAGTGGACTATGAGCGACAGAGTTTTTGCCTGACACGAGATTCTCACTAACAAAAATATGCTCGAGTGGTATATATTAGAATCAATGCTCAAACAAGAAACTTTCAAAGTTGCCATAGTTGGTCTAGGTCGAGTCGGGATCACTACCGCCTACGCCATCCTCCTCAAAGGCCTAGCTACCGAACTAGTCCTCTTTAGCCGAGAAAAAAGCAAAGCTGAGGGCGAAAAAGCCGACCTAGAACATGGCATGCCCTTCTACCCCAAGTGCAACATTATCGCAACTAGTAACTACGAGGATCTTGCAGGCACTGATCTTGTCATCTTTACGGCAGGTTGCGCCCAAAAGCCAGGAGAAACTAGATTAGACCTCGCCAAAAACAACTGCTCGATAGTTGATTCAATAATCCCAAAAATTGTTAAACATGCACCTCACACCCTAATTCTTATGGTTGCTAACCCTGTAGACATCATGACTTTTCGTGCCGCAATCAAGGCCGTGCTCGCTGAAGGTAGAGTTTTTGGGAGTGGGACCCTCTTAGATACCGCTCGTTTTAGATTACATCTAAGCAAGGGAATAAAAATAAGTGCCAGCAGTATTCACGCATATATCTTAGGTGAGCACGGTGACTCTAGTTTTGCCGCAACAAGCACTGCCACAATTGGTGGCAAACCCATTCTCAGCTTCCCTGAGATGTCTCCCGAACATATCCAGTGGGCACAGGACCAGACGCGCAAAGATGCCTATAAGATCATTAGTGGCAAAGGGGCGACCTACTACGGTATCGCAAGCGCCGTTACTCATATAGTCGAAACGATCATGCGCGACAGCAAAAAAATTATTCCACTATCAACCCCTCTAACAGGACAGTATGGTTTAACTAACGTCAGCCTCTCGCTCCCCTGTATTCTCGGCAGAAACGGGGTAGAGCGCGTCATCGATCTCCCACTCTCAGTGACGGAGCAAGCTGCCCTCCACAGCTCTGCAAAAAGTATCCGTGAGAACATGTAAAAAGTTCTTCACATAAATTTTACGTAGTGTATGTATGAGTATTAAAGAAAAAACTAATCAAGCGAGTACCGCGAAGCGCTCTACGAGCGACTTAGTTTTTACCTGAAACGAATTTCACACCAGTAAAATTTGCGTGAAGGACTATAACCTACCGGCTAACTTCCGTAAGCGTCAGTAGCCCTTTTTTCGCCCCAACCGCCGATAGAACAGCAGTCGCATTCTTTTTCCCCCACAATATAGCTGACTCATAACTTTTGCCATATGCTACTCCTGCCACATAACCCGAGGCAAAAGCATCCCCCGCCCCAGTGGTATCAACTACTTTTTTAACTTTTTCTCCCTCATAAAAATGAACTTTCCCAGCAATACTTACCTTGCCACCTCTCGCTCCATCTGTGATCACGCTTACATGGGCTCCAGGTAGTGGTTGTAGACTACTCCATAGCGCATCATCACTAAAATCAATTCCCCAAAGCTTGCTTGCTTCCTCACGGTTTACAAAAAGTATCTCTACTTTGGATAACAAACCTAGTAGCTTGTCTCTATGCTCGATCTCTTTTGTTCCAGGATTCAATGCAACTCTGATCTTTTTCTGATTTGCCCAGGTAACAAGATTTTTTAACAGATCCATGTTCCCGCCAAGCGATGAAATATATAACCACTTAGTTTCTAGATCTTCTAGTGGCATGTCACGCTTAGAAAGCATAGCTGACGCGCCACGGTGGACCATAATGCTCCTACCCCCATCATCAGCAATTAAGATGACTGACACAGCAGTCGTCTCATCAGCCTCTTGAACTAGGAACCTTGTATCTACTCCATCTTCTTCTAGCTCTTTGTGAATAAGTAAAGCTTGGGGATCATTACCCATTTCAGCGATTACTGCTGTCTTTAACTCTTTTCTGGCAAAAGAGACTGCGGTATTAGTAGCTCCTCCCCCTGTTGTGATCACTACTTGCTCTACCTCCATCTTGCCACCGTACACCTGACACATCGCAATACCACCAGGCAAATCATTCGACTGAACCACCTTAAACTTCTCGGAACGCATAAAAATATCAAGGACTGCAGCACCCACCGTCACCACATCATAGTTTGTCATAGGTGTAGTCTATCACAGCTTGCTCGAGGCTCTCCTGGTCTATTCCCATCGCTTTATATACATCTTCCCATTGTCCACTTATACCAAAAGAGTCTTTGATCCCTAGTCTTAGCTGCGGCACACCGATCCCACCTAGAACTTCGGCAACAGCCCCGCCTAGTCCACCTGATATTTGGTGATCTTCGATAGTTACTACTCTCCCCGTGCGCTCTGCGCTATAGAGTATGGTCTCCGCATCTATTGGTTTGATAGAACTCGCATTAATTACTTCACACTCAATCCCGAGCGTCGACAAACGCTCAGCAATTAGTAGGCTCTGATATACCTGGATCCCGCATGCGACGATCGTCAAATCCCGTCCCTCTCTCAGTATCCTGGCCTTCCCAATCTCAAAATCATGAGGCTTCAAAAATACAGGAGTGTCTGGTCTTGTCGTCCTAATATAAACCGGCCCATCGTAATGATAACTCGCAGCAATTGCGCTAGCACATTCATGAGCATCAGCCGGAGCTAGTACCACCATATTGGGCAGTACTCGCATAATGGCAATATCTTCGGTTCCCATGTGCGATGGCCCATTTACTCCGACCGAAACTCCAGCATGGCTGCCAATTATCTTAACGTTGGCCTTTGATAGTGCGATAGACACACGGATCTGCTCCCAGTTACGACCAGGAGAAAATGTGGCATAACTTGCCATAAAGGGTATCAGGCCAGCAAACGAGAGCCCGGCAGCTACCCCGGCCATATTCTGCTCGGCTACTCCCACCTCAATAAACCGATCGGGGTATTTTTCTGCAAAATCTTGAATTCTCACACTCTCTGCGAGGTCACCAGACAAAACAACCACTCGGTCGTCGCTCGCAATACTCTCTAATCCCGCAGCGACTCCAGATCTTATGGCTTTAAGCTCAGGCGTCCGCCATGTAGGTATGAGTAAATTGGTGTTATACATATAGAGAATTTGTTAAAACAACTAATTTTTTGTGACATGCGAGCACTGCTTCAAGAAAAATCAGCGAAGCGCGATAGCAATTGAGGTGATTTTTCCTGAAAGGCGCGCAACCCGGAGCAAAAAAATTACGTTGTTTAAACATAAGCTTTCTCCAGTTCTATAAGAGCCCTCTCCAGTTCATCTTTTGTAATCGCTTTATCATGCCACCCTGGTGAGTTCTCCATAAACGATACCCCCTTGCCCGCAACCGTATTTGCAACGATCATTGTTGGACATCCATGTACGGTTTTTGCTCTCTCTATCCCCTCATAAACACTCTTTGGGTCGTTCCCGTCAACCGTTAGGGTGTGCAGTCCAAAAGACTCAAACCTCCCCTCCAAGTTTCCGTAGGTCGCTACCTCAGAAATATAGTGCCCTATCTGTATCCTATTTCGATCTAATATAAAAGTTAGGTTGTCCAGCTGTCTACGTACCGCAAAATTAAATGCTTCCCAGACTTGCCCTTCCTGTATCTCCCCATCCGAAATAAGACAATATACTCGGGCTTCTAGTCCATCCATCTTATATCCCAGTGCCATGCCAGTGGCAACAGAGACACCTTGCCCTAGTGGCCCAGCCGAGACCTCAATCCCAGGGGTAACTCCTCGCTCTGGATGTCCTGGGAGCCTACCCCCTGCTTGCATAAATGTCTTAAGCTCATCTCTTGGAATATAGCCTATGCGCGACAATGTAGCATATTGTATAGGGACATAGTGACCACACGATAATATGATTTTGTCTCTGTTAATATCCACTAGATCCGAAATGTATAACGTAGCAATTATCTCCGCAGAAGACAGTGGCCCAGCAATGTGTCCAGCTCCTGCCGCATGCACCATTTTTAGCACATCAGCACGCAGTCCATTGGCAGTTCTCTTGATATCATGGGCAGACATAGATACAGTTTAGCAGCTTTATTGATTCCTGACCCAGTGATGAAGTGTGTTGCTCTCACCTAACTTCCAGAAGAAGAGATGTGATTTACCATTAACTATTATTTGATGTGGTGTCGGCCACAACACACCAGCCGATGCTGGGACTACTGTTTTGTTCGGACAAGTTACCCCAAAATCAGAATGACCAGTAAACACGTGCTCAACTATTGAGAAGTTGGAGTCGTTATACATAGCAATATAGCGATTACCATCTTTCACAACATCTAGATTAGTTCTATATGTCGTGTCTTTCTTGTTAAGTCGAGTTATTTTTTCCAAACTTGCACCACCTTTTAATGACGCCACATACTGTTTTGTACCTAATGCATCATGAAAATATACTTCGACCCGCTCACCATTAACTACCGCGCTCGGCGCCCAAGCTCCCAGTATGACGTTACCCTCATCATCCCGTGCATCTTCCACTATCACTTTGCCAACAAATGCCCAGTTTTTCCCATCGTCTCCACTTACTGCTAGGCCTATACTATGACGATTTTGCTCGCTTGGATTATTTGGGTTACCTCCCACCAGACTACCCATACTCCCATCGTACCAACGATAGTTCTCAAGTATCGAAAAATAAAGATAAGTAGTGTTGTTAAATCTCACCGCACTTGGATCATTAATCTGAACGTTACATTGCGAACCAGGTAGTGCAGCACACCCCACTTTAAACCCTTTAGGGAACACGGTTTTGTAGCTACTACTATTCTTAAATACCACTGGAGTCTCCGGGAGAATGGTTAAACTAGGTGCGAACTGACTCCAACTCTTTAAATCACTAGAACTACTAACCCAAAGTTCTTCTTGTGAAGCCGGGAACCGGAGTCTTGCTGGATTACTGCGCAGATTAGCGGGTAGGTCTTTGGTCAAACCACCCACGTATAGACTAAAAGAATTAGGGTTATTCTGGACAATAGCAGGATAGGTTAAGCCAGGCACTGTAATCGGTGTATCAGCACCATAACTAGCGGTACTACATACCGAACTTCCTACCCTAACCTCATTGATACCCACCGACTCAAGCATATAATTTTTCACAACAAATACACCGGCCGCCACAACTGCAATTACACCTAATATGATTACTTTAATATTCTTCATATATCAACCAATATCTCAGAGTGAGTCATGGGAGTCAACTTAACTCATAAATGCCGACTCATCACAGTGTCTGCAGTGTGAGTGGTCTACTTTATTAAGCGCTTCTTCCATTTTCTTAATGGTCGGCAATATGTCGTCAATTCCATCGACTATCCTAAAAACATCCATTTCTATGGCATCAATCAAGAGGTTATCGTGGATCGCCCCGATCACAGGTCGCCAAAATGATCCGACCAGGATAAATGGCTTATGATGACCATAATAAAGTTTGGCTAGTACCCACGCTGTACCTAGCTCAGAAATAGTCCCCGTTCCCCCATTAAAAAGTAGAAAGATATCTGACTCTTCCATGAGCTTAAACATGCGCTCTATATAGTTATTAGTCTTAACTTCTCGATCAGTATTATTGGCGAGGTACCGACCCTCAAATCCAGTCGCATTCTCGGGATAGAATGTGACCGACACCGTCTGCCCATCAACACTCTCTGCTCCTCTTGTTGCCGCATCCATTACCCCAGGTCCACCTCCATTAACAATTACGTATCCGAGCTTGGCTAGTTTTTTTGCCGCGTGAAATGCAGCTTGGTATGCTGGGTGATCTGGTAGTACCGCAGCGTCCCCAAAAAAAGCTATTTTTTTAAAGTTAACCTGTTTCTTTTTATCCATTTTAAAATTCTCCTTCTTGCCCGCCGAAGTCTTGACGAAGGTGGGTCCAATACCATGAATTTGCGCCAGCTTCGTCTGCACCCGCTTGCATGACTAGTTTGTATGTCTCAGGGTTTATCCCTCCATCTACTATAATCTGACCTTTGTATATTTTTCTAAGGTCTCGGATTTTCGGCAATACTCGTATATCAAACAGCGAACCACTCGTGCCTGGTGGTATCTCAAGTAAAATTATTGCTTGAGCCATTTCCATTGCTTCTTCTTCTATTTCTTCTATTGGTGTCTCGATTTTTAGAGCCAGTCCACCAGCCACTCCGTATCCACCAACACTCTCGAGAAATCTAACTTGTGAACCCATCCGCTCCACTTGTGCAATCAGTCTTTTCGGCGATAGTGCGACACACTCCTCTATATATTCTGTCGGATCATCGACTAGTAAATGCAGGTCAACCATGAACCCACGGATGTCTACTGCCTGCAAATCAGCCGGTGCAACAGATAGTAGGTCAGAAAACAACCCATCCCCGATATCAATGTGTACTTTATCTACTTTTTTCTCACGCAAAATAGCGAGTTTTTTCGCTACCACTTCGATCTCGGATTCCATAATAATCGGCGTAATCATGGACTGACCCTCATATTCTCCATTCTAGTCCTCCGCCTAACATATCGCTCTTTCTGATTTGGTTCAGTCTGCAAAAATAGTCTCAGTCGCTCGATCGCCTCTTCCGTATTTAGCCAGTTAACAGGGAGAACTAAGACATTTGCATCCTCATGTTCTCTACCTTGGATCGTCACGCTATCGTTGTAAGCAATAATTGCTCGTACTCTCATAAAGCGATTGGCAACCATATCTACTCCATGCCCGCTCCCACAAATTAAAATACCAAAATCTTGGCCGTCTCCGCCGTGGACCATCTCCCCCACTTTAATAGCTGGATCAACATAATCATCATCCGGGTCGAGTAAAAAATTACCCACATCATCGACTTCGTACCCTTGTTCTATCAACCAGACTTTGAGCTGCTCTTTTAACTCAAACCCCCTGTGATCTGCCCCGATATATATCATGTAACCATGCTACCACATCTTAACGCTACGAGCTGCCAGGTGCAGATGTGTTTCACAACCAAAAAAGTTTACGCAGGCCGACGAGCCGAGTTAGAGGCGGCTGACCAGTAGGTCAGAACGCCGTCTTTTTTGAGTTAAATACATCGAAACCTAAGCGAGATACCTATTCAAACCACTCTGTACTCAC
>JACCDN010544648.1_pt1 | contig 37881 bp, 27 predicted proteins | sample 7441691 | NCBI WGS metagenome assembly JACCDN01 (sample SAMN15323439, study PRJNA562643) | freshwater metagenome | isolation source: river surface water | place: USA:Blue River Watershed | collected 2017-08-16
AAATTTGATCGACTCACCTCGCTCTTTCCTCATGTATTGCGTTTGCGCCCGGCGCCACATTCACGCACCAAAATTCACAGCTATTCGTTAAAAATCGAACCCGAAAATCATTTCATTAATTGGCAGCAAGATCCTTTCGGCAATTTTCAGGCGCGCTTGGTATTTCCCGATCAATGCGAGAAGTTAAAAATTTCGGTTGAAGTTATCGCCGAGATGACTTCAATTAATCCCTTCGATTTTTTTGTTGAAGAATATGCGGAATACATTCCCTTTGAGTACGATAAACAATTAGAGCGCGAGTTAATCCCTTATTTAGAGGTCACTGAAAAAGGCGCACAACTACTGGCATTGGTAGAGGATGTTAAAGCCGAAATACGCCACCGCGTTTTGACAGAAAAGCCGTGGCATGTGAATGACTTTTTGGTGCAAGTAAACCAAAAGCTGCAGCAAATGATTGGCTATGGCGTACGCCTTGAGCCGGGTATTCAAACCTGCGAAGAAACGCTTACTCTCGCGAAAGGTTCTTGCCGCGACACTGCATGGTTATTGGTGCAATTATTTCGTCACCTGGGCTATGCCGCACGTTTTGCATCGGGTTATTTGGTGCAGCTCACTTCTGATATTAAAGCGCTTGATGGCCCCAGCGGGCCCGAAAAAGATTTCACTGATTTGCATGCATGGACAGAAATTTTTATTCCCGGAGCCGGTTGGATTGGTTTAGATCCAACATCAGGTTTGCTCGCTACGGAAGGCCATATTCCATTGGCCTGTACACCAGATCCGATTTCTGCTGCGCCTATTACCGGCGCAACCGGAAAGTGCGAAGTTGAATTTGCTTATCAGAATGAAGTCTTCCGCGTACTCGAAGACCCGCGCGTTACCAAGCCTTATACCGAAGAGCAGTGGGCGACCATCAACGCACTCGGTGCAGCTGTTGATAAAACCTTAGACGAACAAGACGTACGCTTAACCACTGGCGGAGAGCCCACGTTTGTCTCCATCGATGATATGGAATCCGAGCAGTGGAATACCGGTGCACTGGGCGCCGATAAATTAAAGCTCGCAAAAGATTTACTCCTGCGCATGCGTAAAACGTTTGCGCCTTTTGGTTTGCTGCATTATGGGCAAGGCAAATGGTACCCCGGCGAAGAAATTCCACGTTGGGCGCTCGGCTGTTTTTGGCGCACCGATGGTGAGCCTTTATGGCGCGATGAAAAATATTTAGCGCGCGTGGATAAATCTTACAACTTTACTCATGAGCATGCGAAAAAATTTGCACAAACATTGTGTAAAAAAATTGTGGTCAATGCTGGCCATTTAATTCCAGCTTATGAAGATGTTCTCTACTATTTGTGGGCTGAGCAGCAACTACCGGTTGGCGTTGATCCACTCAAGGCAGATTTAAAAGATGACTTAGAACGTCGTCGCCTCGCGAAATTGTTGTCACGCGGTCTCAATGTTGAAACCGGTTATGTTTTGCCCATTGAATGGAATTATCACCATGCCCAATGGCAAACCGGTGCATGGAAATTGCGCACGGGCGAGCTGATGTTAATTCCCGGTGATTCGCCTTTGGGTCTACGTTTACCGCTCAATTCGGTGGGTTTCCCGGAAAAAGAATATGACCGCTATCAACCGGAATCAGATCCTATTGAAGCAAAGCCGGCGTTAAAATCTGCGGGAACAAGCCATCAATCAGTGCGATTAAATTCACTGGAAATATTGGTGCAAAAATTCGCATCAAAGAAAGCAGATCAACAACAAGCTATTTCAGAGCAAGTCGCGCAAACGCAAGAAGAAGCGAGAAAGAACTATCTTGAAGCGGGCTATGTGATTCGCACCGCCATGTGTTTTGAGGCGCGCGAAGGGCGCATGCATGTGTTTATGCCACCGCTCACCTATTTGGAGCATTACATCGCCTTGATTGAAGCGATTGAAGATGTTGCCAAAGAATTAAATATGCCAGTGGTGTTGGAAGGTTACGAGCCACCAAAAGATTATCGCATTAAGAAATTTTTAATTACGCCAGACCCAGGTGTGATTGAAGTGAATATTCACCCAGTAAATTCTTGGCCTGAACTGGTGAATAATACCGAAGCACTTTATGAAGACGCCCGTCAAACCCGTTTAGGCACAGAAAAGTTTATGTTGGATGGCCGTCACTCGGGAACTGGCGGCGGCAATCACGTGACCTTTGGCGGCTCAACGCCCGCCGATAGTCCATTCTTGCGTCGCCCCGATTTGTTGCGCAGCCTTGTGACTTTTTGGCAGCACCATCCTGCGCTTTCCTATTTGTTTTCTGGATTATTTGTCGGGCCAACCAGTCAGTCGCCGCGTGTGGATGAAGGCCGCGATGAAATGCTCTACGAGTTGGAAATCGCCTTTAAAGAAATGCCCGACGGTCTTGTCGATCAACCTTGGTTAACTGATCGCTTGATGCGCAATTTATTAATTGATATCACCGGTAACACGCATCGCGCAGAATTTTGTATCGATAAACTTTATGCGCCGGGCACTGCCAGTGGTCGTCAAGGTATTTTGGAATTTCGCGGTTTTGAAATGCCGCCCCATGCACGCATGTCGCTGGTGCAAATTTTATTGTTGCGTTCTTTGATCAGCCGCTTCTGGAAAGAGCCCTACAAAAAACCATTCGTACGCTGGGGTACTTCACTGCACGATAAATTTATGTTGCCGCATTATGTGTGGGAAGACATGCGTTCTGTGGTGCAAGATTTGAATGATCACGGCTATCCCTTTCAATTGGAATGGCTTGCGGCCTTTGAAGAGTTCCGCTTCCCGCATTATGGCCGCGTGCAACTCGACGATATTCAAATTGAATTGCGTTGGGCGATTGAACCTTGGCATGTATTGGGCGAAGAAATCTCCAGCTTCGGTACGTCGCGTTACGTGGATTCTTCCATTGAACGTTTGCAAGTCAAAGTATCGGGTTTAACCCCGGGTCGCTATGTGCTTGCGTGTAATGGTCGTCGCGTTTGTTTAAATGCAACCGCCAAGCACGGTGAGTATGTGGGCGGTGTTCGCTACCGCGCATGGCAGCCGCCCTCGGCATTGCATCCAACCATTGGTATTCACGCACCGCTGGTGTTTGATTTAATCGATACCTGGAATGGCAAGAGCATTGGTGGGTGTACTTACCATGTCAGCCATCCCGGTGGCCGTAGTTATGATCGCTTCCCGGTGAATGCGAACGAGGCTGAATCACGTCGTGGCAATCGCTTCTTCGATTTTAACCACACGCCTGGCGCCTTGCCGGTATCACCTGCAGGTAAGATTCTGCGCGAGTTCTTTGAGCATAAGCACCCGCCCAGACCAATGGCTCCACCGCCAGAGGAACCGGCAGATGAGTACCCGCATACGCTGGATTTGAGGAAATAGGGTCTAAATGACCCTTGCTGCTCAAAAATAGACAAATGGATGATCAAAAAGAGCTAAAATGATGGCATCGTATTCAACATCAGAATCAAGATCTCATGAGCTTATATTCCGCGCAGATGGAAAATCACATTTCTAGCCAATCGCAGTCGCAATCCCAATACCAGTCTTCTAGTGATGGTATTGACGAGGCGTTTACTGCGACGGGTGAGATCCGTTCGCATTGGAAATACCTGCTTGAGAGCCTACAAAGCCTTGGCGCGGATGCTATTGAAGAGCGCCAAAAGAAGGTTCGCCGCATTCTGCGTGACGACGGCGCTACCTACAAAATTTACGATGAGCCCAACGCAAACCAAACCTGGCAGTTAAACCCAGTACCGCTGTTAATCAGCAGCGAAGAATGGAGCCAAACTGAAACTGCCTTGGTGGAGCGCGCCGAATTATTTAATGCCTTATTGTTGGATATTTACGGCGACCGCAAATTAATTCAGCAGGGCATAATTCCGCCCGAATTATTATTTTCCCACGCCGGTTATTTGCGCCCCTGTCATCAAGTAAAAATGCAGGGCGATCACCAATTGATTTTGCACGGCGTAGATTTGGTGCGTGGCCCCGATGGCAAAATGAAAGTCATGGCCGACCGCACACAAGCACCGTCGGGCGCGGGCTATGCGTTAGAAAATCGCACAGTAATGAACCGCGTTTTCCCCAGTTTGTTTCGCGATAGTCATGTTCATCGTCTGTCGTTATTTTTTGCACGTCTGCGTCAAAAATTACACGATTTAAATCCCAATGGTGGCATTGCGCGTATCGTGGTCTTAACCCCCGGTGCCTACAACGAAACCTATTTTGAACACGCTTATCTCGCAAACTATCTGGGCTTTCAATTGGTTCAAGGTAGCGACCTCACTGTGCGCAACGGCTATGTGTGGATGAAATCTCTCGATGGTTTGAAACGTGTCGATGTGATTTTGCGCCGTGTGGATGATGTCTATTGCGACCCCGTTGAATTAAAGGGCAACTCACAATTAGGCGTACCAGGTTTATTAGAAGTGGTGCGCATGGGCAATGTGGCCATCGCCAATCCACTCGGTTCCAGCGTCTTAGAAAACCCTGCACTCTTGCGTTATTTACCGGCAATTTCCCGCGCATTGCTCGGTCGTGAATTGCAAATGGATTCGGTAAAAACCTGGTGGTGTGGAGACAAAAATGACCTGGAATATGTGTGCGCGAATTTAAAAAATCTGTTGATTAAACCCACTTACCGCAAGCCCGGTTTGTATGAAGTCTATGGTGCAGATTTGGACGATACCAAGTTACAAGCTTGGCAAAATCGTATTCGTAAACACCCTTATCAATTCGCAGCGCAAGAATATGTGGTCAGTGCCCATGCGCCTACGTGGCATCAAGGCGATTTTGCGCCGCGCGCGTCTATTTTGCGTACTTTTGCGGTAGCCAGTGAAACGTCTTATGCCGTGTTACCCGGCGGCTTAACGCGCGTGAATTTGGATGCTGATAAAAAAATTATCTCCAACCAACGTGGTTCAGTGTCAAAAGATACCTGGGTATTAGCCTCAGAGCCTGAAAAGCACGTCACTCTGCGCACACCAGAAACTCAGCAGGCGCAAGAAGGTGTTGGCGAATTGCCAAGCCGCGTTGTAGAAAATTTATTTTGGATGGGCCGCTACGCCGAGCGTGCCGAATCAGCTTTGCGCATGTTGCGCACTGTGTTTCTGCAGCTCAACAAAACCGAAGCACTGCCCGATGCTATTTGCCGCACGCTTTTAAAAGCAGTTACTGATGTCACATCAACCTATCCCGGTTTTTCCAGTTTCGATAAAGCGCTGTTAAATAACCCTGAACCCGAAATGATTTCCATTATTTTGGATCAAAACCGAATTGGTAGCGTCGCCAATAATTTAATCGCCATGATTAAAGCGGCGGAGCAAGTTAAAGAACAATTGTCGAGCGATACCCAGCGCATCATCAATAATATTGGTGACGAGCTGGATGCATTAAAAGCCAATTTACAACCTGCAGGCCTCTCTGCGCCCGAAGAAGCCCTTGCGCCGCTAGTGACCGCATTGCTCGCATTCGCTGGTTTGATTCACGAAAGTATGATTCGCGGCAACGGCTGGCACTTTATGGAAATGGGTCGCCGTATGGAGCGCGCCCTGCAAATTGTGAGCGGTCTTCGCTCAATGCTCACCAGCAAATTTGAAGATATTGAACAAGAAGTCTTAGTGGAAACCGCGCTCTTGTGTGGCGAGGCATTAATTTCCTATCGCCGCCGCTACCAAAGTGGTGTGAACATTGAGAATGGGTTAGAAATGATCTTGCTCAATGCCAACAACCCTCGTTCCTTATTATTTCAAGTAGAAGAATTGGCAATGCACTTTGCCGATTTGCCCGGCAACAAAGAAACGCTCAATGCCGAAAATAAATTTTTGCTAGAGGCGATCACCACGCTGAAATTAAGCGATGTAAAAGATTTAGCCAAAGCAGAAACGGGTGTACGCCAAGATTTAGATCAGCTTCTCGCACGGGTTCAATATTTAATTGGCAGTGCGGCTAAAGCAATTAGTCAACGCTATTTTGATCACGCGCAGGGGCCACAATTGTTGGTTAAAAATACTGAGTGGCAAGATAACTTGTAAAGCAGGGTAGAGCGATTATGAGAAAACATTCACTATGAAATATCGGGTACGCCATAGCACTTGCTATAAATACGCTCTATCTGTCAGCAATTGTTACAACGTGGCTTATGTGTTGCCCCGCAATACGGCAACACAACAGGTGGTGAATGTTGATATAAAAATATCGCCCATGGCAACCACTCATAACACGCGTACCGATTGTTTTGGCAATCAGTTTTTGCAGTTCTCCATTGAAAAAGATCACAACGAATTAGAGCTGAGTATTACCAGCACCATTGAAGTGAAAGATGTTGAAACCAACATCAACCTTGATTTTGGTAACCCCTGTAGCTACGTAAAATACCTGTTAGAAAACACAAAAAGTATTGAGTGTGTAAATGCGCGCGAATTTATGTTGGATTCGCTCATGGTGCAAGCGCAACAATACTTAGCGGATTATGCCGCGCCCTCTTTTGCAGAAGATCGCCCGTTTTTATCGGCAGTGATGGATTTAACGCAGCGAATTTTTACCGACTTTACCTATGACCCAGAGTTTTCAGATATAGCGACACCGCTTGCAGAAGTGTTTAAGCACAAGCGCGGCGTGTGCCAAGATTTTGCGCACTTCGCCATTGGCTGTTTGCGTTCACTAGGCTACCCCGCGCGTTACGTAAGCGGCTACTTAGAAACTCTACCGCCACCCGGCGAAGAAAAATTAGTCGGTGCAGATGCCACACACGCATGGTTTGCAGTGTATTCACCCGGCGAAGGCTGGTTTGAATTTGACCCCACCAATAATAAAGTAACCGGCGAGCAACATATCACTACAGCATGGGGTAGGGATTATTCAGATGTAACACCGCTTAAAGGCGTTATCTTTGGTGGCGGCCATTCACCACAATTATTTGTCTCGGTGGATGTACAGCGCGTGCCCTAAACTTTTCACAAGTTAAAGCTTCCCCCTCGTTAAATTTTCACTTCATACCGCATAAGGTCTAGCGGCCTATTTTTATTTTTTGGTGAATCCAAACATCCGCGTTAAGTGTCCAATTACTTTCAGTTGGTTAATATATCTACATGCGCGCTATAAAAATGTTAAGTCCAGCTTTGGGCATAAGTTGAACTCATGGAGTGAATATGAAAAATATAATTATCGCATTGAGTATTTTGCTTATCGGTTTTACTCTGCCAGCCACCGCGAGTGACAACAGAAAGATATTGATCATTGCCTCAAACGTGGCAGATATGGGAGATCCAGAAAAGCACGAAGCCAGAAATGATCTCTGGGAGTATGCACCGCCATACCATGTGTTTGTTTCGCATGGTTACCAAGTTGACTTTGTATCTCCGCTGGGTGGTTCCGTACCCTTTGCGAGGGATCCTTTGGGGATTAGCAGCTATACCATTAAATATGAAGGTTTCTTGAGTAAAGCCAATAACTCATTAGCGCCTAAACAAGTGAATCCAAGTGAGTACGTGGCAGTGTTCATCGGTGGTGGCTACGGGAATTTGTTTGATGTGGCTTCTAATAAAGATTTGCTCGGCATTATCGCTAATATCTACGAGAGTGGCGGAGTCATTGGAAGCAGTGGCCATGGGGCTGGCGCCTTTGCGAACGCAAGGCTTTCCAGTGGTAAGCCACTGGTAAAAGGTAAGCGCATTGCAGGTTTCCCAAATTCAACAGAAAAAGAAAAGGACTGGGCGAAACAAGGGAGTCTATTGCCTTTTTTAGTTGAAGAAAGACTTATAGAAAATGGTGCCATCACAGTAAATAAAGAGAATATTCCAGATAAGCGCGATGTGATTATTGATGACCGCATTGTCACAACCATGTTCCTACCATCTGCTGCATTGGTTGCGAAAGAAATGCTTATCTTGCTCGAAAAAACGGAAAACCCAACCAATAAAAATAATCTACCAAAGTAAACTGCGTTGCACGTGACTGCCCAACGCGATTAATTTAACTGTTCGTTAACCTCGTTAATTTTTTATTTCAGATCGTATAACGTCTAGCGGCCTTTAATAAAAGCCTGTAGGTTCGATTAGCGTAGCGTAATCCTAAGAATGAAAAGCCCACCAAATTAGCAGCAAGCAATGGAAAGCAAATTCATCGTAAAAACAAAAAAATACTATGTTAACTTGGATTTTTAGCGTTACCCTATTGGAACGGCATAATAATATTTTGATAAAGAAAATTTCCCCAAGAAAAACCTGCAAGCAGAAAGTCTATCGCGCCACCCTTTGAAGTTGTCGCTTGGCTGATTTTGCCTGATCAAGTTGGTATAGTGATATCAATCGTGTGAGTATTGAGCGTGGAGATTGGCATGCGTACGATTACGCTGCGCTAATCGTACCTACGAGCTCAGAAGCAACCATTTATCGCAACCTTAGGCCAAGAAATATTACGTATAGGAGAATATATATGACCGACATGCTCGTGAATTTGTATATGGAAAGAGATGTTCAGGATAAATCTATTTTTGAAAATGAATATGTAAGTATTAAACGTGCGCTGGCAATAGACAAAGAAGAAATTTGCAAATTCGTTAAAGATAATTTTACAGAAATATGTCCTGGATGGGTTGATGAGTGCGCATCAACTTTATATAGGCAGCCTACAAGTTGTTTCATTGCAGTAAAAGATAAAAAGATTGTTGGGTTTGCTTGTTATGACAGCACAGCAAAAGGAACAGTTGGTCCTATGGGTGTATCGTTGGAGTTTAGAAAAAAAGGGATCGCAAAAAGTTTGCTAAATAGCTGCTTAGAAGCAATGAAAATGGAAGGTTATTCATATGCAATTATAGGCTGGGTAAGCTCAACCGAATTTTACGAAAAAGCATGTGGAGCCATAGCTCTACCAGAAAATTTCCCTGGCATTTACTCTAGAATGATAAAGCATGACTAAAAGTTGTGTACAAGACTATAAGTCGCTCACGCACTACATATTTCGTGTGCTGGACAATTTTTAAGTAGCAGTTTTGTGGTTTTTCTGCGCAAAAGCCCGTAGGTACGATTACGCTGCGCTAATCGTACCTACGAGTTGAACCCAACCTTATGCAAAGAAGAGGAAACTAATGACCTATCAAATTCTATGGAAAGAATTGTGGCTGAGCCTTTCAAAGTACATGGCTATCGCAATTATCATTCCGCTTACAATTATTTTTGCAATTCGTTATGTGAATTATGGCTTTGACTTCGGTGCTGCATTTCCTCATTTGAACCTAAAAAACTCCTTGGTAATAGGCTCTGGGATTGTCATATTTTGTATCGGCTTTTCATGGCTTATAGCCCTGTGGGTTAGAACGGCAAAAATCACTATTAACAATGGCATAATTCAGGGACGAAATTATTGGGGCTTTAAAAATAGCTTTCCGCTGGTTGAATCAGTTTCATCATATAACTTTAGCAATAATGGAATTAATGCCATTGTTCTTGTGAGTAGGAACAGTGGGAAAATTTATATCTCAGTTCATACTGAGAAATTGAATGAGTTGCTTGACCTAATTGAGCCATATATCATTAAAAATAATGAAACCAAAACATAACAAAGTGCTGCAACTCGCGCTCTGTGCGCTTGAAAGTTTGTAAGTCTCATCTTTGTAGTTTTTCTGTTAGAAAATATTTCACAAAACCACCACTGAAAAGCAGCCGTTGAACTCGGTGTTATGCTTACGAGGAAAAAATATGGAAACTTCGGAAGAAAACATGCTCGAAGTAATTTTGCGAAAAGCTGCCGATGAGCCAGCACATCGCCCAGAGTTCTATCAAACTCTTTTAGACTCAAATGTATATATTCTTGGCTCTGCGGGTGAAGGCGAAGGAGCTACGGAGCTTCAAGCAGGCAGCAAAATTTCAATTTACAACTGGGAAAAGCAAGATGGAACACCAATCATTCCATTCTTTAGCTCTCTTGAGGTATTAAGAAAATCTATAGATTCAGAACAGCCTTATCTGCAGCTTCCTGCCAAATCATTGTTTGAGCTTACGGTTGGCGCAACTCTATTTTTGAATCCTAAGTCCCCTTACGGAAAAGAGTTTTTGCCTCAAGAAGTTGGTCATATGCTCTCTGTTGGAATTGGAAGGGAGCCTATTCAGCGAGTCGTTGAAAAGGAAACAAAAGTTCTACTCGGTCAACCTTCTAGCTACCCTTCAAAAATGGTGGATTCGTTAACCCAACTTTTTGTAAAGCATAAAAATGTAAAAAAGGCATATCTATGCTTAATGCATGACCAATCACTTGATGTTAAGCCCCACCTTGTAATTGGAATTCAGGCAGAAGGAGATATAGAAATTATTATGAGAGCGGCAGGCAATGTTGCAGCAGATACAGTTCCTAACGGTGAGTCGGTTGATCTATGTCATGTGCTCGAGAATGAAGCTGGTCTGAGTAATTACTTTATAACTCAAACTAAGCCATTTTATGAGCAAACATGGGGTTCAAAAATTCTATCATTTTTAAAATCAGGTAAAGCTTAAATAATTAGGGCTAGAGTAATAATGTAAAGCGCGCATGGGTGTAACTCTGGTTAAATTAATATTTTTTTCCAAAAAATGTTTTTAGATTGTTTAAGGAGCTGCCCCATGCGAGCGCAATAACCGCCAAATATTCCTGCACCGATTCGCGCGGCTTGGAATCTAATCCATACAAACTCTCCCACCCGTTTTTAATGTGTATGACGATTCCAATATTCTCAAATCTATGTAAATGCTTGGTTACCGTTTGCCTGGTAATGTGTGTATCGCTTGCGAGCATGGTAATAATGTGATTGTCCATCAATCAGTTTTGCAACCAGTGATAGACGTGTAGGATCACCAAGCTTTGAAAAAATCGTCATTTGAGTATCTCTAAGATTGGTCTGGTCTTTCCAGCGCTTTAAATTCTGCGAATGTAAAGAATTATTATCCCAAGAGCCTTGCGTGGAGTTTTCATTGAAGCGCGTTTAAGCTCCGTGCCTCCACAATTAGAGAGACTTCCATAATGAAAACTATAAAAACGATATTGATCGGCGGGCTATTCCTGGTTTCACCATTTTGTCACGCTGACTTTGTTGACGACTTTAATCAAAAATCGGTTGAGGGTTGGCAAACCTTCACCGGCGATGGCGATGCGCAGTTGAAATTTTTACCCATGGATGGTTTTGCGCGTATGCAAGTGGATGCAACAAAAGATCAACACAATATTTATTGGACCATTATCAAACGCGACGTATCCAAATCGCTGGATATGGAAAAACTCAAAAGCCCAGACTACGAATTGCGCGTGGAAGCCCGTGTACGCCCCAGCCATTCGCCGCGTCGCGTTAACTTTATGATTAACACCCAGCGCACAACAGATTTTCACGAACACCTGCGCGAATATGACTTGGGGCAAAATACCGATTGGCAAGTTATCAGTATGACCACGCGCAATTTTGATGCGGTGCCAGGGGATCAAGTGAATGTGCAGTTGAGTGTTACTGATTGGGGTCTTGGCGAATTTTATTTAGACGTAGACTATTATCGTGCAGAAGTTGTGAAGGTGAAGAAAGCGAAGCCAGATCTGGGCGAACCACTCGTTTATCATCCGCCCGTGCCTGCGCTCGACTCCTTTAAACAACATCTCACTGTTAAACACGATGCAACGATTAACGCGGCGTTCCCTTTAGTTAATTTCAACAATTGGAAATCTGACAATGCGCGCGTTTTAACCGTGAGTGCAGGGCAGTTCCCCTTGTTGCGTTGGGACTTACAAAACTTCAGAGGACAAAAAGCGAACGGTGTGGGCGTGTTGGAACTTACCACGCAATCGGTTCAAAAGGGTGGCGACTACATAGGCGCATTGGGTGAAGATTTTGGCATTGAATTCGATAAGGTGCGCGTATTTGAAATTTTCGGCGGCGATGAAAACTGGCAACAACATAGTGTGACCTTCGCAAATTTCACGCAAGGCAAAGATGTGTTATCCACCACCAATGGGCAAATGATTTTTGATACAGATGTTGCTCAAGCGGATGGCAAAACCTTGATCACTATCCCTCGCCCTGTATTACAACGCATGCTCGATGGCACCACGCGCGGGCTCATGCTCAAGCCACTTGGCGCATTGGAGGTTTCGTTTTACGATTCTGAACACGGCGATGGCAGTCAATCACCGAAATTGCATTTCACGATACGCGCGAAATAATCAAATGAGTCTGCGCAGGGATGCACACTCAACCCTCGGGTTACTTATCATCAACTCAGGTCAAGTTAAGCTCGAACCTTGATCTGCTAGCATCCTCGAAAACATTATTCAAAAAGAGGCTAAGAATGAACCGATTTTTTAAACGCCTATCAACAGTGAGTTTGTTCATGTTGTGCGCAGCAATTGGGTTAATCGGCTGCGCCACACCATCTACAAAAAACGCGCAGCAACATCAAATACATACGTGGGAGACGCAAGAAATTGTGCTTCTTGCAGAAAAGTCGTACGCAAATTATTACACCGATGTCGATATGTGGGTTCAACTTAAGGGGCCTGGGTTCGATAAGCGTGTATATGGTTTCTGGGATGGCGAGAAGCGTTTTGTAGTGCGCGTGGTTGCGATCAAACCGGGTGAGTGGACGTGGCGCAGCGGATCTAACCAAACCGATGACGCGGGCTTAAATGGCCACTCAGGTTCATTCACCGCAATCGAATGGTCCGCTCGTGAAAAAAGAGAGAATCCCAATCGACAAGGTTTTGTCCGTGTCTCGCCCAATGGTCACGCACTTGAATATTCCGATGGTACACCTTTCTTTATGGTGGGCGACACTTGGCTTGCGGGTACAACATGGCGTTTGCCATTTCGCAATGCCCCCACCTCACATGATTACCAACCTGGCCCCGGTATCGGTTTTGAAGATGCGGTCGCTTTTCGCAAGAAGCAGGGTTTTAACTCGGTCAGTATGATTGCTTCGTTTCCCAACTGGGATGCTGATGTAAATCCGAGTACCCATGCCGATAAAAATGGGATTTTCCTGAGAAACGCGTGGGAGAAATTTGGTTACGATGCTTCAAGTGGGAAAGGGACTGATGCATCGGGAGGCGTTAGCTATTGGGGTTCGTTTACCGCAAAAAACATGCGCGATGAATACGGTCACTTACCCTTTGCGATGTCCGTAGAACACAAAGGTGTTTCAGATTTTACGCGCATCAACCCAGCCTATTTCAAAAGCCTTGATCGCAAAATGAATTATTTGTCTCAACAAGGGTTTGTGCCTTTGCTAGAAACTGTGCGGCGCGATGTGGGCCCCTCATGGAATGCCTATTTTAATTTCAATGAAACTTTTGCGCGTTACACACAATACTTAATTGCGCGTTACGGTGCTAACAATCTTGTGTTTAGCGGTATTCATTTAGATTGGATTCCAAAAGATTTCAGCCTCACGGCGGCACAATTTAATGAAGCGCTCACCTATCACTTAAAAAAATATGGCCCACCGCCGTTTAACCAACCGGTTACAGTGCTTATTGATCGCTCTACTTATGCAGCCTTTGGTCATGCTGAACAAGTACCTTGGATGACCATGCACAGCGTGGGCAACAAACCGCGCGACCATCGCGTGAGTGAAGCATTGGAAACGCAATTCAAACTGACGCCCGCGTACCCAACAATTAATTTCGAACCCTATTACACGGGCTGGCGTCACGAAATTAATAAACCGGCGGGTGAAGAACCGCTCGCAAATTCCGCACGGGATAATTATTTTGCACGCGCACAAATGTACGGCTCTGTGCTTTCGGGCGGGTTGTCTGGCCATGTTCATGGCACTGCTGCCTATGACATAACGTCTACCGGTGAACCTGCAGGTGCGAGGCCGCATATTTGGGATGCATTGAATTACGAATCCGCCAACTACATGCAGCACTTGAACGCATTTGTACAATCGGAAGGCCGCCGCTATCAGGATTTATTGTTAGCCTCTGATCAAATATCTCCGCGTAAAGCGCCAGGCAGCCCTGAGGATGGACTCGATGGTTGGTCATATATGATGCGCACAGCGGAAAATGATTTAGCACTGCTCTATTTTGAAAATAGATCTGTATTGCCAATATTAAAAGGCTTTACTCCCAGCAAAACCTACACCTTTAAGTGGTTCGATCCCTTAAATGGTCAATGGCAAAAAGCGATTTCAATTACTGCAGACGGAGAGGGTTCTTTAAGCGTGCCCAATTTCCCGCGGGATGAAAAAATCACCAGCTGTGATTGGGCCGCAAAAATTACGCTTTAAATGAATGCTCAGCGGGAACTGGGGTTTTCGCTGAGCAAATTTTGAGTTAATTGCTCACAAGAGCGTTCTTATGGCTTTTAATTGGAGTTTATATATAAAATATGATCCTGTCGCACATGATCATATTCAAGGAGTATCAAAAATGAATAACATTAAAGATGGTTTACGTTGGCGTGTTATTTGGTCTGGAGTTGCAATTATTGTTGCTGGATCCTATGGAGTGCAATTCTTCAATGACAAAAATAATGCAGATCTAATCTTGGCGGTAGGGTGGTCTTTGTTAGCCATATCGTTTTTTATGAACCCTATGGTGTTAAATTGGAAGTCTACACTCTCTGATGTTAAACGTTCTGTCGGGGGTTATTTGGTTGGTTCCCCCACGTTTGTAGGTCTATGCACTGTATTTGGCAGTGCGCTAATGCTGGTGGGTACTTGTTTAAAACTATCAAATTTTCTTTAGTATGGGATGTGCTTTACAGTTTTTTAACGAAAGGAATATTTTGAAGTGAATGCTTTTTTAATTATAGATCTGAGTATTCATGATCCACGTTTGTTCAGTGAATATCTCACAATGATTCCATTTTTTATTAAGAAGCATCTTGGGCGTTACATCGTTCAAGGTGCAGAGACAACAGTTATTGAAAATGAATGGAAGCCGGAAAAGGTTGTCGTTATTGAATTCCCTTCAAGGAAAAATGCAGAAGCATTTTTATCAGATCCAGAAGCGAAAGAGCTGTTCAAATTACGCCATAAATCAACAACAAGTAAAATGATTTTAGTGGATGGCTGTTGTTAAAATTTAGGTAAATGGAGTTTGTATGAAAAAAATTTTTATGTTGTTGGCTTTTCTTTCTATTTCATGTGCCGCTGAGGACTTTTCCGATAACTTCTCGAGTGGAGCTTTTCATTTAAAATGGAATAGCAGTATTGATGACGCTAAATTTCTATTTCCAAATGGGAGTTTTAGACCACTGCACTCAAGAGAAAATAGAATATCCTTCGTGGTCCTCAATGATATCAATTTGAGTTGGTATGAGATTCCAACCGAAGAGGTGTATTTTACCTATTCGCCTAAAATGAAATTGGATCATGCGCGTGTTTTTTTCAAGTATCAGGATTTAGAGCACGTTAAGAAAAAATGTTTAGATGTGTTTGGAACAGATTTTGTTGCCAGAGACAAAAATGGCGAACAGTCATTTATTTGGAAGAACGCTAGAAGGGTCACGCTGTCAATAAATACCAATGCCCCTACACAATGGGTCTATTTGTATGTGCAATAACCTGCGATTGTATAGATATTGAGTTATCCTTTAGCGTCGAAAAAGCAGAAACTGATAATTGAATTTTTCAGTTTTTGCTTTTTTTCTAATTATAGAGTTTTTTAGTTTATTAACACCCAATCAAAACGAACGCCATCAGAATTGTCCGATATTGCTCCAGGCGCATTTGCAAGTATTTTCCCAGTTGCAGGATCTATGCGCAAAAACTTCTGAGTGTTTAATGACATTAGCATTAATTCGCCCGTCAGCGTTTCCATCCATTGAAAGGTTTCATTCGGTGTTACTCGGCCGGATTTTAGCGTTACTTCGGTATCGTTTTTCACCGAAACATATTGTTTTCCTGCACGTAATGCAACCCGGCCTAAACCTTGATCTTCAACTGTGAATACATTTTTTCCATCGACGTTTAATTGGCTGTCGCGCTTATGAGGCTTCAATGCAATCTCTTGCTTGAAGGGAATAGGGCGCATTAATCCTTTTGGGTTGGGCTCGAAGATATCGACGCTATCAAAATCGGCATAGCCGCCCGCTTTGCCAAGCGTATTGTAGTTAAACAATGCGTAGCGCATGCCTTGGAAGGTGGCGAGATTGAATACCATCGTAAACTCATTGCCTATGGGTTCAAATTTTTTGCCATCGATTGAATAACTAAAGCGTGCTTTTTCCGTTAAGAAGTCACACTCCGCACGAAACCAAAAGCGCGATGCGGTTGTGGGAATACGCTCCGTTTTATTCGTAGTAAAATCGTAATAAGCCACTGTCGATCCTTTATCGCTTCGCTCTACGCCAAGCCATGCGTAAGGTTTTCCGAAGACACTTAAACCGGCAACATCTCCCGTTTTTAATCCGGCGCTCTCAATAGTAATCGTAGGTGTTGAGCGAGGCCCAATGGAGCGTTGCGTTAAACTATTTTTAGCTTGCCAAAAATCAGCGGATGGTAATGAGTGTAAACGTAAGAAGCCTGGGCGTTCTTTCAAGGACCATTTGCTGTTGTCTGGAACATGACTCCACTGCCAAATAGGGCTTAAGGTTTCGCTAGAGAAATCGTCACTTCTTTTATAAGGCGCTGTAATAGGATCAGTAAAACCTGTATTGGGTTTTACCCACGTGCGTGGCGTTCTGGTTAAGTTTTTTGGCAAACCGAAATAGGGCCAGCCATCTTTCCATGTGATGGGTGATAAAGATGTAGTACGCCCAACGGAATTGTGATCCATCATCGTAAAGCCCCACCATTCGCCTGTCGCTGTCTCAACCATGCCGCCTTGGTGCAACGACATACGACCGTTGGGTTTGTAGTCAGGTGGAGTGATGGCTGACATTGGGCTTGAAGGATTAGGTACGCGGTAACCTTGGTGTAAACCAAAATCTTCGTCGCGGCTCACCGCCAAATTAACTTCATAGGGGCCGTAAATATTTTTAGCTCTTGCTGCAGGCATGCGCATCTCGCCGTCGTACCATGCGCTCAAGATGTAATACATGCCTTTAATTTTATAGATGTGTAAGCCTTCGCCCATGCCAGCTTCTTGCGCAATGATTTCGCGTTCGGTACCGGGCACAATGTTCAACAAATCTTTTGTGAGTTCCATAAGTTTGATGGATCTATAACCCGTCACAGCATAAATTTTTCCGTCATCATCAAACAACAAAGAGGCATCATGAATCTTTGCGTTCATTTGCTGATGAGTCCAAGGGCCGGCTGGATTGGTGGCGGTGTAAACTTGAGTCCCTTTTTTGTTTACATTGCTGATGATGTAGTAGGTGCCTTTGTGATAACGGAAACTCGGTGCCCAAATCCCTTGCCCATAAATGAACTTGCCTTCTTCCAAGCGAAATTCAGGGCCGAGGTCTAAACGATCAAACACATAGCCAATCATCTTCCAATTCACTAAATCTCGTGAATGAAAAATGGGTAAACCCGGCATGCTATGCATGGTGGTGCCGGTTAAATAGTAATCATCACCAACTCTAAGGACGTCGGGGTCTGAAAACTCGTCATAGAAAAGCGGATTCGTGTAGGTGCCATTGCCGTTATCCGCCGTCCAAGTTGTATTTGTTTGTTGTGCGCTAGCGGTCATTGCCAGTAAGAAAAGCCATGGGCAGGCTTTTGCGATCATGCGTATCACGTGAACACCTCTAAATGTATTTATTTTGTTTGTCTATTTTCTTGGTTCGCAGAGTTTATAAAAACGAACTAAAAAATACCGTATGTATTCTCCGCTATCCATAGATTTTTCATCGAAAAAAACCGCAAAAAAGCTTTAATTTTTTTTAGTAAGAGAGATTGGTCGTCGTTAATCGGCGGTGCCCTCAAATGATCTCTTCAGCTTTAATAACCCAACCATGCTTCAAGACGCTTATAGACCCTATCTATGATTAATTTGAAAGCGAAAATAACCTACTTTTTTCTGATGCTTGCCATTAGTTTTTGACACCTTGATCAGGCTGAATATTCTGTTGTAGTACATAAAGATGTTCAGTGGGCCGAGGCCAAGGGGTTCAAACTTACAACGGATATTTATGTACCCAACATCGATAAAAAGAATCTTCCTCTTTTGGTGATTTTTCATGGTGGCGGTTGGTTGCTTAATTCGAAGTCCATCATGAACGATATGTCCAATTACATGGCAGCCAATGCTGAGCTGGTTGTCGTGAACGTGGATTACCGCTTGTTGGGCGACAAAAAAAATACAACAACCTTAAATGAAATGGTTGAAGATGCGATTGGCTCGGTACTTTGGGTGAAAGACAACATTAAGCAATACGGTGGTAACCCACAGAAAATTGCGGTGACTGGTGATAGTGCCGGTGGTCAATTGGCGGCAATGGTTATGTTGACCGGCAATAAGTTGGAGTCAGATGGTTTTGCGGGTGACACCTTAGGATTCAATCCTACCTACCTGCCTAAAAACAAAACAGCAGAGCAGGTTGCCAGACGAGATGGCGCGCGCGTTCAAGCGGGTGTTTTAAGTTATGCCGCTTATGAGTTATTAGCAGCGGGTAAGGCAGCTTTGAAGCACCCAGTAATAAATTTAGGGAGTGGGCAAAAGCCACTCCACGCGGTATTTTTGGCGTAGGCATTAATGCAGACAGCCATGCTGATTTTTATAAAGCGGTTTCACCCATCTACTCGGTTGCAGAGAGTAAGCAACGCAAACTGCCACCACAATTTGTGTACGTGGGCAGCAAAGATAGTTTAATCCCGCCCGATGTTGCAAGTCGCTGTGTTGATTTACTTAAGTAAGCAGGTTTCGGTCTGCTGCTTTGGCACCAAAAAGACGCGCTAATCCAAAATTGGTGTCACAAACCATTTTCATTTCTTCATAAAAAAACCGCCTGCAAAACAGGCGGTTTTTTTATGAGCATTTTTTAGGCGGGATTTAACTGCAGCTGAAATAAAAAACCCCTGCAGAGCAGGGGTGAAAACTCCCGCAAGCAGGAGATAATGCTACCCCTGCTACCAGGGGGGAGTTAGCAAACTGATTGCGCAAACATATCGAAAATAAACAGCTTAAGTTTAAATTTTTTGTGGGGTTCTCTTAAAAAAATCAAAAGTTAAAGGATTTTTGCGTTTTTTTTCGATCGAAAGTTCAAATGGTTTTTTCAGTTAGCTGAACTTTTATTCGAGATGATCATATTTAGTGCGGTGAATTGGCTTGCGATAGCCCCCCAAAAAAATCCCCCTGAGTTGCAGGGGGATTTTTTTATTTCTTGCGGTGCTAGATTCGCACTCTACGTAAGTGCTTAGAATGATGCGTTCACACCCAAGGTTGCAATGTAGCCCGTTTTGAAGGAGCTGTAAGTTGCATTGTCGTGGGCGAAGGTCATTCTCAGAGGTTCGTCAGTAATGTTCGATACGCTGAAGCTCACTTTAGGTTTGCCCATGACATTATCAAACTCGTAGCTCGTAGAAAGATCTAACTGTCCGCGAGCATCGGTCATGAGTTCCGCACCAAGAACACCATTTTGGTTTGGGCCAGATGATATTTGTTGGTCATTCCATACATAAGTCAAACGCACTGACGCACCAAAATCCTCCCAGTAGGCTGTGAAGTTATAGCTTTCAGGTGATACACCTATAGCTTTCGCCGGAGCCCCAGTACCTTCACCGCGCTGGTAAATGTGGGTGTAGTTGGCGTTAAACCCGAAACCATTCAGCACCATGTCTAAAGGTTGTACCCACGTCAATTCAGCACCTTCTATTTCCAAATTGCCGGGCGCGTTTACTTGTTGGCTGACAAGGATTGGCGCAACATCTGGGCCGCCGCGCGCGTTAATCGCGTCCATACGATTTTGACCAATACTGTTAAAGGGGATAGTTTGGTCGCTTCCGATACCTACCACTAACTTGCTGAACGGAATGCTAAATGTATTGGCAACCGTGAAACCAGTCATTTGTTTGCCGAAGAAGGTTGCACCCACATAACCTTCGTCGCCCGTATACCACTCACCACCGAAATCAATGTTGGTAGAAAGGTATGGAGACAACTCTGGGTTACCGTAGCTTGCGTTTTGTGCAGACGGATCGCTGAAGTTGGTACCGGGAAGCATGGCACTTGGGTTCGGGCGAGTCATTGTACGAGAAGCAGCAAAGCGCAAAACAATGTCATCCGTTGCTTGGAAGGTGGCGTTAAACGATGGCAACAAGTAGTTGTAATTTACGGGTTTTGATACATAGAAACGTTGCTCAGCAATTGCGGGCGCGGTCGCTGTTGCGGGTTGCGCCGCAATGGTTACTGGGCCAGAAATGGTTTGATCGGTATTTATGTAACGCCCCCCTAGGTTGAAGCGCATTTCATGACCAACCACTTCAGCCGTGGTGTTGAACTCCAAATAAGCACCTTGAGTTTTTTCTTCCATTAGTGCGGTTGAAGCACCAGTTGATGAACCGCCACCCTCTGGAGCTGAATCTCTTAATGTGTAATAACCGGTATCGGCTTTAAATTTATCGAAGTTTACGGTGATAAATCCTGGGCCTTTGGTTAAGTATGAACTCAATTGGCTGAGGGGTACGCGTGAGTTGGGGTTCAAACCGTTACAGCCTTTGCGGCCTGAGGTCGGAGTGTTGCCACTTGCATCTAAACCATCGCGGCAGACTACGTCTTCCCAGCGACCACTGTTGTCGTAACCGGCGATTTTGCGAGACGCTTTGTCGTAGGCCAAACCAAATTTGATGTTGTTTTCATCATCACCAAAACGGTAATCGACATGCGCACCATCGGTCTCGGTGTGGCGTTTTTCGTTAGAAATGTTCAAACGACCGCCGTTCCAGCCCCAGCCTAATTCGGGGTTGTTGAAATCAACTTTGCCTTTTGCGTCCTTCACTTCAAACGTGGGCACTTCACCGTTGGTGTAGTTAACGTAAATGCCCTTGTTCAATTGAGTTGCAACCATCACGGTTGGCGCCTCACGGAACCAGTCACTGCGACTGCTGTTTGCTTGAATATCCAGCGTATGGACATCGCCGAACTCAAAATGAGCGCCGGGGTTAATGTTGTAGAACTGGGCGCTTTCTTTGTAGGGTCTCGCTTCTTGGAAAAACTGAACGTTCGCAAAAGTACCTGATTCAACGACGTTGTTGCCATCCACTTTCATGTTCAAAGGGATCATTGAGCCATTGCGGCCAACCATGGTCATGGCTAAGCGGTCTACGTCTTTTTTGATGTTTGTGGATATCACATCTAAATAGAATTTGGTTTGGTCATTTGGGCGGTATTCAAAGGACGCTAAGCCCGTAGTGCGGCCATCGGTGCCACTCATATAGGCCTCACGGCCCAGGCGTGGCATAAGCGCTTCGGAGATTTGGGTGATATTCAAACCAGGGTTTTTAGCCAATAAAAAGGCTTGGTCGATGATGGCACCATCAACCAAGCCAGCACCTGCGTTAACTGGAACCTTACCGTTACCAAAGTTGGTGCTGGTAGCTGTTTGGTCGAGGCCGGCCAATAACCAGTTGTTACTGCCAGATGGGTTACAGCCACCAGTAGTCGCTAATGTTTGACCCGCACCTGGGGTGGTGCCGCAGATTTTATGCGATGTATTCAGGTTACTATAGCCGATGGTTTCATAACCATTGGTCGCCAACTTTTTGTCCACATGGGATACACCGATCAGCACACCAAATTCATCATTACGCCAGCTCCCGCTCGCAGAAATTTTAGGGCTATTGGTCGATTGAAGCTCGGTATAGACATCTTCCGCACTTATATTTGCGCGGAATCCATCTTCTTTATAGTCAAATGGGCGCGCTGCACGGATATTGACGATACCGGAAATACCACCTTCAAGCATGTTGGCCGTAGGAGTTTTTTGAATATCGAAACGGGTAAACAACTCAGTTGGGAAGAGGTTTAAATCCACTTCGCGGTTTTGGTTTTGGGTATCAATCGTACCTGATGTAGCGACCGCAATTTGCGAGCCGTTCAAAAGTACTTTGGTAAAGCTGGTGCCTAGACCACGAACCGAAACGTTAACGCCTTCACCGAAGGGGTCGCGGTTAATTTGCACACCTGGCATACGGTTGATGGCTTCTGCGATGTTGGAATCCGCAAACTTACCAATATCTTCTGCGAATACCGATTCCACCAAGGCGGTAGATTGGCGTTTTGCGTTGGTAGCACTTTGCAGACTGCCTTTATAGCCGGTTACGACAACTTCTTCAGCTTCAACAGCAGTTGATTCTGCCGCCTGAGCCATAGCGGCAAATATACTTAAGCTGAGTATGCTCAAGTGAAACAGGGGTTTGTGTACTGTATTTTTCATATGAAACTCCAATTTATTATTCATTATCAATAATGAAAACCGACCTAGCGCTGAGTAACCCTCGTGGCTGGGATTTGTAAAATTGCCAAGTAGATCGCGCTGTTCAGAAGGTTTTGCAGGTCAATTGTTTTTATGTCATGCCTACAAGGCTACTTGTATACTAGTGCTCGTAGTGGGCCGAAAATATCCCAAATTAGGTGGGGCAGCAAGTTATTTTCGTTTGATTCCCAAAAGTTAAAGTTTTTTTGCTGTTTTTTTGGCGAGCTAAACGCCAACATTGGCGTGTGATTGACGCAATAATTTTACTTATGGATTGATAATGGCCCGCCGCGGGTTTGCTTTCAGGGTAGGCGCTCGCAGGGAGAGGGGTGTGGGCGGAGGTCGCGGGAGGATATGATCGTTTAGCCTAGATTTTTTTCGGCCAAACTAAAGTCTTTGAAGGTTTTAGGTGCGCAGTTGTAAGTTGCTTTGAAAAGCTTATTGAAATAACTCACGTTGTTGTAACCAACTGCATAGGCGATTTCAGAGACGTTCGCGTCCTTACTTTCGGAAAGCAACCTAGCGGCTTCCGTTAACCTTAATTTGTTAAGGTAGCTGCTAAAGGTCATGCCCAGCTCTTCTTTTAAAATGTCGTTAATCTTGGCTCTGTTGATGCCTAGGGTGTTGGTTATCGTTTCAATACTTAACTCGGGGTTAACATATTCGGTTGCAATGTAGTTGAGAACGGCAATTTTTTCCTTGTCTTTCTGAGGTTCAATGGAGAGCTTTTTGTAAGCAATAAGTGGCTGATCTTGTTTTAATTTTTCCTTTAAATCTACGATCAAAACAGTGGTGTAGGTGCGAAATAGCCAAATAAACGCTAACCCCCAACAGAAAATGATAAGGCCACCGCTAATATAGATGTATGTGTAGTCTCTTCCCTGCAGCTTTATATCGGTGAGTTTTACATTGGCGCGAGTGTTTCGAGGGCTATTCAGCGAACTGGTCCAAGCAAATCCCATTACTTTATCCTGTTGGTATCCTTTATCCCCCAATTCATAGCGGTACTTTCCCAACCACCAATCTGGGGTAAATATCTCATCCAATGAAATAGTGACCGTATTCCACAGGTCAGTGCAGATAAATGCTTTCGAAGATACTCGACGCGTATAGAAGTCGTTTAAATCAGTGACTTTGTTGTCAAAGCTAAACAAGGTGAAGACTAAGACATTTTTAGGATCACAAATGATCTTGAATGAAATGCTGCTGTATTTTGTGAGATCCACGAGTTTATAAGGCTGAATAGGATCTTTAAAATTCAGCGAATAGTGTGTGTAGGGAAAGGGTGTTTCCGAATCAAGAGTAAAATTGTATTCAACGGTGCCAACCTCTTCCTTTAAGTTCAGTTGGGTGGCGCCGACGGGTGCCGATGGCTCTGTTGAAGATGCCCACAGAAAAGATGGATCCCGCCCCGGAAACAACGACACATCCAATCGAGATTTTACTATCCCAGCATAAACAATTAGCGCAGTGAGCAGCGACAGCGCTAAGAGCAATAGAGATGCATTGCGATAAAACTTAAGCATCGGCGGAGAAACCTATCGACAAGCAAGCGTTTTGCACGTTATCGAGTTGAAGTTGATGGATTTATTGGTCTTAGTGAGGCCTCGTAAAGAGGTCTATTCAGCTTCTGGGGTGTGGGTTTACAGCACTAAGTGGCAAAAAGTGTTTGTACTATAATATGCAAATGTCGAATTTTGCAATCATTAAAGAGTGTGACGGGCGCTCTAAAATTGCCAGGACTGAGTGTTTCTCAAGTGTAAAACATCTCTTTGTATAAAGATTTACAAGTACTCCGCTCGTTGAAGTGCCGACTGAATTTGCAGTTGGCACTGTCTTTAAAACGCCAACTTACTGCCCGCATAGAGCATCATTATGGCGAGCGCTGGGCGCAAATATTTTTCAGCGGCGCGGTGGGCTAGATGGCTGCCAATATAGATTCCTGGTAGCGAACCCAGTAATAAATTAACTAATAACCCCCAATCTACATTCCCAAAACTCGCGTGACCAATACCCGCAACCAGAGTGAGGGGAACTGCGTGGGCGATTTCTGTTCCCACCAAGCGCACGACCGGTAACATTGGATAAAGTAAAAATAATGCGACAGTACCAAGTGCGCCGGCGCCAATAGATGTGAGCGTCACAATCACACCCATGATCAAGCCGATTATCACAGTGGCAATATCTTGTTGCTTGGGGTTCATACGCGTAAGCCAGACATCATTGCGATGGCTGTAATCCATAATCTGCTGTTTAAATAGAATCGCTAAGGCGGTAAATAGCATCGCCCAGCCGAGCGAGGTTTTGATCACCTTATTAACGGTGGCAGTGTCTAAACCACTGGAATGTAAGAGCCATAACGTCAGTAGGGCAGCTGGCACGCTGCCGGATGCCAATATCAGTGTAATGCGCCAATCCACATTGCGTTTTTTATGATGAACGTGAATGCCGCCCGCTTTGGTGATGGCGGCATACAATAAATCTGTTCCTACCGATGTGGCGGGCGAAACTCCAAAATGAATCAATATTGGCGTCATAAGCGAGCCGCCGCCCACGCCTGTAAGGCCGACTACGAAGCCTACAAATAGACCTGCAATTACAAAGTAGTACTGAAATTCCATCGAGTGCTCGCTGTAGCTTGTTGATTTTTAATCATTTGCTGTTGGGTTTCCAGCAGGGCGCGCAGGTTAACAGCCAAACGCAACGTTTTAAAATGCCAAAAGGTTTGGAGGTTATGCTTTTAAGGCATATGAACTAATCAAATAAGATTATTTTCAGCAACGTAAACTTAAGTCTTGTTATTTTAAAGTATATATCATATAAATAAGATGTGGATGCAATAAAGGCAGGAGGTCAGAGAGGCTGAGGTAAATAGTTCACCTAGTTTTACCTCGGCCGTGAGAGAACCTAATCAGGCTGGTGTCCATAAAAACTGGCCTAACACCATAAAAATAAAGGTAAAAAATGAAACTATCAAAAATCGCGGTGCGTTTAATGGCCGCAGCGAGTCTGTTGTTAGCCTCCTCAATGTCAGTGGCAGCTGTAGTTAAAGGCGCTGATGTTAGTTGGACGTCAGAAATCGAAGCCAATGGTTACAAGTACTACAATCGCAGCGGCGTACAGAAAGATGTCTTCGCCATCATGAAAGAGCAGGGCATGACTGCCGCGCGTTTGCGTGTGTGGGTCAATCCCTCGCAAGGTTGGTACAACAGCTATCAAGACGTAGTGGCCAAAGCCAAGCGCGCCAAAGCGGCAGGCTTGAGTGTGATGATTGATTTCCACTACAGCGACTCTTGGGCTGACCCTGGCCAACAAACCAAACCAGCTGCGTGGTCGGGTTACTCCTTCCAGCAGTTAATGGATGCGGTTTGGAACCACACGACTTTTGTATTGCAGGCAGTAAAAGATGCCGGCGTGACGCCGCTGTGGGTGCAAGTAGGCAACGAAACCAGCAATGGCATGTTGTGGAACGATGGTAAAGCATCTACCAACATGAAAAATTATGCGTGGTTAACCAACACGGGCTACAACGCATCCAAAAGTATTTTCCCCAATGCGAAAGTGATCGTGCATTTGGCGAACTGTTTTAAAAATGCTGACAACCGCTGGTTGGTGGATGGATTGGTCGCTAATGGCGGTAAGTTTGATGTGTTGGGTTTTTCGGATTATCCCACCAATGTATCTGGCTCTAGCTGGCAAACCATTAACGCGCAATGCCTCACTAATCTGAATGACATGGTGAAACGCTACGGCAAAGAAGTGATGATTGCTGAAATCGGTGTACCTTGGGATAACTCGTCGGCGCAAACCATCGTAAAAGATATGGTGACTAAAGTGGGTCAAGTGACTGGCGGTAAAGGTATAGGCATTTTTTACTGGGAGCCACAAGCTCGCCCCGGTTGGAGTGGTTATACCATGGGTGCTATGGATAACAATGGCAAAGCAACCGCGGCGTGGGATGCCTTTAAATAAGTTATAGATTTAACCAAAACAGCCAACCGTTTAAAAACCGGTTGGCTGTTTGTTTTTGTGGCGACAAAAAATTCAATGGATATTTGTTAACGAGTGGAGGGGCGGACCTCAACCAATTTTGATGGCGAGGACCCCTTATAACAACGACTTATTTGCTCGTAGAGGTATTTTTGAAGAATATGACAGTTTAATACTGCTATAGATTGTAATAGCAAAACTGCATTGTATCCCCGCGAATATTTAGGTGCTGGGGAGCGAGCACCTCTCATCAGTCTTAAGGCTAATCACAACTATTAAATAGATATCAACCTTTCTTATCCCTGCCCCCAATTGCAACATGAAATTGACGTTGCGGCGGTTTGTCGTTTGGGCTTTTGAGTGGGTACTTGAGCAACGGCTGGCCTGACCTTTTACCAAAACATAAACCACTTGGTGAGAAGGTTTTATTTAAACAAGCAGTATCTTATGCGGGAGTAGCCATATCTATATTTTTGTGCGCGAGTTAGGCGGTAGCTGTGCGGTAAAATGAAGCTCCACCGGTGAATTGTTACGCAAAACCCGAAAGGTAATTTCAGATCCCACTTGAATATTGGCAATCAGTTTTTTAGCGGTCGGGATGTCGCTAACTTCGGTACCGTTAATGTGGGTTAAGGTATCACCCTCTTTGAGTCCAGCTGCGAATACGGGGCTGCCATTCTCAATGCTCATAACTATCAGCTCTGATTTTTGCAGCGTAGTAGGCGTCTCACTGTATTTGGGGCTCACGGTAAACCCGAGCCAAATATGTCGGACTTCACCGTACTCTACGATTTGTTTAAGCGAGTTGATCGCTATATCGGCAGGCACCGCAAAGCTGATACCTACGGACGCAGCGCCCGTTTCATCCAAAATGGCTGTGTTGATACCGATTAAATTGCCTTGAGCGTCAATTAATGCGCCCCCGGAATTACCTGGGTTGACGGCAGCATCTGTTTGGATGAAGTTTTCACTGTTATTGATCCCCAATCCCCATCTGCCTATCGCGCTAACGATTCCTTGGCTGACGCTTTGGCCTACACCAAATGGATTGCCAATTGCCAAGACTACATCGCCAACGCGCATACTACTGGGTTGGCCAAGTGGGATCGGAAGTAGGTTATCCAAAGTGATTTTCAAGACGGCCAAGTCATTTTCGGTATCTACACCTACGAGCTCGGCAGATGTGTATCTGCCGTCGTTAAGCAGTACTTGGATCTTGTCAGCGCCGTTAATCACATGATTGTTGGTTAAAATAAAGCCGTTGGTATCTACAATGACGCCAGAGCCAAGGGTGCGCTGCATACGCTCTCTCAGTGGCACATTTGAACTGTTGTAGAGTTGGCGATAATAGGGATTGTTGTAGAAGCGCGGGTCTCGTTCCAGCACTTTTTTGGCGGTGTAAATATTGACGACCGCTGGCGCTGCACGACTTACCGCATCGGCATACGAAAGGGGGGCGGTGTTAGTTGACTGAATTGGAATTTGCGCAGCAACTTGTTGTTGCCCGCGCAATTGCGGGAAAAGTAGCATCGCCAATAACGCGATAATAACGCCTACTGCCGTCGGCCAAGCTGCAAATTGCAGCAGACGTATAAAATTCATGTAAAGCTCCAGTGCCAAATCGGCTACCGTAAAACCCCCGCTGTGGGCGGGGAAGGGATATTTATTGTTGTAGCTTAAGGGTTAAAACAGTGGCTATTTCGCGCTTAATAGCGCTTGGTAGCAGCACCATCAAAATCAAAATCTTCTGGTGTTTCGGTGGGGCGCATCACGGCAGGGTCATCATCGCGCAGCCCATAGTCTTCGGCGAGTACACCTTTGGCACCCACGGGCTTTGGTGCCCAATCTCGTGGTGGCTCAATGTGTTGCGCGTTGATATGACTGGTTTTAGCTTCGCCTAGACTATTGGCAGAATCTAAAATCTTGCGGCTGATTTCTGGCGTAGCAAGCTTAAGTGCGCTGCTGGCTAGGTGCTCATGCATTTCGCGGTAGCAGCGCGTCATATCACCAATATGCTGCGATGTTTGTGCGAAAGATTCGGCAACATCGCGCTGATAATTTTGAAGCGAGCTTTCGGCTTCGTTCAAACGGTCTTCAAGTTCGCGGCTATAAATATTAGAGCGGAAGACATGCAGCAAAAATGCGCCCAGTGCTGTGCCGCAGAGCAAAAAGAAAAAACCAGTAAATACGAGGGTGCTGAGTGAGAACACAAAAGTCTCCTTAACGACTGTCCAGAAAGGTAGAATCCGCTTAATTACTGCGTCGACGAATTCTTAAAACGTGCCCTCATAGTATAAGCCTTTTGTTAAAATAGGTCGGCAAAAAATTGTTATTAATCATCATGCTGGCTCTTTTCTGCTAAGTAAATCGCGTTGTTTGATAGGTAAATCATGTTGTTGGATGAAAAAGAATCAAAAATTAGCATTGCCGGCCCTGCGGGCAACTTGGAATCAGCATTGAGCCGAGGCGATAGCGATGCGCCCTTATCGACACTCAACGCAATTGTTATTGTTTGTCATCCTCACCCGCAACACGGTGGGACTATGGATAATAAGGTCGTCACCACGCTTATGCGCACCTATCGCGATTTGGGCATACATGTATTGCGTTTCAATTTTCGCGGTGTTGGTGGTAGTGAAGGTGTGTTTGATAATACAGTGGGTGAGTTACAGGATCTGTTGGCCGTAATTGGTTGGGTTAAACATAACCTTCCTGATTGTCCTCCGTTGCTTGCGGGCTTTTCTTTTGGATCATCTATCGCAGCGCGAGCGAGCTATTCGCTAGAAAGTATATTGCATTTAACCTTGGTTGCACCGCCCGTTGAACGCTATGAGTATGATCGCAATTGCGTGTTTAATGCGCCGCTCTGTGTCGTGCAGGGAGATCAAGATGAACGTGTTGTTGCGCAAGGTGTTTACGATTGGATTGCGCAATTGCAAAGTCCTGCGGAATTAATTCGATATCCGAATGCAGGCCATTTTTTCCACGGCTACCTATCGGCGTTAAAAACAGATCTCACCAGCGTCCTTTTACGCCAAATCCCACATACTTCTCGTTGATCTTGCTATGACTTCCTCTTCACCTGAAAAACTTTCCCCTATTGCTCGTTATGAACAGGATTTGCAACGCGAAGATTTTCGTCGCGATCCCTCACAAGCTCAAGCAGTAGCGCATTTACAGACTTTGTATGAGGCATTGGTAGCCGATTGGAGCGTCGACCAAAAACCTACATTAAACGGCTTTTTCAAAAAAATATTTGGTGGCGCCAGCAAACCCATGATTCGCGGTTTGTATTTTTGGGGTGGGGTAGGGCGTGGTAAAACCTATTTGATGGATAATTTTTTTGAAAGTCTGCCATTTCAGGAAAAAATGCGCATGCACTTTCACCGTTTTATGCGTCGCGTGCACAGTGAATTAAAACAGCTGGATGGCGAAAAAAACCCTCTAAAAAAAGTTGCGGATATTATTTCAGCGGAAGCAAAAGTTATCTGTTTTGATGAGTTTTTTGTATCCGACATTACCGATGCAATGATCCTCGGCACACTTATGTCAGAATTGTTTGAGCGCGGAGTCGTATTGGTTGCCACGTCAAATATTGTTCCGGATGGTCTATACAAAGATGGTCTACAACGCGCTCGTTTTCTACCCGCGATTGAGCTGCTGAAAAAGCATACTCTTGTGGTCAATGTGGACGGCGGTGTGGATTATCGTTTGCGCGCATTAGCGCAAGCAGAGCTTTATCATTATCCCCTCGATCAGCAAGCGGATTTGAGCTTGCAAAAAAGTTTCCGTAGCTTGCTCTCATCCCCAAGTGAAGAAAAATCTAATCAAGTATTAATTGTTGAAGGGCGCGATATTCATTCGCGCTATTCTGCCGAAGGCGTTGTGTGGTTTGATTTTGACGCTATTTGTGATGGCCCGCGCTCACAAAATGATTACATAGAACTCTCCAAGGAGTTTCACTCGGTCTTTATCAGTAATGTCCCCGCGCTTGGTCGAGCAAATGACGATCAAGCTCGCCGCTTTGTAAATTTGGTGGATGAATTCTACGATCGTCATGTGAAGCTTGTACTGTCAGCAGATAAGCCTCTAGCGGAACTCTATTCGGATGGAAAATTAAATTTTGAGTTTCAACGAACGGTTAGTCGATTGTTAGAAATGCAGAGTCATGAATACCTCGGGATGGAGCATCGGCCGTAGGTTCGACAGAATAAACAGCCGTAGTGGCGCCAAATAACACAAGAAGCTCTCAAAAATCTATCTTATGTTGCCAAGTTGGTGCGCTATTTATTGTACTACTTAAAAAACATACATATACTCTTGACTCGTACAATAAATCAATAACAGGAGGTTTTATGGTTAAGTCGGCAGCATTTATATTTGTTTCATTCTTTTTTTCTCATCTCGTTTTAGCACAGTCTGAAGATGGCGGAGGTTCTGTCGGAGGCGGTGGCGGTGGAGGACAAGCAGGCGCGCGGGAGTATTCTAACGAAATAGGTTTTGACGGCGCCAACTCGAAAGATATGCTTGATAAATACAACAGAGATGTCAAAGATACACTTCATCAATCTCGGCCAAAATTTGCAAAATTATTTCAGCAAACGCAAGATGCTTTTTTGAAAGATGATATGCAGAAAGCAGAAAAATTGGTCACAAAATTGCGAGAGCTAGAACCGTCAAATGACTATGAGAGGGCCCGTCTTTATCTGGTTGATTATTGGTACTACGGTAAGCAAGGCAACAAAGAAATGGAAAACGATGCTGCAGCAAAACTCTTGTCCATAGGTGAGGGAAATATTGATTCGCCAGCGTTTGTCGAAGCTGGAATGCGCTTGTTAAAGCGCCAATACAATAATCAAGATATTGGCGGTGCGATTGAGACGCTAACAAACCTGCGTAAGGATCCAGCTGCGCAACTAGAGCTGATGTCCGTCGTCAGTGCAGTAAAGAAATTGGACGACTATGCTGAACAAACGACCAATATTGTACAAAAAATCACTACAAACGAAGCGGGTAATTGGAGCGCAAAATTATTAAAGCCCAATTTTTTGTTCAGCAATATAAGTGGCGAAATAAATACCTTAGAGTTGAACTGTGCGAATAAGCAGTCTGTTTTACCTTATAAAGCAGACAGCGTAGTGCAAATTCCTGATGCCTGGGGAAGTTGCAAATTAAAGGTGAATGCAAAGCCGAATACGGCGTTTAACCTGATTCAGTTACAGCAAAAACCAACCTAATTCAAATACGATTAAAGTTTTTTATAATGAGTTTATGAGCCCCGCTTGCGGGGCTTTTTATTGTCTGCACTTTCCTACCATATCTAATTCGACATTGTACAAACTAGTGGTAACGTTCAATAAGCCCAAGGTGGTGTGAAATAGGTTATCGTGGGAGTATTCAGTATTGGTTTGCCCCGCTAGGCATTGGCGGTTAATCCCGCTGTCTTTTTCGAATGTGGGTGAGAACCAAAAGAAAAAGGGCACATGCTTTTGTTCGATGGGGGCGAATAAATACGGCATCCCATGGAGATAAAGATTTTTTTCACCTAAAGATTCACCGTGATCCGACAGGTAAATGAGCGCTGTATTATAGGTACTGTTTTTTTCTTTTAGCCATTCGATAGTATTATTTAAAAACTGATCGGTCATTCGAATGGTGTTGTCAAAAGCGTTATTAATTTCTTCGCTAGTGCAATCCTGCAGGGTATTTACTTTGCACACAGGTTTAAATATTTCCATCTCGCTAGGGTAGCGGTTGTAGTAATCGGGGCCGTGGCTACCCTTGGGGTGTAAAACAATCACTTTATTGCCATTCATAGCATTAACTTTCTTGTCTATGTCGTGCAATAAAATATTATCGAAGCACTCCCTATCATTACAGAGTGTCGGTATTTTCAAATTCTTGAGACTCTCGTAACTGACTCTGTCGCAGGTGCCTTTGCAACTTGAATTATTGTCTAGCCAGAGTACTGAGTAGCCGCTCCTTTTCAATAAATCTAATAGGCCTTCTTGCGATTTTGCCTTTTTGTCGGAATATTTTTCTCGTGTTAAATTAGAGAACATACAGGGAACAGATACTGCAGTCTCTGTTCCACAGGAATATACGTTGCGGTAATTGATAATATTTTGTTGGGCAATCAACGGTGTGGTTGGTTTGCTGTAGCCATTAATGCTGAAGTGGTCAGCACGTGCTGTTTCTCCAACAACGAGAACAAAGAGAATAGGTTTGGTTTGCGCCTTCGCTTGTTCGTTGAGTTTTGCATCTTCGCCAATAGGTTTTACTGTGATGGATTTATTGCTGGCGGAAATATAACTAATGCTCGCGTAAATAAAATTAACGGGGTTCGCCATTTGGCGAATGTTTTTATGGTTGCGAAAGAAGGAAGCATATTCCGCAGTCAGTGGAGCAATGAGGATTACTATAGCTAATAAAATCGCTCCCCAGAGTTTTAATTTATTCCATGCTTCATTTTTGAAATTGGAAAAGTTAAGTTTCACTTTGAATAACAATACACTTGGGATGATGCCCAACAAGAAAATATAAAGTGCCAGTGTGCTATTGAATAAACCGCTTGCCTCATTAGTGTCTGTTTCAATTGTGTTTTGAATCATTGTTTGATGAATGACTATTCCATAAGCATTCATAAAATAAGAAACGCCAGCAGCTGCAATAAATATAAATGCCATTACTGGTTTAGAAATTTTTGGCAATACTATAAATGATAGAACCAGGGCTGTTACAGCACCTACAAGCAGGCTCACGCTAAAGAAAAAGAGCGCTGATTTGGCATTTTCAATGGGGAGTGCTGTGTGTAATGCTTTAAAGAAAGCTGTGTTGTATAAAACCACAAACAGCACACTGCATAGCAGAGTAAATTTTGTGCTGCTCATTTGCCAAGACCAAAAATGAGTATTGACGTTGTTGTCTAGTATTACTGGTGAAGATTTCCGTGAAAAAAACGCCATAAAAGCCTCTAGGTTATTGTTGTGACGGTAATCTACCAAGAAACATCAATTTAAAAATAAACAGTGAAAAAAACCAGCATATTGCTAGAGTCCACAGGTCGTGTGTAATAAAGTGTGCGCCGCGCAACTGTTGTGAAAATCCAAAAATAAGCCCAACGCTTAATGCTCCTCCCAAGCCTATCCAACGCCATTTAGAATGTTTGTACACGCCTAAAAAATAAAATGCTAACCAAGCGTATCCGCCGCTTGCGTGGCCAGCGGGAAAGCAATTGTCGCCGCTCATATTTAGAATCTGACTGTAAACACTCGCGTATTCCAATTTGCCTCCATAGCGAGAAAAATCCCATACGCAGGAAACATGACTAATACTTTTGAGTGCGCTAATTAAAACACTGCCTCCCCCAGCAGCTAATAATAGATAGACAAGTTCGCGGCGGTATTGTCGAAGGTATTGACTTAAATAACTTACAATAAGTAGTGTCAAGATTATAACGGCAATTAGTAGGGAAAGCTTTTTTCCTGATTGATGGATGATTGTGTTTGTAATCCAGGCATTTTTAAGCGCCCAAGTTCCGCCTTCCCACGCATAGAGTTTGTCGGCTATCCATGTGTCAACCTTTCCAAATTCAAAAGCAACTGTAATGAAAAGAAAGATACATAGTGGAATGTATAAATGATTTCGCCAAAAATTTGAGGAGTAATTAGATGCGTGTTGTGACATGTTTTATCTGCGTTATTGTTAATAAACGGACGCAAGTTTATCAGTCGCTCTATGAGCGTGCTATGCAAAATGAATTCGCACCCCGAATCTTAATAAAACATTAAGGTTCGGGATGGATTGGATTTAGGCGTCTGCTTTCTCCTTCTCCTGAGGCTGGCTGTGTTGTTCTGTACTGTAATCCATGGGGATTGTAATTAATTTATCCAGATCAATAACCGAGTTGGTGCCTTCTGGCTTCGCATGTTCATAGCGGCCAGAGGCTATGACATTGTTTTCATCCAGGGCACGTTTAAGTTGATGTTGAGCTTGCGCACTAGGCGAGTCGGCAGGGCAGGCAATAAGATCCATAAAATCAATACCGAGACGATAGGGGGGCCAACCGTTTTCTAATCCCACTTTAACCAAGTCGCGATAGCAAGCTTTAGCGCGCGTAACATCTTCTGGCTTTTTGCGGTCAAACAAGAGGGGAATAGTGCCAGACAGCACACGCGGTGAACGTGAGGTGACGGCGAGCAGTGGATCGAATCCGTGTTGCAATAGACAAGTACTCATAACTTTGCGATAGCGTTCTACTTCTTCACTGTTAAATGGAACCAAAGGGGCGTACCACAAAATGCCAGCACCATCCTTGGCGGGGTGAGATGCGACATCGAGTTTTTTTGCAGTGGGGTCGAGTGCGTAGGCAATTTTTAGGAAGGCAACAATCGGGAAGCCTTCCACTGTGCCTAAGGTATTCACCAGTGCGCCAAAGTGACGACGTAATGCGGCAAATCCCCAGCGTGGTAAATATTGCTCAAATTTTTGCAGTTGGCGAATTTGCTCTGGGCTGAAGCTCCACACTCTTACGCCTTTTAAGCGGCGACGAATATCGCGAACAGCACCTTTAACAGATGCTTCTGACCCGTAAAGTGTACCTAACCCGGTCCACGCTGAAATTTTTCTTTCTGTGGCTAGCTTGCGCAAAAAGGCGGCGCGCTCATCACCCTTTAAGGGAGACGCGAGCGGCGTGTCGACTTGTGTGGATAGAATACGGGAGTTATTCATCATAATGATGCCGCCAATACCTGGTATATCTTCTGATAACAAGTTTAAGTTGGCTTGCGAATCCACAAATTGGGCATCGCTTTTCCATTCAAAAATCAGAATACGGCAGGCCTCGGGTGCGCGGGCCAATTGAACTCTTGCTTTGGTGACAATCCCAAAATTGCCTTGTCGCAGCAATCCTGCCCACGAATAGCCGGTACCAGCTCCCCAGCGTTTTGCCATTTCGGGGCAATTGAGGTCTTGGTAGGTATGGCGAAACTCTGTTCCGTTACCCCAATAGCCTGCGAGCTCGCAAACAGCAGCAAAATGATCGGTGATGGGTGTCAGGCCGTAGCCGCCGTCCAAGGCATTACCTAAAATATTGCCGTTGGGCCCAACTCCAGTGGTGGGAACCAATAGGTTTGCACCGCTTTTTTTGATAGCTTCATGCAAGTCCGCTTGTGTTACTCCAGGTTCAATCAGGGCCGTAGATGAGCCTAAGTCTATATTGATGCGCTTGAGTCTCGATAAATCGAGGATATAGCTGCGGGTGTCTACCGGTAAGGCTGTGCCGTAACCAAAGTTGCGCCCGCCGCTGATGGGCCAGAGTGGAACCTTAAATTGGTTCGCTAGCGCTAAAACAGCCTCAATAGCATCTGCTTCTCTTACGATTATCGCCCCCTGGGGAAGCCGCTCGCTTGCGCCTGTGTCTGCACCATAGGCGTTGGCAGCGCCTTCACGCGTTAAAACTTCAATACCTTGCACATTTAAAATGGCGCTATAGAAAGAGTTGCTCATAGTCATATTCCTTAAGGTTGCAAATTAGGAGTAATAATCCTGAGCAAATAATGGAGAGCGCTAAAAAAATGGCGCTTTAGCTCAGTAATTGATCACTCAGCAAGAAGCGTGACAGTCATGAAGTTTTGGCGCGATTAGCCGCTTTTTCGTCAGAAACCATGTGTTTTTGATGCTTTTGGCGGTCATCTAGGTGTTTTGATGGCGGTTTTAGTGGTTGTTTGACTCTGTGCGAGTGGTTGGGGAATGTGAGAATTACGCATATTCAAGTTGAAATGCGTGTGCTTAGTGTGTAGTATTCGCGCTCTTTTTATGCGGTGACCTTTCATCTTTGTTATGAGTAGGCTCGCTAAATTTCCCGTGGGGGTAACCCCATATAACCAGCATAGGCAACCACAACATGAAGACATATAGTGCCAAAGCTGAATCAGTAGTACATGACTGGTTCATCGTAGATGCAGCAGGCAAGACCCTCGGTCGCCTGTCTGCAGAAATAGCCTCTCGTTTGCGCGGTAAGCACAAGCCTGAATACACTCCACACGTAGATACCGGCGACTACATCGTAGTTATCAATGCCGAAAAAGTTCATGTGACTGGCAAAAAATTGACTGATAAGATTTATTATCATCACACCAACCACATTGGCGGTATCAAATCCATCAGCTTCAAGCATTTGGTTGAAAAGTCTCCGACTTCTCCAATCGAAATCGCTGTTAAAGGCATGTTGCCACGTGGCCCACTTGGTCGTGCAATGTTGCGTAAGCTGAAGGTGTACGCAGGTAATGAGCATCCACATACTGCTCAGCAACCAAAAGAACTGACTATCTAATAAAGGGGCTGGACAGATGGCTACAACTCAATACTACGGTACAGGTCGTCGTAAGACCTCTACTGCTCGCGTTTTTATCACTGCTGGTACTGGCGCAATCGTTGTTAATGATCGTCCATTGGACGAGTACTTTGGTCGCCCAGTGGCTCGTTTGGTTGTTCGTCAACCATTAGAGTTGGTTGGTTTGAGCGACAAGTTCGACGTAAATGTTACTGTTGCTGGCGGCGGTTCATTCGGTCAAGCTGGTGCAATTCGTCACGGTTTGACTCGTGCTTTGATGGAATACAATGAAGAGTTGCGTTCTCAATTGCGTAAAGCTGGCTACGTGACTCGCGATTCTCGTGAAGTTGAGCGTAAGAAAGTTGGCTTGCGTAAAGCGCGTAAGAAGCCACAATTCTCCAAGCGTTAATAATTGCTCTTGGTGGTTTATTTGGCTGCCAATTGATGATTATCAAGAAACGCCCAAGTCAGTGCTGGCTTGGGCGTTTTTTTGCATCTACACTTCATATTCTTTGTATTTAATAATCCTTTTGTTAAGTATGGTTATTCTTGTAAGCGGAGCTTAATTTCTTTAAGATTGCCGCTTTTTTGGGGTTGCCAAAAATCATCCTAAATCATTGCCTTTATTCATTTATTTGGTAGTGGTTTACTGGCCGTTAAAGCTGTTTAGGGGAGAAGATCGTCATGAAGAATGACGTTGTAAATAAAACGCGTCGTAACCTGCTTATTGGTGCTACGACTGCTGTGGGAGCTGTGGGTGCCGTTGGCATTGCAGTGCCTTTCGTGGGGTCTTGGAACCCAAGCGCTAAAGCTAAGGCTGCTGGCGCTCCTGTTAAATTCAATATGAGCAAAATCGAACCGGGCGCTATGGTCACTGTAGAGTGGCGCGGCAAGCCGGTTTATGTTGTTCGTCGTACGCCTGAAGCGCTTGCCAGTCTTAAGACTGTTGAAGGCTATGGTTTTATTCGCGACCCTAAATCGGAAGTGCCGCAGCAGCCTAAATATGCACAGAATGAAGCGCGTGCTATTAAAGAAGAGTTTGCAATTCTGCTGGGGGTTTGTACCCACTTGGGCTGTTCACCGCTTTATCGTCCCGACGTTGGTGCTGCCGATTTAGGTGGCGATAAATGGCAAGGTGGATTCTTCTGCCCATGTCATGGTTCTAAATACGATTTGGCTGGCCGAGTCTATTTAGGTGTTCCAGCTCCTACCAATCTCG
>JACCDN010212062.1_pt1 | contig 37859 bp, 38 predicted proteins | sample 7441691 | NCBI WGS metagenome assembly JACCDN01 (sample SAMN15323439, study PRJNA562643) | freshwater metagenome | isolation source: river surface water | place: USA:Blue River Watershed | collected 2017-08-16
GCACATTGCCATCATCATGGACGGCAATGGCCGCTGGGCCCAAAAGCGCCACATGCCGCGCACTGTGGGGCATGCCAAAGGTGCGGCGGGCGTCAAGGCCTTGGTGGAGCATTGTGCAAAGCAGGGCATCAAGTGCCTGACCCTCTTTGCCTTCAGCACCGAAAACTGGAGTCGCCCAGCTGATGAGGTCAGCACTCTCATGGGCCTATTTGTGCAGTACCTTGAAAAAGAAATGGCCGCACTTGCCGCCGCAGGCGTGCGCCTAAAGGTCATTGGCCATGTCGATGGCTTTGCACTCGAGCTGCAAACCCGCATACGCGCTGCCGAGGCCGCCACCCAGCACAACCAAGCCATCACCCTGTGCGTGGCTGCCAACTATGGCGGCCAGTGGGATGTGGTGCAGGCTGTTAAAAACTGGCAAGCTGCCAACCCCACACTCAATGCAAGCCACCTCACGCAAGACCAGCTGGCGCAGCACCTTAGCACCGCAGGTATGCCTGAGGTTGACTTGCTCATCCGCACGGGCGGAGAGCAACGCATCAGCAACTTTTTGCTCTGGCAAGCTGCGTATGCCGAGCTGTACTTTACTGACACCCTGTGGCCCGAGTTTGACGAGGCCGAGCTAAGCAAAGCCTTGCATTGGTATGCCACCCGTGAGCGCCGTTTTGGCAAAGTAACCCATTCACACCTAGAAAAAGCCGCATGACAGAACAAACCGTAAGCCACTACGAAGACGATGAAATAAGCCTGTTAGACATCTTGGTTACTTTGGCCGAGTCGTGGAAGCTGTTGGTGTTTGGGCCTTTGGCTGTCGCCGTGTTGGCTGCCGCCTTGAGCTTTTTGTTACCCAAAACGTTTGAGTCAACCGCTATCGTGCGACTGACCGAGGCTGAGGTGGCGTTGGTGGGGGCAGCCCCAGTGCTAGACCCGCTCATTGTGAAGTTTAATTTGTTGCCAGAGTTTGGTGGCAACCAAGACGATGCCCGTGCTTATTTAGCCAAGAAAATAACTGGCAAGTTTGATAAAAAAACAGGCTTGTCCACCATTACTGCCACTGCCGCCGCGCCGGAGCGTGCACAAGCTATGGGTGCGGCTGCCATCGATGCCTTGCTGCTAGAGCTATTGCCCAAGGGTAAAAACAAAGACCAAGTAGAACAAGCTATTCGGACCAACGAAGGCATCATTGCCAACAATGCTGATGCGGTTGAGCAGCTGAAAAAGCAAATGGGTAAGTCGGGACAAAACGACACTGGGCTCGAGGTGGTGATGAAGCACTATGCAACTTTGACTGCTGATGTGGCCCGCAAAGAGCTTGAAAACATTGAGCTAAGAAAAAGCTTAACTGTCAAAGGTGCTGAGGTGTTTGTTCAGCAGCCTAGCTTGCCCCAGCGTAAAACATCGCCTAAGCGCAGCATGGTTGTATTGTTAGCTTTGTTGATTTCTGGTTTTACTTTGCTGTTATTTGTGTTTATACGTAAAGCATGGCGCAATGCTGCGCAAGATGCGGAGTCAGCCAGCAAAATGGCTCATATTAAATTGTTGCTAGGCTTCGGCCAAGCTTGATCTTGCATGGATAGTTTGTTGCAATCCATTCAAGGTCTCTTTGCATCAGCTGCAATGCATGCGGCTGTATGGGGGTTTGGTGCAAGTTTTGTGTTGTGTGTATTGCTTGTCGTTACCAAACGCTGGCACGGCGCGTTAACTATGGACTTTACTGATGGTGTGCAAAAGTTCCACACCGTGCCTACCCCCCGTGTGGGCGGGGTGCCCATCGTGCTGGGTCTCATTGTTGCTTGGGGCAGGGCGCCGGTAGACGTGCAGTCCATGCTTACCCCCATCTTATTTGCGGGCATGCCTGCTTTTTTGTTTGGCGTGGCTGAAGATATGACCAAGCGCGTGAGTGTGATGCAGCGCCTGTTGGCGACCATGGCATCGGGGTTATTGGCTTGGTGGATTACCGACTACTCGCTCAGCCGCGTTGACGTTTGGGGAATTGACGCATTGCTGAAGTTCACGTTTGTATCCGTTATCTTCACGGCCTTCGCTGTGGGTGGTGTGGCCAACGCCATCAACATAATTGATGGTTTTAATGGCCTAGCCAGCACCATGGCTACATTGGCTTTCATTGGCTTTGGCATGATCGCTTGGCAGGTGGGTGACGCCACGCTGGCTACCGTGGCTTTGATCTTGGCTGCCTGTGTGTGGGGCTTCTTTTGGGTTAACTGGCCGTTTGGCAAACTCTTTTTGGGCGACGGAGGTTCTTACTTCATTGGATTTGTCTTGGCTTGGGTGGCTGTGTTGCTGATTGAGCGCAATCCCGGAGTGTCAGCTTTTGCCGCTCTCGTTATTTGTGTGCACCCAGTGACTGAGGTTTTATTCAGCATGTATCGCCGCAAAGTTCGCAAAGAGCACCCTGGAATGCCTGACCGATTGCATTTTCATAGCTTAGTGAAAAGGCGGAATGTGTCTAAGTGGTTTGGCAGTTCATCGGCCAATGTTAGAAATTCAATAACAGGCATCATCGTTGGTTTAATGACAACAGCTCCTGTTTTGTGTGCGCTGTTTGTTTTTGAATCTTCTATTCTTTCTATCTCGGTAAGTTGCGCATTTGTGCTCATTTATATAACAATTTACGCCCGAATAGTTAAGCACTACTGGTGCTCACCTATTTATTTTCTGTTGACGAACCAGTTGGCAAAAAAAAGAAAGTCAATCTTCTAACTTTATGAAGTTAAATAATTCCACCATTGCAATTATCGGATTAGGTTATGTTGGGTTGCCACTTGCCGTTGAATTCGGTAAACAGCGTGAAACAATAGGCTTTGACATTAATCAAGGTCGTATTGATGAGCTGCAAACGGGTAAAGACCATACGCTCGAATGCAGCCCCGAAGACTTGCAAAGTGCCAAGCATCTGCGCTACAGCGCTGACCTGCAAGAGCTGCAACAAGCCAAAGTGTTCATCGTTACCGTGCCCACTCCAGTTGACCAGGCCAATCGCCCCGACATGACACCATTAGTCAGAGCCAGTGAAGCCGTGGGTAAAGTGCTCAAGGTGGGCGACATTGTCATTTACGAGTCGACTGTATACCCGGGCGCAACCGAAGAAGTGTGTGTGCCTGTGTTGGAAAAGTTTAGCTGCCTCAAGTTCAACCAAGACTTTTTTTGCGGCTACAGCCCCGAGCGCATCAACCCCGGTGACAAAGTCAACACCCTCACCACCATTCGCAAAATCACCAGCGGCAGCACACCCGAAGTGGCCGAGGCGGTGGATCAGTTGTATGGGCAAATCATAAAAGCAGGCACCTGGAAAGCCAGCAGCATCAAAGTGGCCGAAGCGGCCAAAGTCATCGAGAACAGCCAGCGCGACCTGAATATCGCCTTCGTCAACGAACTGTCTGTTATATTTGATCGCATCGGTATTGACACGCTCGAGGTGTTGGAAGCTGCAGGCAGTAAATGGAATTTCCTGCCCTTCCGCCCCGGCATGGTGGGTGGGCACTGCATTGGCGTGGACCCTTATTACCTCACCCACAAAGCTGAAGAACTGGGCTATCACCCGCAAGTCATCTTGGCAGGCCGCCGCATCAACGACGATATGGCGCGCTATGCCGCCCAAGGCATCGTCAAACGCATGTTGCAAAACGGCATCGACGTGGCGCGCAGCACCGTCGGCGTCATGGGCATCACCTTCAAAGAAAACTGCCCAGATATCCGCAACAGCAAGGTGGCCGACTTGGTCAAAGAGCTGCAAGGCTGGGGCGCTAAGGTGGTTGTGGCCGACCCATGGGCCAATGCCGAAGAGGTTCAGCATGAATACGGCATCACCCTTGGCCAAATTGGCCCCAGCCAAAAAGTAGACAGCCTCATCGTTGCTGTGGGCCACCAAGAGTTTCGTGCGCACACGGCGGAGCAACTTCGCAGTCACTGCAACGGCGGTCATCAGCCTGTCATTGGCGATCTAAAAAGCCTGTACAACCGCCATGCACTGGCCGATGCTGGCTTTACCGTCTTCCGTCTTTAATCGTTCTTACTCATGCAAACCTACACTCCCATCACTGGCCGCAAACTACGCCTTGCCTTAGTTGGCTGCGGCCGCATCGCTACCAACCACTTTGGTGCCATGGAAGCCCACGCAGATCACATTGAACTGGTGGATGTTTGTGACATTGATCCTACGGCATTGAAAGCCGCAGTCGAGCGCACACGTGCTAAAGGCCATAGCCAATTGGCCGACATGCTCAAGGCCACCACGGCTGACTTGGTGGTGCTCACCACCCCAAGCGGCCTGCACCCCCAGCAAGCCGTTGATGTGGCCAAGGTCGGTAAACATGTGATGACAGAAAAGCCGATGGCCACTCGCTGGCAAGATGGCCTGCGCATGGTCAAAGCTTGCGATGATGCCGGTGTGCGCCTGTTTGTGGTCAAGCAAAACCGCCGTAACGCCACTTTGCAGCTTCTCAAGCAAGCAGTGGAGCAGGGCCGCTTTGGCCGCATTTACAACGTGGCCATGAATGTGTTTTGGACCCGTCCACAAGATTATTATGACCAAGGCAATGGATGGCGTGGCACTTGGGAGTTTGATGGCGGCGCATTCATGAACCAAGCCAGTCACTATATCGACTTGCTCAATTGGATCGTTGGTCCTGTCGAAAGCGTTATGGCTTACACGGCCACTCAGGCCCGCAACATTGAGGCCGAAGACAGTGGCGTAGCCGTCATCAAATGGCGCAGCGGTACCATGGGTACGCTGAATGTCAGCATGCTGACCTACCCCCAAAACTTGGAAGGCTCCATCACTATCTTGGGTGAGAAGGGCACTGCTCGTATAGGCGGTGTGGCTGTTAACGAAATTCAAGAGTGGCAATTTGAGCAAGCCTTGCCCGAAGACGAGCAAATTAAAGCTGCAAGCTATTCCACAACCAGTGTGTATGGCTTTGGTCATCCGCTGTATTACGGCAACGTCATTCAAACATTACGCGGTGAAGCGGAGCCGGAGACCGATGGCCGTTCGGGCCTCAAGAGCTTAGAGCTGTTGGTGGCCATCTATCGTTCTGCTAAGGATGGCACCAAGGTGTCGTTGCCACTGGAGTGCTGACCTTGAGCTATCCAAACATGACAATTCATCGCACGGCAATAGTCGACGAAGGCGCACAAATTGGAGAGGGCTCTCGAGTCTGGCACTTTGTGCACGTTTGCGGCGGAGCAAAGATTGGGAAAGGTGTTTCTTTGGGCCAAAACGTGTTTGTGGGTAACAAGGTCACCATTGGTGACAAGTGCAAGATCCAGAACAACGTCAGTGTGTACGACAACGTCACGCTGGAAGATGGCGTATTTTGTGGGCCAAGCATGGTGTTCACAAACGTTTATAACCCTCGTTCGCTCATTGAGAGGAAGAGCGAATACCGCGACACGCTCATCAAAAAAGGTGCCACGCTGGGGGCAAACTGCACCATCGTCTGCGGGGCAACGGTGGGTGAATATGCCTTTGTGGGTGCAGGTGCTGTCATCAACAAAGATGTCAAGCCTTACGCTCTTATGGTTGGCGTACCAGCTCGGCAAATAGGCTGGATGAGCGAGTTTGGCGAACAGCTTGACTTACCTTTGGAAGGTAACGCAGAGACTGCGTGCCAACACACAGGTGACCGTTACCTATTGAGCGGCACCACAGTAACTAGGCAAGCTAAGTGACCGTCATGGAATTCATTGACCTCAAAACCCAATACAAGCGCCTGAAGGCCGACATCGACTCTGGCATTCAGCGCGTGCTCGACCACGGCCAATACATCCTTGGTCCCGAAGTTGCCGAGTTGGAAGAAAAGCTGGCTGCCTACACGGGCTCCAAATATTGCATCACCGTTGCCAATGGCACTGATGCTCTGCAAATTGCCCAAATGGCGCTCGGCATTGGCCCCGGCGACGAAGTCATCACGCCCGGCTTTACCTACATTGCCACTGCTGAAACCGTGGCTCTGCTGGGTGCTAAGCCTGTGTATGTCGATATTGATCCCCGTACCTATAACTTGAACCCTGCTTTGTTAGAAGCCGCCATCACCCCGCGCACCAAAGCCATCATCCCAGTTAGCTTGTATGGCCAATGCGCTGACTTTGATGCTATCAACGCCATTGCAGCTAAACACGGAATTCCTGTGATTGAAGACGCCGCCCAGAGCTTTGGCGCCAGCTACAAAGGCCTTAAAAGCTGCAACCTTTCAACAATGGCTTGCGCTAGCTTCTTTCCCAGCAAGCCTCTTGGCTGTTACGGCGACGGCGGGGCTATTTTCACGAACGATGATGAACTGGCCAAAGTCATGCGCCAAATCGCCCGTCATGGCCAAGATCGCCGCTACCACCATGTTCGCGTAGGAGTTAACAGTCGACTAGACACTATGCAAGCAGCTATTCTGCTGCCCAAACTTGCCATTTTTGATGAAGAAATCAACCTCCGCCAGCAAGTAGCAAATCGGTATGCAACCGGCTTTACGGGCGCTGTGCAAAGACTTATGACTCAGATCGTCCTGCCTTATATCGAGCCTCACAATATAAGCCTCTATGCCCAATACACAATTCGAGTGCAAAACCGTGATGCTGTACAACAAAAGCTGAAGCAAGCAGGCATCCCGACAGCCGTGCATTACCCGATTCCATTGAACAAACAACCGGCATATGCGGATGTGACTGCTTATCTGCCAAAAGGTGATGAGGCATCAGAGCAAGTAATTAGCTTGCCGATGGGACCTTATTTGACAGCGCACGAGCAGTCGCAAATTGTGCAATCCTTTGCAGTTATGGACGCGTGACCACCTTGCGATTAAAAAATAAAATGGTGGGCAATTTGGTGGGCCAGTTTAGCGAGGGGCGCTCAATAACAATCAATGCCGCAATATATACATTTGCAAACGTCGCAAGTAGCGCAGTGCCCTTCCTGATGCTTCCGCTTCTGACTAGGGTTCTGACCCCAGAGGAGTACGGCATTGTGTCTATGTATTCAACGTTGCTGGTTGCCTTGGGCGCCATTGCTGGCTTAAGCGTTCATGGAGCGGTTAGCGTGCGGATGTTTGATCGAGACACAAACCACTCACAGTACATCGGTACTGTCTTACAGATACTTGCGCTTAGCCTTTCGCTGGTTCTTGCGGTTGTGCTGCTTTTTGCACCCTGGTTAAGTGGTTGGTTGGGTTTGCCAATACGTTGGCTGATACTCGCTGTGTTGGCGGCAGGTGCGCAGTTCTTAATCAATATCAGATTTGTTATTTGGCATGTTGAAGGCAGAGCGCTGCAATACGGAAGTCTGCAGCTAATGCAAGTAATGCTAAATGTCGCTCTTTCGTTATTGTTAGTACTCCATGTCAAATTAGGTTGGGAAGGACGTCTCGCTGGCATTACAGTTGCGCTTTACTTGTGTGCCCTCTGGGGCTGGGGGACGCTTCTATATTCAAAACGAATCAACTGGCAATTCAATCGTGAATACGCTGGAGATGCGCTGAGATTCGGTATCCCTCTCATCCCACATGCAGTTGGATCTCTTCTTGTCGGGATGGGTGATCGAATGATCATTGCTAATCGGCTTAATCTGAATGAGGTTGGAATTTATACGGCGGCCATGCAACTTGGACTGGTGATCTCAATCATTGCAGATGCTGCCAGCAAGGCATTCTCCCCGTGGATTTATAGAGCTCTTTCAGATAATAATGACACACATAAAAAACGTGTTATATCATTTACATATATTTTCTGGGGCGCATTATTAATATTGGCCTTTGTTATCGCATGGCTCTCTCCATTGATGTTGGCTGCACTGGGGAAGAGTTTTCGTACAGGCGGGGACATTCTTTCATGGGTCGCGTTAGGTAGTGCGTTTGGTGGAATGTACTTTTTCGTCGTTGTTTACGTTTTTTACTCAAAAAGAAATGAGCTTTTATCAATTGCTAGCCTGACAGTTGGGATCGCGAATTTGTCTATGTCGTATTTACTGGTTGGTGAATACGGAGCGGTTGGTGCAGCTCAGGCCTACGCCGTATCTCAGTTTGTCATGTTTCTTGTGGTGTGGCTAATTGCAACCAGATGCTGTCCTATGCCTTGGCGAATGGATTTTCGCCATTTATTTTTAAAAAATATTTTTCTAAAATCATGACTGGAGTAACGAATGCTAAACAATAAATCTTTATTAATAACTGGTGGCACAGGTTCGTTTGGCAAGGCTTTTGTAAAGACTATATTGAACCGATATCCTGATTTAAGGCGATTGGTTATTTATTCTCGCGACGAACTAAAGCAATTCGAAATGGAACAGGAATTTCCACGCTCCAAGTTTCCGTGTATTCGCTACTTCATCGGCGATATACGTGACGCCGATCGGTTACGTAGAGCCTTGGAGGGCATTGATGCAGTGATTCACACTGCAGCGCTGAAGCAGGTGCCTGCAGCAGAGTACAACCCGTTTGAGTGCATCAAGACAAACATCATGGGTGCTCAGAACCTCATCGAGGCCTGCCTCGATGCGGGCGTCAGCAATGTTGTGGCTTTGTCCACTGATAAGGCGGCTGCACCTATCAATCTTTATGGTGCCACCAAGCTCTGCTCGGATAAGTTGTTCACTGCGGCCAACAATATTCGAGGCAATCGCGACTTGCGATTCTCCGTGGTGCGCTATGGCAACGTGATGGGCTCTCGTGGTTCGGTGATTCCTTTCTTCATGGAGCGTCGCAAGACCGGTGTGTTGCCGATTACCGAGCCGACCATGACTCGATTCAACATCAGCTTGGAAGATGGTGTGGAGATGGTGATGTGGGCTTTGGAGAATGCCCGTGGTGGCGAGATTTTCGTTCCAAAGATCCCAAGCTATCGCATCACCGATGTGGCCAAAGCCATCGGGCCGGATTGCGAGCATCCCGTCGTAGGCATCCGCCCTGGTGAGAAGATTCATGAAGAGATGATTACGCAGAGCGACAGTTTCAATACGGTCGACCTAGGTCGGTACTACGCCATCCTTCCTTCAGCCGGCGAGCACACCAATGAAGAGTATGCCCGCTTGATGGGCGGAAAGCCCGTGACGCCAGGATTTGCATACGACAGTGGCACCAACAATCATTTCCTGACGGTCGAAGAACTTCGTCAGTTGATGCGCGATAAGCTCAACTTGGAGATCTGATCGTGATCCCTTACGGCCGCCAGACCATCTCTGAGGCAGACATCCATGCTGTCGTGCAAGTACTGCGATCCGATTTCCTGACGCAGGGCCCACAGGTTCCCGCGTTCGAGGCATCGGTTGCTCGACACGTCGGTGCGCCTTATGCTATTGCCGTCAACAGCGCGACATCAGCGCTGCACATGGCTTGCTTGGCACTGGATCTGGGGCAGGGGGATTGGCTCTGGACCAGCCCGAACAGCTTTGTCGCTTCGGCAAACTGTGGTGTGTATTGCGGGTCTCAAGTCGACTTCGTTGATATTGACCCTAAGACCTACAACATGAGCCCCTCGGCGCTTGCTGTCAAGCTGGCCAAGGCCAAGTTGGAGGGCAAGTTACCCAAGGTGGTCATTCCTGTGCATTTTGCAGGGCAGTCCTGTGACATGGCTGCCATCGCAGCCTTGGCTCACGAGTACGGCTTCAAGGTGATCGAGGACGCATCCCACGCGATCGGAAGTCAATGGCAGGGAGTCCACGTGGGGGCCTGCCAGCACAGCGACATCACTGTGTTCAGCTTTCATCCGGTCAAGATCATCACGACGGCGGAAGGCGGGCTGCTCACCACGCGCGATGCTTCCATCGCCCAGAGGCTGGCCGACCTTCGCAGTCACGGCATCACGCGTGAGACTGCGAGGTTGGAACTCTCAGATCAGGGCGGCTGGTACTACGAGCAACAGAGCCTAGGCTATAACTATCGGATGACGGAATTACAGGCCGCTCTGGGTGTCTCTCAGATGAACGAGCTCGACCACTTCATCGCCCGTCGGCATGAGCTGGTGGCCCGTTATGAAGACGGTTTGAAGGGCTTGCCCATCGTTTGCCCCTTGCAGCATGCCGACAGCCACTCTGCTTTCCACCTCTATGTGATCCAGGTGGCAGAAGGGGCGCGCATGGAGCGCCGCCAGCTCTTTGATGCCCTTCGTGGTGCAGGCATCCTGGTCAACGTTCATTACATACCCATTCACCTTCAACCGTTCTACCAGCGCATGGGATATCAGTCCGGTAACTTTCCCCAGGCTGAGGCTTACTACGCCCGCGCGATCAGCCTTCCGCTGTATGCAGGTCTGACCGATACCGATCAGGACTACGTTATCCAGAAGATCAAGGAGTTTGTACTGTGAAGCTCGCTGTCATCCCTGCTCGTGGTGGCAGCAAGCGCATCCCTAGAAAGAACATCAAGTCTTTCCATGGCAAGCCCATGATTGCCTACGCCATCGGGGCAGCGCTGGCTTCCAAGGCGTTCGACCGCGTGATCGTCTCCACAGATGATCCCGAGATTGCGGAGGTTGCGAAGGCTTATGGTGCGGAGCTGCCGTTTGTCCGTCCGCCAGAGTTGGCTGACGACCACACACCGACTGTCCCCGTGATCGCCCATGCCATTCGCACCTGCGATGAGCTGGGCTGGGACGTTCAGGACGTTTGCTGCATCTACCCGGGCGTTCCCTTCATCTCGACTGATGACCTGCGGCTTGCTCATGAGCAACTCGTGTCGACTGGCGCGAACTACGTGTTCCCGGTGACAGGGTTCCCGTCTCCCATCCAGCGCGCACTGAGGCGCCTCTCAGATGCCACAGTGCGCCCCTTCCAACCGGAGCATGCGGCCACCCGAACACAGGATCTAGAGCCAGGTTTTTTTGATGTCGGTCAGTTCTACTGGGGTCGCAAGCAGGCTTGGCTGGACGGCTTGAACATACATTTGAACGGCACCACTCTGGTGATCCCGGAATGGCGAGTGGTCGACATCGACACGCCAGCTGACTGGGAGCGGGCGGAGTTGGTCTATTCGGCACTCTTCGCCAAGGGCTTGGTTTGAGGGTCTTGTTCCGAGCCGACGCCAGCCAAGCCATCGGTGCTGGGCATGTGATGCGATGTATGAGCCTAGCAAGTGCGCTGAAGGCCCGCGGCGCACAAACGTGCTTTGTCGCACTCGACCTGCCAGCTCACCTCGAGATCGCGTTGGAGGCGCAAGGACATGAAGTCAAGCGTTTACTCGAGTCGGTGCGCGCCGACGAGTTAGCCGACGCGCGGGCCACGCTGGATGGCGAGCATTCAGTGGATGTCTGTGTGGTCGACCACTACCAGCTCGGCAGCAACTGGGAGTCCGAAGTAATGGCCTACGCTCCAGTGTTAGCCCTCGACGACCTTGGACGGCCACACACTTCGCGCTGGCTGCTGGACCAAAACTACTACGCTGACCCTCATGCCCGTTATGCAACGCAGTCTCATGACCATGTGCAGTGCCTGCTCGGCCCGACCTTCGCATTGTTGCGGAGCGAATTCGCGTATGCCAGGGCCAACGTTCACGTCCGTGATGGTGTCGTGCGGCACGTCTTGGTGTCCATGGGGGGCATGGATGCTGGCAACCTCACTGCCACCGCCCTCAAGGCTATCGACCTTGGCCTGTCGCCCGGCGTTGAAGTGACCGTGATTGCCGGGGCATCGCATCCTGACCTGCCAGGCCTTCAAGCTTGGTGCGACGCTCGTGGCCTCGCTGCACTCCACGTCCAAGTGAGTGACATGACGCCCCACCTGCTGTCTGCCGACCTGGCGATAGGCGCCGGTGGATCGAGTACCTGGGAGCGCTGCGCCTGCGGGCTTCCCACCGTGGCCATCTGCTTGGCCGACAACCAGCGCGAGGTGATCCTCGAAGGCGCGAGGGCCGGATTCCTCTGGGGCATTGATCACATCCCCTCTGCAGGTGAACTGGCCATCGTGCTGCAGGCCCTAGCTGGCGCACCGGGTTTGGTCCAACATCTGTCTCGGCAATCGCTGAAGGTGACCGATGCACGCGGCGCAGGCCGAGTGGCTGAGCTACTCATGCCAAAGGCCATGCAGGCCATGCAGGTCAGGCAGGCCACCACCGACGATGCACGGATGATCTACGAGTGGCGGACTGCGCCCGAGGTTTTGGGTGCGTCGCGCAACACTACTTCGTTCTCTTTCGAAGACCATTGCGCTTGGCTGGAACGGGTGCTGCAGGACCCCCAGAGGCTGCTTCTGATCGGGCTCCACGAAGGCCGAGACGCAGGCGTGGTGCGTTTCGATATCGACAGTGGCCGTGCCGAGGTGTCTATTTTCCTGGCACCCGAAGCCATGGGGGCTGGTCTGGGCCGTGCCCTGCTCGCCGCAGGCGAGGTAAAGCTGCGGCACGAACACCCCCAAGTAACCCGTGTCGATGCCTGGGTCAACGCAGATAACCCACGCTCATTCCAACTGTTCCAACACAACGGCTATATCCACCAGATCAGCCGCCTCGAAAAGGAGACCGCATAAATGCGAGCCAATTTAAACTTCAAGATTGGCCAGCGCCTGGTCGGTCCCGACGCAGCGCCTTTCATCATTGCGGAGATGTCAGGCAATCACAACCAGTCCCTCGACAGGGCATTGGAGCTGGTGGACGCAGCAGCTAAGTCTGGCGCCCACGCCCTGAAGCTGCAGACCTACACAGCGGACACGATGACTCTCGACAGCCGCATGCCCGGTTTCGTGATTGAGGACTCGGCAAGCCTCTGGGCTGGCGCCCAGCTCTACCAGTTATACGAGCAAGCGCACACGCCATGGGACTGGCATGCTCCCATTTTTGAACGGGCTCGCTCTCTAGGCATGATCCCGTTCAGTACCCCGTTTGACGCCACGGCTGTTGACTTTCTCGAATCCCTCGAAGTCGACTGCTACAAGATTGCTTCTTTTGAGAACACCGACATACCCTTGATTCAGAAGGTGGCCCGTACGGGCAAGCCGATGATCATTTCCACGGGAATGGCAACAGTGGCAGAACTGCACCGCTCGGTGACAGCTGCCCGCGATGCCGGTTGCGAGAACTTGGTGCTTTTAAAGTGCACCAGCACCTACCCAGCGACGCCGGAGAACTCGAATATCGCGACTATCCCGCACATGCGTGAGCTCTTCGACTGCCAAGTGGGACTGTCTGACCACACGATGGGAACGGGCGTCAGCGTCGCCAGCGTTGTGTTTGGTGCCACCGTGATCGAGAAACACTTCACCCTGGCGCGTGCAGATGGTGGCGTGGACAGCACTTTCTCGCTTGAACCGGAGGAGCTACGTCAATTGGTTGTCGAGACTGAACGCGCATGGCAAGCCGTGGGCACGGTCAAATACGGTCCCAGTCTGGCTGAGAAAAAGTCGCTTCAATTTCGCCGCTCCCTCTACATAACCCAAGACCTGAAAGCCGGTGAGGTGCTGACCACAGGGAACGTACGGGCCATTCGGCCGGGCTTTGGCCTGCCGCCTGAACACTTGGAAGAGGTTTTGGGCGTCACTGTGAAGTCGGACGTCGTGCGCGGCACCCCGCTGACCTGGAACCTGCTGCGCTGAGGTACTGATGAGCTTGACTCGTCCTCGCGTCCTTCTGATCGGCTGTGGCAATATTGCCGGCCGGTTTGACATGACTCGGCCCGCCGATGCATGGCCCGTGACGCAAGCGGGTGCCTTCCTGCGCCATGGCGGGTATGAGCTTGCTGCCTGCATCGATCCAGATGAGCGGGCCAGGCTGGCTTTTGCTTCTCACTGGGGCATTGCGCGCCACAGCTCTTCGTTGGAGGCCCTTGAAGCCAAGTCCGGTGAATTCGACGTGATCGGCCTGTGCTCGCCCACTAACTTGCATCACACCCATCTTGAATCTGTGCTGCCGCTCAAGCCACGCGTCATCTTTTGCGAAAAGCCGCTGACCCATTCTCTACATGAGTCCGAAAGATGGAGCCAAGCCTGTAAGGCAAATGGGGTCACACTGGTTGTCAACTACACCCGTCAATGGGATCCTTCCGTGACCCAACTGGTCGAGGAGGTCCTTTCGGGGCGCTGGGGTGCAATTCGGTCTGCGGTTGGCTACTACAATAAGGGCGTTCTAAACAATGGTGGCCACTTGGTGGAACTGCTCCTGCGCCTGCTTGGTCCCTTGGAAGTGGTGGCTGCCGCGACACCAATCTATGACCACTGGGACAATGATCCCACGGTATCAGGGCTCTTACGCTCGACAGATGGGCACGTACCGGTTTGTCTAGCACCTGCCCACGCTAAAGACTATGCCCTGTTCGAGCTTGAACTCGTGTGCGAGTTGGGCGTGCTCAGGATGCGCAACGGCGGTATGCAATGGGACACTCGACGTGCCGAGCCCAGCCCTTACTTCAGCGGATACCGGGCTTTGGCAGGTGTTGACACCAGCGACGGCGAGTACCTGCAGGCCATGACCCTGGCGGTTACCGAAATTCACCAACACCTTAGCCAAGGCACGGCTACCCGAAGTACCGGGGACCATGCAATGGCCATTCAGGCCATCTGTGAACAACTCTTGGCGGCAGCTACAAATGCCGTCCCTTCAACCAACTGAGAAAACCATGTCGAATTCCAAACTTGCACTACTCGGTGGCACACCCGTCATTTCAGCCCCGCTACAGGGCTTCCATAGCATTGGCGAAGAGGAGGTAACCGCGGCGAGTGAAGTGATCCGTGGCGGCGTGCTGTCCGCCTATATCGGTGCGCCTGGCCCAGGTTTCATGGGTGGGCAAAAGGTCCAGCAATTCGAGGCACAGGCCGCAGCCTACTTCGGCGTGAAGCACGCCATTGCTGTCAACTCCTGGACCTCGGGTCTGATCGCTGCTGTCGGCGCCATCGGCTTGGAGCCGGGTGACGAAATCATCACAACGCCCTGGACCATGGCAGCGACGGCCACCGCGATCTTGCACTGGAACGGTATCCCAGTCTTTGCGGACATCGACCCCGAGACCTTCAATATCTGCCCCAAGAGTGTCGAGAAGCTCGTCACCAAGCGCACCAAAGCCATTTTCGCCGTGGACATTTTTGGCCAGACCGCCGACATGGCCGCCCTGCGCGAGATCGCCGACCGCCATGGCCTGAAACTGCTCTGTGACACAGCCCAGTCGCCGGGCGCACTTACGGGTGATGCCTACACTGGCACGCTGGCCGACATCGGTGGCTTCAGCCTCAACTACCACAAGCACATCCATTGTGGCGAAGGCGGCGTGCTGGTCACCAACGACGACCGCCTAGCCCATCGCCTGTGCCTGATCCGCAACCACGCCGAGGCCGTGGTGCGTACCGATGATGTGGACGAGCTGAGCAATATGCTAGGCTACAACTTCCGCATGGGCGAGATAGAGGCGGCCATCGCCTCTGTCCAGTTGGGCAAGCTGCAAGGACGAGTGGAGAGTCGCCAGCGCATCGCCGCAGAACTCAACACAGGCCTGGCTGGTCTGCGTGGCGTGACCACACCCAAGGTGCACCCAGGTGCCACTCACGTCTACTACGTTTATGGCATGACCCTGGACATCGAGGCCATCGGCGTGTCCCGCGCACGGCTGGCGGAGGCCCTGCGCGCAGAAGGCGTGCCGGCCCTGGTGGTCGGTTACCAAAACCTGCATCTGCTGCCCATGTTCCGCCACAAAATCGCCTACGGCACGAAGGGCTTCCCTTGGACCTCGCCTTACTGCACCAGCGATGTGCAATACGGGGCGGGCGTCTGCCCTACTGCCGAGAAGCTGCATAACGAGACCTTTCTAGGCATCAACATCTGCATGAACGAGTTGCCACCCGAGGATGTAGCCCTCGTCGTGGCCGCCTTCCACAAGGTGTGGTCTCAACTCGACTTGCTCAACGCATGAGCCTTGGTCAGGCCCTGGATATCCAGTCCCTGAGGGGGCCACTTGCGGGTGAGCGGGTTTTTGTGCGCCCGTTTACGTACGGGGACATCTCCGAGGCCTATCTAGGTTGGCTGCGCGATCCGGAGGTGGTGCGTTTCAGCAGCCAGCGCTTTCGCGTCCATACGCTGGAGACCTGCCATGCCTACGAGGCCTCGTTCAAGGACAGTGCGAATCACTTCTTGGCCATTTGCGACCGGACGTCTGGTGCCATGCTGGGCACACTTACTGTTTACCGCAATTTGCCGCACGGAACCGCCGACATCGGCATCATGGTCGGCGAGCGGAAAGTTTGGGGACAGGGCATTGGGGCGGAAGCGTTTTGTCTGGTGCTGTCCGCCTTGAAGGCCAGCGGTACCATCCGAAAGATCACGGCCGGCACCTTGGCGATCAACCGAGGTATGGTGCGAATCATGGAGAAGGCAGGAATGCAGCATGAAGCTACACGCCAAGCCCAGGAGCTGCTCGACGAGGAGCCAGTGGATGTCGTTTATTACGCAACCTTTAGCTATGACTGAATGGCCCATGCCTACGGCGGTGGTAGCGCATGACGCCGGGGCAGCAAACTTGATCATCGCTTGGATCAAAGCTTGGGGTTGGCCAGTGCGTGCTTGTGTCCAAGGGCCCGCCCTAAAGCTCTGGGACTTGGCCTTTCCTGGTCACCCGATATGGCCAACACCAGCGGAGGCCATGGCCGGTTGCGCAAGCCTTCTGACAGGTACAGGCTGGGCGTCCCCCCTTGAGCATGACGCTCGCAGAGAAGGACATGCACGCGGTCTTCGTGTGGCGGCGGTGGTTGACCACTGGGTGAATTATCCGCAGAGGTTTGAAAGAGCCTGCGAGATCGTTTTGCCTGACGAGCTGTGGGTCGCAGATGCGTGGGCGGCGCAGATTGCACGACAGGTGCTGCCCCCTCTACAAATCCGCCAGTTCGAGAACATCTACCTACAGGCGCAAGTCGACCAAGTGGCCCCCCCTCGGGGCGACGGTACGCTACTGTATGTGCTCGAACCCGTACGTAATGATTGGGGCCGGGGCATTGAGGGTGAGTTCCAGGCACTTGATTACTTCCTGAGCCATATTAATGCGCTGGAACCAGCCCCGATTCGTAGAGTCCTGCTGCGGCCTCATCCCTCTGACCCGGATGGTAAGTACGACCGCTACCTCGACGCGGGTTTGAACATTGAATTGGACCGCTCCACAGATATGGCCACGGCACTGTGCAGGGCCGACGTGGTGGCTGGAGTGGAATCGTTCGCGCTCACGCTGGCGTTAGCCGCCGGCCGTGCCGTTTACAGCAGCCTGCCTCCCTGGGCACCCGCTCTGCGTCTTCCACAAGAAGGCATCCGACAAATCCGACAACACTGTCCAACATGAAATATTGCAAGTGCTGCCTTCAGCCGGACACCCGGCCAAACTCGAAGTTCACGCCAGAAGGCATCTGCCCTGCCTGTGACTATTTCGAGCGACTCCAATTTGTGGACTGGCAGGAACGGTACGACATCCTTCAGGACCTGCTGGCCGCCTACAAAAAAAAACGGGATAGCAAGCACCGCTTTGACTGCATCATCGGCGTCAGTGGCGGCAAGGATAGCTCTCGCCAGGCTCTTTGGGTGCGCGACAAGCTGGGGCTAAACCCCCTGCTGGCCTGCCTGAGCTACCCACCTGAGCAAGTCACCGACCGAGGTACCAACAACATCTCCAACCTGATCGAGATGGGCTTCGACGTCGTGATCTCGGCGCCTGCGCCAGGCACTTGGCAACGTCTGATGAAACTGTCGTTCGACAAGTTCACGAACTGGGCCCGGTCCACTGAATTGGCACTATTTAGTTCCGTTCCTCAGCTGGCCATCCATTACGACATCCCCCTTATTCTTTGGGGCGAGAACCCCGGCCTTCAGCTGGGCGACCTGAAGACTTTGGGCCGCACGGGCTACGACGGCAACAACCTGCGCTACATGAACACACTGTCGGGCGGTGCGCTGGAGTGGATCCGCGAAGCAGGCTTTGAGCTCAAGGACCTGATCCCCTATCAATACCCCACCCCAGATGACTTCGACCGCCATGGCCTGCAGATCGTCTACCTAGGCTGGTTCCTGGGTGACTGGTCCCTGGTCAACAACGGCATGTATGCGGCGGCATCAGGTCTGGAAGTTCGAGAGGACACCGTTGCCAACACGGGCGACCTGCATGGCGTGACCTCGCTCGATGAGGATTGGGTGACGCTCAACCAGATGATCAAGTACTACAAGTTCGGTTTTGGCCGCGTGACGGACTACGTCAACGAGGAGATCCGCCTGGGCCGCATGACGCGCGCCGCTGCGATTGAGCTGGTTGAGCAGCACGATGACGCTTGCGGCGACAACTACATTGAGGCGTTTTCCGACTACATAGGTCTGTCAGTTGGCCAGTTCTGGGCCAAAGTGCACTCCTCGGTAAACCGCCAGCTATTCGATATCCAGCCTGACGGCCGGATCACGCGCAAATTCAAGGTGGGGGTGGGCCTATGAATCGCAAGACAGTAGGTATCGTCGACTACGGCGTGGGCAACCACACCTCCGTTCTTCGCACGTTCCAAGCGTTGGGCCACCGCTGCCGCGTGACCAACGACCGCGAGATCCTTGCTGCTGCCGACGTCCTTGTTTTGCCAGGTGTTGGGGCGTTCCCTGCGGCCATGTCCGCCTTGCACCAACATGGGCTGGCGGGCTACATTTGCGAACTCGCTCGGCAGGGTAAGCCGTTAATCGGCCTGTGTCTGGGCATGCAATTGCTGGCAGATGACTCGCTCGAACACGGCACTACTGCAGGTCTGGGCCTGATCCCCGGCACGGTGCGGCCGCTGCGGGGCATGGACTGGCACATTGGATGGAACTCGCTCGAGACTGTCCAACTGGACCCATTGATGACTCCAAGCGATGGTGAGTCGTTCTATTTTAATCATTCCCTGGTTTTCGATGTGCCGGCCGCGTACCAATCCGCAATCGCGCGCGCGCACGGATCTGATTTCACGGTCGCAGTTCGCCGCGGCAATATAGTGGGATTGCAGTTTCATCCAGAAAAAAGCCAGACTGCAGGCAAGCTGCTTCTGTCCCGCCTAGTGGAGGGCCTTGGCTGTGCTTAAGAAACGAATAATTGGTGTTATAACTGTGAAAGGTGGCTGGGCAGTCCAGTCCTTCAGATATGGTCGCTACCTTCCTCTGGGTAGGCCCGAAGTCCTGGTCCAAAACCTAGACCGCTGGGGCGCAGATGAAATCCTGGTTCAGTGCATCGACCGCTCTAAAGATGGCCAGGGCCCAGACCTCGACGTACTGGGAAGGATCAGCAAGCTGGGCATAGCCACGCCACTCATTTATGCAGGGGGCATAAGTGACCGAGAAGATGCAGTAAAGGTTATCAGCCACGGTGCAGACCGGATCATGGTCGATTCAATGCTTCTGGATTCTCCCTATTTACTGGAAGCCGTTGCTCGGGATTTGGGCACTCAAGCGGTCATTGCTCATCTGCCTGCCCGCATGATCGGCGAGAGCTTGGTGGTCATGGACTATCGAAACCGCAGCGAGCGACCACTTGATAATTGGTTCGAGAAACTACCCCACGAGTGGATCTCTGAGTTCATGGTCTCCGACTACCAGAACGAAGGCTTGCCTGGCAGTTTTGACGAGCGCCTTCTCGGGATATCGCGGCAAATTGACAAGCCCCTTATGTTCTTTGGCGGTATCTCGGAAGCCAAGCAGATCCAGCGCGTGCTTGCGCATCCCCAAGTGGTAGCTGCTGGCGTCGGGAATTTTCTGAGCTATCGAGAACACGCCGTACAGTCGCTCAAACTGCAATTGGGCGGTAGTGCCGTGCGCCCTCCTCATTACGAAACAACAATGTGATTAATATGAAAGAAAGACTGCAATGCGTTCGCTGTCTATACTCAATATTCCATCCGCTCGGCTTGGTACTTGACAATGAGGGGGTCTGCAGTGGCTGCCGCATCCACGAAGAAAAAGATACCCTAGACTGGGAGGCTCGATGGAAGAATCTGGAAGATCTGGTTGCCCCCTATAAGGTCGAGTCAGGGAGGACCTATGATTGCATCGTGCCGGTGACTGGCGGCAATGACAGCTACTTCATCGTGCACACTGTCAAGAACCGTCTTGGGCTCAACCCGCTACTAGTCACTTACAACAAGTATTTCAACACTCCGCTAGGCATTCGTAACTTGGCTAACTTACGGATAAAGTTGAACTGCGACATCGTGGTCCAAAACGTTAACCCCATGGCGGTGCGTAACATTACCCGCACAACCCTGCGTGAACTGGGCAGCATCTACTGGCCGTGTCTCGCCGGCCAGACGGTGTTCCCTGTGCAGACGGCGGTTCGCTACAAGGTGCCCCTCATCATTTGGGGAGCTCACCAAGGGATGGAGCAGGTTGGCATGTTCTCGCACGAGCATGAAGTCGAAATGACTCGCTGCTACCGCAAGGATCACGACCTGATGGGCAAAGAGGCTGATGACCTGCTGAGCATCTTTGACACCCTCAGCGAAGACGACATTTGGCAGTACAGATACCCTGACGATGCCGCACTCAACGAAGTTGGTGTGCGCGGCGTCTATTTGGGCAACTATGTCCGTTGGGACCCCAAAGCCCAGCATGAGGAGATGGTGAAACAGTACGGCTATATGGGGGCTAATTTTGGGCGCACCTTTGACACGTATGATCATGTGGATTGTTATAACTTCATGGACGTGCACGACCACATTAAGTACCTGAAGAATGGGTATTCAAAGGTGACGGACCATGCTTGCCGAGAGATCCGTCATGGACGCTTGACGCGTGAGCAAGCCAAGTCACTGGTTCAGCGCCATGAAGACCAGCCACTACAGCATGTTGATAAGTTTTGTGAGTGGCTGGGGGTTGAACAGCGCAGCTTGGAATTTATTTTGAATCAACATAGAAATCCAAACATCTGGAAGTCGATGGGTCCAGGGCGCTGGGAGCTGACTGCTCGTCCCTTTGAGAGAGGCAGTAATGTAGCAACGGTGAAGCAAGAGCTGGGTTTCACAGCCCACACAAATTTGGACAACGGCGAGCAGGATCGCTACATTATTATTGGTAAGGGATATCCAGCATGACCCTCCGCGAATCTACCGTCGTCTGGCTTAACGCCCCAGGCGATATCGAACTTCGCATCGAGTCGCTCAGTGCGCCCGGGCCCAAAGAGGTGCTTTGTGAAACTCTCGCCTCGGTGATCTCTCCAGGAACCGAACTTGCGGCCTTCAAAGGATTACCTCCGTTACGACCTGGGGTTGTATATCCCCGTCTCTTGGGATACTGCAACGTTGCACGTGTACTCGAGGTGGGGCATGGGGTCGCAGGAGTTCAGGTAGGCGATCGAGTGCTCACCTTTACCTCGCACCGGAGTGCATTTGTTATTGCGGAACGGGACATTCTCTATAAGCTTCCCGAAACGGCTCGTGCTGAGGATATTGCTTGCGCCTACCTCTTTCACCTAGGATACAACGCAGTGCTGAGAGGAAATGTACGAGCTGGTAGTCGAGTGTTGGTGATTGGCCTTGGCGTACTAGGCTTGACCACCGTTGCGATGGCGACTTTAGCTGGTGCACGAGTGTTTGCTTTGTCAGACCAAATTGGGCCTGCATCAATCGCGCTTCAAATGGGGGCTGAGGCAGTATTTGGACGGAATTCTCTATCGTCGTTGACTGAAAGTATCGGCCCTGACCTTGCGGATTTGGTTGTTTCAACGACAAATAGTTGGAGCGATTGGCAGCTGGCCCTTCAGTTGGCCGGGCAGCAAGGGATGATTGCCGTGTTGGGATTCCCAGGCCGTGGCGAACCGCAGCCCCCATCCAATCCCCTAGACAGCCAGTTCTTCTATATGAAGCAACTTCGGATTGAGGCAGTGGGCATATCCCCAGAGGGGCCTGATAGTCGTGGCTTTTGTCGTTTTAATGAGCGCGCCAATATTGACTATATATCCAACCAGATAACGCGCGGCAGATTGGCTCCATCAATGCTGATCTCGGATTGCTATGCAGGTGCAAATGTGCATCAAGCCTATCGTAATTTGCTCGAGCGGCACGCTTCTCCAACTACCTACCTCCTACGATGGAACACAATTTAACGGCAGCCGTCATTGGCTGTGGGCGCATGGGCGCTTTCACCAGTGAGTCGGTCATTCTGCATTCGCCCCCTTGTTGGCTGCCACTTAGCCATGCTGAGGCTATATCTGCACATCCGCGACTGACGCTGAAGGCCTTATGCGATACGAATCCCGATACTTTGAATCTTGCAGCGGAGAAGTTTTCTGTTAAAAATCGCTATGACAATCCGTATGATTTACTTCAATCGGAAAAGCCAAAATTGCTTGGACTTGCCACACGGACGGTTGGACGATCTGAGCTCATTCATGCCGCTATCGAAGCTGGGACAATGGCTATACATGCTGAAAAGCCCTTGTGTAATAGTGTTGAAGAACTTCAATCTTTGCAACGGTTGTTCGAATCTGATGGTGTATTTGTGACTTGGGGCGCAATTCGGCGATTCTTTGGCGTTTATAGGCAGGCCTTGTCATTAGCAAACTCCGGATGCTACGGTGCACTGAGGGAGGTGCGAGTAAATTTGGGCTCGGCGCCGCTGTATTGGACTCATCCCCATTCCATCGATCTATTGCTCTTTGCGGCATCAGGCAAGCGCATTGAGGGTGTACAGGCACGTTTAGATAATGTGGTGAGCAAGGGTGCCTTGTCACGCATCGAATCGGATCCGCGCATTATTGCTGCAAGTGTGTATTTTGAAGGAGGGTTGGTCGGGCATATTACTCAGGCATTAGGATCGGATTTCGTTCTGTCTTGCGAGAACGCAGAAATCACAGTTCGAGCTGATGGGGCTAAGTTGGATGTTTATTCAGCCGACGGAGGAATTTATCCATCTTTCAGTGAACTGGAGATCAAAGAAGATTTTTTCCCCACTGGTACGCTTGGGCCTTTCAGCCATCTCGTCGCTTGTTTGGACGGTGATTTGGCCAGCATCATCCTCAACAGTGAGATTAAGCGCGACATACTTAACGCGCAATCTGTTTCTTTCGCAATGCTTCAATCCCACTTAGAAGGGTCCCGTATTGTGAATGCAGCTATGTCGTATCTTGACCCAAATATGACCATATTTGCTCGATCCGGAGAACGATATGCATAAATTGCCGAAGGTAAGTCAAAGATGAGGTTTAAGAGTTATTGGCGATCTTTTCAACGAATGGTTAAAGCCCTAACCATTTGGGATTATTCCCCTAAGATTCAGGACTTTCAATCGGTAATGTTTTCATGTCACGATGTAGATCGCGCGATGCGCGATACCCAAGGGCGCTATTCTCCGATCTTGGAGGGGATTCGAAGCTTTGTTAATGAATTGGGATATTCAGCAATAAACTTCACGCATCCCTATGCTGTTTTTAAAAGTAGTGAAATTAAAGGCGAGAGTGTTACAATCAACTACCAATCGTTATTGATTCGTTTTATAAGTTTATTATTCACGTCTGAATCAAGGGCGAAGTTTCGTCATAAATGCGAAGTTAGCCTCTATTCCAGATTGCTTTGCAAATACTCGCCCAAAATAATAATCTCGATTCAGCCGCCCGCAGCTATGTGTGTAGCAGCGAAGCGACTTGGTATTTACGTAGTTGAAGCAATGCATGGTACGAACATAAGTTTATCAGACAAGGTTTTTGCTGCAAGCATGAGCGAGCCTGTGGATGGTCTCCCGAATGTCGTCATCAGTTTCGATGATGTATCGCAAAACACCCTTTCTGTACTTTGTCATGAGCGTTCTATCCGAACCTTGCAAGCCCGCGATCCTTGGTTGCATCTTCTAAGATACCAAAAAGTAAAAGAGGAAATATCACTCAGTAAGCTTAACTCAGAAAAAAAAGTAATCCTTGTTACCCTGCAGTGGGGCTATGACGGTGAACGTGACAGTTTAAATAATGTCATCCCCAACGGCATCCTTCATCCTGCAATTGTTGACGTTTTCCTAAATACACAGAACGATAACATAAGGTACCTTATACGTATGCATCCGATTCAAATGAATGCTGCAGGTTATGGTCACCATCGGCAATACATTTCGGCATTATGCAAGCGCTATACTCATCTTGAGTGGGAATTCGCGACAAATACACCGCTGCCGATCGTCCTTGATGAGGTTTGTGGGCATATCACAATGTCGAGTAGTTCCGTGGGAGAGGCGCTAGTTGCGGGTGTTCCGACTCTTTTGCTATGCCCAACATTACATGAAGGCGGGGATAACTATGGATTATTCAGAGAGTTGGAGCCCTCAGGGATGGTTGTTTTCGGGGAATTAAATGTAGCAGATGTTTGCAGTTGGGTACGCCGTTGTCCAGTGAGGGATATTATTCAAGTTGACCCAGAAGAAATTAAGGCGGTACATGAAGAAGAAAAGCGTTTCTATAAAACACTGATCGAATCGCCTAGTAATCTTTGATTTCAGCCTGAGGGAATTTGGAGTTAGTAAATGATTGTTATAGTCGATTATGGTGTGGGTAACGTAGGTTCCGTACTCAACATGTTAAGAAAGATTGGTGCAAAGGCACGAATTAGTGCCTTGCGAGAAGATATCTGCAACGCGGACAAACTAATATTGCCTGGTGTGGGACATTTTGGCCGTGGGATGACCAAACTTCAGGAAACAGGCCTTGTCTCGCTTTTAGAAGATCAGGTATTAAGAATGCGCAAGCCCATTTTGGGCATCTGCCTTGGCATGCAAATGATGACAAAAGGCAGTGAAGAGAGCGATGTGCCTGGGCTCGGCTGGATTGACGCAGCTACCATCCGCTTTCCCGAAACGCATGGTCTGCGAGTTCCCCACATGGGCTGGAACACTGTTCGCCAAAGTGCAACGGGGCGTCTGTTTGATCGCGATTCAACTGAAGCTGAGCGCTTTTACTTCGTTCATAGCTACTATGTGCGGACCACTAATCCAATCCACACAGCAGCGCATTGCCTATATGGCATCGATTTCGCTGCTTCATTTGAAGTAGGCAACATCTTCGGTGTTCAATTTCACCCTGAGAAGAGTCATCTCTTTGGCATGGGCCTTCTTCGAAAATTTATCGCCCTATGACCGACTTATTCAACCGTGTCATTCCTTGTCTTCTGTTGCAGGACGGCGGGGTGGTCAAGACAACTAAGTTCGGAAAGCCGCGCTATGTGGGTGACCCCATCAATGCGATCCGAATATTAAACGAAAAGTATGTTGACGAACTTGTCTTTCTTGACATCACCGCATCACGCACTGGCGCTGAGCCAAACTACGACTTGATCAAACGCATCGCCGGCGAATGCTTTATGCCACTGTGTTATGGCGGGGGGATCCGTACATTAGCGCAAGCGAGGAGCATTGTAGCGAGTGGGGTAGAAAAAATTGCCGTAAACAGCATGGCTATTGATAGGCCTGAATTGTTGAGCGAGCTTTCGCAGGAGCTTGGTGCGAGCAGCGTTGTCGTATCCATTGATGTCAAACGCGATATATTAGGTCGAGAGCGTGTCTACCATCCAGGGAAGCGCCGCCTGACAAAACTGGTCCCAGTGCAGCATGCAATTGCGTCGGTCGAAGCTGGCGCAGGCGAGATTTTCCTAAACAATGTCGATCGTGATGGACAGTGTAGCGGCTTCGATATTTCGCTGATATCTAGGATATCAGCTGCTGTGAATGTGCCCGTAATTGCTTGTGGTGGAGCGTCAAGCCTTGGTGATATGCGGGCTGCTGTGGAGGCCGGTGCCTCGGCCGCTGCGGCAGGTAGCATTTTCGTATTCTACGGACCACATCGAGCGGTGCTCATCAACTACCCGGACTACACCTCCATTCGCCAATTGTTTCAACGATGAACAAGAAGTTTCAAGAATGCACACTTTGTGTAATTGACGCAAACGCAGCCGATGTCATCTTTGACAGCGCGGGACAGTGCAACTATTGTACCGCGATGCTGGAGAAGTTGGCGGCGTACCAGCCAACTGAACCCAAGGAGTTGGAACGAAAGCTCAACGTATTAGTTGAAAAGGTCCGCATGGCAGGGCGCGGAAAACGCTATGACTGCATAGTCGGCGTAAGTGGTGGCGCTGACAGCGCGTACGCTTTGTATCTAGCTAAGCAACACGGTTTGCGCCCTCTAGCCGTTCACATGGACAACGGCTGGAACTCTGAGTTAGCGGTCAATAATATTGAGAATCTTGTTCGTAAACTCGATGTCGATCTCTACACGCACGTAGTTGAATGGCGCGAATATCGTGCGTTGCAGCAGGCTTTTTTTGATGCGGATGTAATTGACGTTGAATTACTTTATGACAATGCAATGTTGGCAGTTAATTACGGTCTAGCTGCGAGATATGGTGTGAAGTATATGCTTACGGGTAGCAACACCACGACAGAAGGCATGCGAGTGCCTCGAAACTACAACTGGAACAAGTTCGACCGTAAGAATATTCTCGACATCGCGCGTCGGGAGGGCGTCAAAGTCCGCAGTCTGCCGACAATAGGCGTTAAGGAGTTCGTGTGGCATCGTTTGGTGCGAGGTACTCAGTGGGTGCCATTCCTAGACTACATCGACTACAACAAGGAGCGGTGCATTGATATGCTGGTTAAGTCGATAGGTTATCGGCCATATCCATACAAGCATTACGAATCAATCTTCACGCGCTTTTATCAAGGCTATCTGCTGCCGACCAAGTTTGGCATCGACAAGCGTAGGTTGCACCTGTCTTCGTTGATCTGCTCTGGCCAGATGTCAAGAGATCAGGCCCTGATACTACTTTCGAATAGCCCATACCCAGACCCTGACGACTTGCAAGCCGATATTGAATACTTCCTGAAAAAAATGGGTTGGTCCGAAAAAGATCTTGCTGCGTATCTAGCTCGACCGGAACGGCCGCATGACGACTTTGCCAGTGAGGCGCCTCTTTATGCCAAGTTGCTTGAACTCCAGAAGCGGTATTTGCCAGGGAGATAAGGGATGATCCGTATAAATATAACCTCTGTAGTGCTTGCTTTAGTTTTTTCTTTAATGTTTGTATTGTTGTGGATGCTGCAAGATGAACTGCTAGAGGCGCATCTAAATGAAGCTATTTATTTTTTTTCTTCTGATGGGTCCGAGTACTTAAGACTTTACAAAAATTTTTATTCAAATGATTCATTAATTGAAAATACAGATTTATTTCTGATTGGTTCGCCAATCTTGTTTATGAAGTTAGCCGGAGGGGATATTTTTTTAGTCCAAGCCTTCAATCTTTTATTGATGGGAGTGACTCTCTGGTTTGCTCGTAAGTGTTTTTTAACTCTGGCAGGACGTATTGCATTTATAGCGGGAACTCTACTTTTCCCTTATTTTCTGTTTGGTTTTCTTAGTTTGAACAAAGAAGTCTATGCAATGTGTAGCGCGATCTTTTTTGCGAGCTATATTTCGCGTGGGAAATTAGTTTTTCTGATTTTTTCTTTGCTGTTAGCTTTATTAGCTAGATATTATTTATTTGTAGCCCTTTTAATTCTAACTGTACTTTTGCCAAGCAAGACTAGTCCGAGGTATGGGTGGATTTTTTTTCTGCTAATATTTTTCACAATGGCAGCGCCGATATCTAAATATATTATCCCTGGATATTCAAATGAGGATCTCCTAGACGGGGCGGGTGCTTTAGGATTTATTTTTAGTAAAATAATAGATAATTATGGATATGCACTAGTCTATCCAATAAAGTATTTAGCTTTAATCCCCATGCGCGCCTATGGCTTTCTGAATGGTTCTGAACGTACCTTTGACGGCACCGAGGCAATTGTCTCTGTTGGATCAATTTTTATGGTATTTTTTGCGTTTTTAATTATGCGCAGAAAAAATCATTTGGATCCAATAGTATTGAGGCTGGTGGTGGCAGGGTTTATTGCCCCAATACCAATTATGTGGAGCGAAATTATGCATTGGCGTTATTATTCTTTCGTATACTTCTTCTTTTTGTTCGCAGTAGTAATGCACTTCGTTGAAAGACGTCGCCTGCCATTTACAAAGTAAATTTCTAATAATTATGCGTAGCTATATAGTCATTGTATCCCCTTCGTGCGGGGGGGCTGAAAAACGTTTTTTTGACATATTTACCAGCATGCGACGCAGAGGTGAAGATGTGGGGCTCATCGCGCCCTCATCTCTTGTTGACCAACTGAAGGCGGACCACGTAGATCGTGATGATGTATCAGATGCACTGGTACCTATCACAATGCGACAATGGAGCCGTCTAGAATTTGTGTGCAGATTTCGTAAGTTATTGCAGGCATTACCGCGCGGCGGAAGTTACCATTATCCACTTAACTGCCTATGGCCTTTGCATCTCGGGAGAGGTGACAGAGTGTCCATGTCAGTTGCAGACTGCACAAGCATTCCAGGCCCGTTTGCAATAAAACGGACGAGCGTCTGGGCTTGGATTTCATTTTTCTTTGTCGCAAAGATCGATGTTTTAAGCCCTTCTGTCTTCTCCGCAATGACAGAGTACTGCATGTTTAAGCGGATGAGCTTGACACCAGGTGGTACTTTTATAGTGCCGCCGCCACATGCTGACACTCGTAAGTTACCAATCGTAGCTTTTTTAGGACGACTGGTCCCAGGTAAGGGTATTGATCACTTTTTGGATATCTTACCTGATCTCTGGATGCAATTAAGGGGTAGAGTTCCACAAGGCCTTGAATTCCAGATCGCAGGATACGGTCAGCTAGAGGATCATGTGGCTAATCGAGTTTCGATTTTGGCGCAGTCCGGTATTCCAATTGCCTTTATCGGCTATGCGGCAGCACAGCCTATGCTCGCGCGGAGTGCAGTTTTATTATCTATGCAAGAAGTTACCAATTACCCATCAAGAGTAGTCGCTGAAGCTTTGCTAACTGGATGCGGCGTTATTGTTCGAGATACCGGTGACTCACGACAATTTGGTGATGACCTTCATGGCTTGATCTATTGCAATGATAGGTTAGAAGTACAGGAAATCGCACTCCAATTAAGAGTGCTACTAGACCAATTGTTGACCGAACCTAAGTTTTCTAAATTGATACGTGAAACTGCCTTGGAAAGATTCAATTCACAAAACTATGTTGATTACTTTCTTGATTTAATTTTTATCAGAAAAAATGATTACTCTTTCCTAAAAACTCCTGTAACTGGCACAAACGGTAACAAGTTCAAGTGATTTCTGATGGTCTAAACTCTGAAGTTGAGAATCATCAATTAAAGCTGATTTTTCGAGTTGGCGAAAGTTGCGTCAAGCCCGAGAATATTTTAGCAATTGTCTGTATCAGATGATCAAGTTGCGTCATCAGCGTTTGCCCAGCCATTTAATGGATAAAGCATATATTCAATCATGGCGCTATGAATGCTGATCCAGTTTGGGCCGAGACATTCACTTGGCACTACTATTTCGGTAACGAGTATATGTCGTGGGATCTGAAGAAACAGAGTTGCTTCCTTACATGGCTGCGCAAAGAAGTTGAGGAAGAACAGCTCGGTCACAACATGAAGGTGCGTGGCACATAAATTCAAGTAGTAATAAATTCATGAAAATTTTAATTATTTCAACAAATTCTGATGAGGCCGGCGCCCCAAGACATGTCGAGTCTATTATTAATGGACTTGAGTCTAGTTTTGAATTTGCAATTATTTTCGGAGAAAACGGGCCGGTGAGTCAGCGCTTAATTCGAAATGGACATAATGTTAAAATTATTAAAGAAATGCGAACCTCAATTAATCCAATTAAAGACTTTATTTCGCTTTTGAAAATTATTTCATTTATCCTTGAAATCCAGCCAGATATTATCCATTGTCACAGCGCGAAAGCTGGGATGCTTGGCAGGATAGCTGCTTTTTTACTTGGGAAAAAGTGGGTGTATACAGTTCATGGGTGGGGATGGAGGGGGCTGTCAAGATCAGCAAAAGTACTGATTTTTATAGTTGAAGCTATATTGAGTAAGTTGCCGCGTGGATTTTATATATATGTCGCAAAGGATGTAATGAATGATGCTAGAAGTTTGCTGAAAATTAAGCAGGAAAAGGGCGTGGTTATTTATAATGGAGTTTCTTCTATTGAGGCAAGCTTGCCAGTATTTGAAAATCCATTGATAATTATGATGCCGGCACGTGTGTGTTCTGCAAAGGATCATCAATCTTTGGTTATGGCTTTTGAGCGAATTAACGATCCTGAGATGAGACTAATTTTGTGTGGGGCTGGAACTGATGCGCAGGAGTTTGTAGGTTATATTGAATCACTCGCCCCCAAATCATTAGAACGCATTTCTTTTTTGGGGCAGAGGTCCGATATTGATAATATTTATTCTCAGTCGCACATTGTTGCGGTAATTTCAAATTTTGAGGCGTTGCCTTTGTCGATTATTGAGGCGATGAGTTGTTCAAGGGCAGTGATTGCAACAAATGTCGGGGGTATTCCTGAGCTCATTGAAAATGAAAGTAATGGAATTCTTGTTAATCCAAATGATATTGATGGTATTGTTCAGGCTATATATAAATGCAAGAATGTAAAGTATAGGATTGGCCTTGGTGTCGCCGCCAAAAATACATATAAAAGAATTTTTACGGAAAAATCGATGCTCTTGGCTACGGCGGAAATTTATCAATCATTGAGGGGGTGAAAATGAATGCTTCAAAATCTGTAGTAATTATCGGTGGCAGTGGGTTTGTTGGAACACGTTTGGTGCGTCGAATGCTTAATAATAAAATTTCTTATATAAAAATTTTTGACAAAGTATCTAGTAAAATTTTTCCTGAATTGGTGAGTATCGGTGATGTAAGGGATGTGAATAACTTGCATGCATCAATCCTTGACGAAAGTGTGATTGTTAATTTGGCAGCTGAGCATCGTGATGACGTCAGGCCTTTGAGTTTATATCATGATGTAAATGTTGAAGGCGCCAAAAATATATGTGATGTCGCTAGAGATAAAAAAGTCAACAAAATTATATTTACCAGTACAGTTGCAGTATATGGATTTGCATTGATTGGGACTGATGAACTTGGAAGAATTGCGCCGTTTAATGAATATGGTCGTACGAAATACGAAGCAGAACAAATTTTTAAGCTTTGGCAAGCAGAATTGCCAAATGATCGTACCCTAGTCATCATTCGGCCTACGGTCGTCTTTGGTGAGCAAAATCGGGGTAACGTCTTCAATCTTCTGAGTCAGATCGCTTCAGGAAAATTCGTTATGATAGGCCACGGCGAAAACAGGAAGTCGATGGCCTATGTTGAAAACGTAGCGGCTTTCATAGAATACAGTATGTCCTTCAAGCCTGGAGTGCATGTTTACAACTTCATTGATAAGCCAGATTTTAGTATGAATGAGTTGGTCGGTGCTGTAAAGCGAATTCTCGGCCACTCTGATCAAATTGGTTTACGGATACCCTATCAGCTAGGATACCTAATTGGTAAATGCTTTGACCTAGTTGCAACGGTCACGGGCAAACGGTTAGCGATTAGTTCGATTCGAATAAAAAAGTTTTGCGCCAATTCGGTTTATAGCACTAAAGTTAGTGAGACTGGCTTTGTGTCGCCAGTGTCTTTAACTCAAGCGCTTGAGCAAACCATACGGCATGAATTCATCGAGAAACATGATAATGAGCCTTTATACTTTACTGAATAAATAATAAATGCACTCTAGTAACTGGTGGTGCTGGATGCGTTGGCTCACACAATAATGGGTCTTGTTACAAGTCAGCTATAACGTTGTAGTGCCGGACAAACTTTGAGACAGTTCAGTTGAATCCCTGACTCGCTTTGATTGTTTGACAGGGAGCGCGCCTGTGTTTGTAAAAAGTGACATACGCGACGATGCATGACTTGGATGCTAGTTTTCCGAGTATGTAGTAAATGCCGTGATGCATTTTGTGCCACTTCAATACTGCTGGTGAACATGAAGGCGGTCAGACAGGTTAGACCTCACTGACATATCCAACAACCTGTTACCGTGTCTGACGCAGATGGCGGTGGCAAAATTATCCATTTAGCTGTTTGGTATCGACTACCTCACTGTTGATGGTACTGGCGAAAGCGACTAAATCCAATTGATAGGCCGTGAGTTGCAGCAAAGCAAGGCTCACCCCTTGGTATTGATTGGCAAAGACACTCGGATTTTGGGCTACATGCTGGAGTCGGGGTTCAATTCGGCCGGGGTAGGTGTGTTGTTGTGATCGCTGACGACGCCGGCGGTCGCTTACCTGACGCGAGCGCAGTGCGTGAGGCTAGGGGGGTGGCATCGCCCGATGGCTTGAAAAACGACTTGGGCGTAGGCGCTCCTCCATTGGTGTTGGTGGCTGCCGTCTTGCCGCTCGATGCCAATTTGGGCAATGAACTGGTTTGCCACGGTCGCTTTTATATCGACGATGAGATGATTTATTTGCTGGTGCTGGACTGTGTGCGCCATGGACAGCGGGTCTCTGGTGTTGTGGGCCTTGATGACCAGCATTGCCGTAGACCTAGCCATGCAGGCGCAGGTTATGGGCTTCATTCGCATTAGCTTGGGTGCCTCTATGTGCTTGAAGCGCTGGAGTAGCAGGGCTGGACGATTGGCTGCGAAGGTTCGGGCCTTACTCGTGCTGGACATGCACTTGACCTACGAAGACTTGATTGCAGCTTAGCAGTTGTTGGTGGCCATGGAGCGGTAGGGCAAGATGGACTTGAATCTGTTCCAGAAAACCTTGAAGTTGCAGCAGGCGTTGCTGATGCGCAGGCCAAGCTGCAAGGATGCATATATATCTGCGCCAAAGGAGCCAAGCGTCTGCTGCGCGTGATGGCCGTGGGACGATGCAGACCTGCCTCATAACTTGGCACTTGAGCTTGCGGCATTGGTTTGAGATAAATTAGGGTTAGAGCTAAATTGATTTTGATTTGTGGGAGCCTTCGGGCTCCAGTGTTGAATAAGAAAAGGGTATGAGTGTGAAACTAGTAGGAGCGGGTATCCGCTCGCAAGTGTATGCCGGAGCCATTACATGTATTCGGCCACAGGGGGAGATGCTTCTTCTGAGTCGCTTGAGGATAAATTGTTGTTGGCTTAGTTTGGGGCAGATCCTAAAATTTTTATGACAAAAGAGCCGAGTGGCTCTTTTGTCGATTTAAAGCTTTGAAAAGGTCGGTATGTTTGTTTTGTCCAAGTTGATGTCCGCCATCACGCAGCCAATGTTTTGGCTAGCTTGCTGGTGGGGCCTGGCGCTGGTCATGCTTAGCTTGTCTTTGCATTTGGCTTGGCGGCGTGCGGCCATTCGCATGCTGTGGGGTGGCTTCGTCGTGCTGGGGCTGTTGGGTTTTGAGGCTGTGCCGCATTTGCTTTTGCGCCCCTTGGAAAACCGATACCCTGTGCCCACCCCAGAGTTTGTGACTCGACATGTGGGAGTGATTGTGTTGGGCGGTGCTACTCAGCACCCAGGTATTTATTTGACGCACGGCCAAGTGCCATTGGGTGAGGCGGCTGAACGCATGTCTGTGCCGGTGGGGCTGATGCTTAAGCGCCCCCATCTGCAATTGGTTTTTTCTGGCGGTGAAGGGCGCTTGCTTGCCACTGGCGTGAGCGAGGCCGAACTTGCTAGGGCGTATTTTGAAGAGCAGGGCGTGGACATGCGCCGAGTGAAGTTGGAAGCCAGTTCGCGAAACACCCGAGAAAACGCTTCCCAGGTTGCCGCATTGTTGGGTGAGCACTGCAAACATCCATGGCTGCTGGTCACTTCAGCCTGGCACATGCCCCGGTCTGTGCCCGAGTTTGAGGCAGTGGGGTGCAATGTTACGGCGTATCCGGTGGACTTCAGAACAGGCGAAGGTACGCAGTGGACTGAATATTCGTTTGCCCACAGTTTGTTGCTGTGGCAGACTGCATTACATGAGTGGTTGGGGTTGGTGGTGTATAGCGTAACACGGTGAGAGTGCTTATATGAAAAACGCGCTGGGGAATTGGACCAAGACAATGTAAGAAGGCGTTAATATAGTTAAGCCTTTGTGTTGATCAGCACTGATAAGGCCGTGCTTGCCGCCAATGTGATGCGCACCAGCAAGTGCTTGGCCGATATTGTGTTGCAGCATCCAAGATGCTGTGATGGCCAAAGTCGGTGGCAAGACGCGTTGCAACATGCTTTACTCTATCGGGCTCTGTGGTGACGCTGTTTCGCTGATAGATCAATGAGGTAGCCCCGATCCTACTAAAGGGCGAGCGCATAACCCGCTATTTCATGAACATGCCCGAGATGGCGCAGTTGGTTATTCAGGCTTGGCCTTGGCCATGGCCAGGGGTGGCAATGTGTTCGTGCTGGGAACGGGAGATTCCGTGCGCATTGCCGATTTGGCTCGGCGCATGTTGGAGATGTTTACCTTGACGCTCAAGTATGAAGAGAACCCGAATAGCGAAGTCGAGATCCACGTGACCGGCTTGCGCCCCCAGAGAAAAGCTTTACGAAGAGCGAATGACTAGCAATAATCTTATAAACATGCAACACGCGCTCATTATTTAGGCGCATAAAGACTTTTCGCCTTGGACCGATTCATAAGGCAAACTGGCGGCATCAGGAGTGAGCCTAGATGCCAGTGATGTACTCCTGTTCGCACTCTTCTTAAGACCTCGTGCCCAGCTATCGGCCTGGTGGTAAGGTGGTAAATTAGGTGTGGATACAAAACCGAAAAATATTTTTAAAGGTCAATATGAACAATCTAGTAAAAGGTGAAGCCAAATGTCATGTAGAAAAGGGCTGTGCCGTTTGCGTTAGGCGTTGCGTTGTTGTCAATTTCCACCAATTTGCTGTTGGCGGTTTTTAAAGGGGTCTTGAATAAGAATGCGCGTTAAAAGAATCAAGCCAATCGAAAGCAAGTTGTGACAATCGTAGTAACAGGCTGTGCAGGCTTTATTGGTAGTAATTTCGTCAACACTTGGTTGGCGTCGTCAGACGAGGTTGTGGTGAATTTAGACAAGCTTACCTACGCAGGTAATTTGGCTAATTTGGACGCCTTCAAAGGCGACCCGCGTCATATTTTTGTGCAGGGAGACATTGGCGACAGAGCCTTGGTGTCCAAACTTTTGGTCGAACAGAAACCCCGTGCCGTGCTGAACTTCGCCGCCGAGAGCCATGTGGATCGATCCATCCACGGCCCCGGTGACTTTATAGAAACCAACGTGGTGGGCACTTTCAATTTGTTAGAAAGCGTGCGTGCTTATTGGCAAGACCTGCCTGAAACGGAAAAAGAGGCTTTCCGCTTTTTGCATGTGTCGACCGACGAGGTGTATGGCACGCTGCTGCCTACCGACCCGCCGTTTGCAGAAACCAAAGCCTTCGAGCCTAACAGCCCCTACTCAGCCAGTAAGGCTGCCAGCGACCACCTCGTGCGCGCATGGCACCACACCTATGGCTTGCCTGTGCTGACCACCAATTGCAGCAATAACTATGGGCCGTATCACTTTCCAGAAAAGCTCATTCCTTTGGTGCTGCTCAACGCCTTGGCTGGCAAACCATTGCCTATTTATGGTGATGGCCAGCAAGTGCGTGATTGGCTGTATGTGGAAGACCACTGCCGCGCCATTGCCCGCGTGCTTGAAGCCGGCAAAGTGGGCGAGACCTACAACATCGGTGGCTGGAACGAAAAGACAAACCTCGAAGTGGTGCACACCCTGTGCGCCGTGCTAGACGAGCTGCAGCCACGCGCAGACGGCAAACGCTACGCCGAGCAAATTACCTACGTCAAAGACCGCCCAGGCCACGACCGTCGCTACGCCATTGACGCCCGCAAGATAGAGCGTGATTTAGGTTGGAAGCCACAAGAAACGTTCGAGACCGGCATTCGCAAAACGGTGCAGTGGTATTTGGCCAACCAGGCATGGGTCGAAGGTGTGACCAGTGGTGCATACCGCCAGTGGGTGGGTAAACAATACGGCGCTTAAGGCCCCAATGATGAAAATTTTGCTCCTAGGCAAAAATGGCCAAGTAGGCTGGGAGCTGCAGCGCAGCTTGGCTCCGCTGGGTGAGGTGCTGGCACTAGACAGGCACAGCACCCACTATTGCGGTGATTTATCAAAGCCTGAAGAGCTCGCTCAAACTGTGTTGGCCTATAAGCCAGACTTCATCGTCAATGCCGCAGCGCACACAGCGGTAGACAAGGCCGAGTCAGAGCCCGATTTGGCCCGTTGCCTCAATACCGATGCCCCAGCTGCTTTGGCCAAAGCAGCTGCCCAAGTGGGCGCATGGCTTGTGCATTACTCAACCGACTATGTGTTTGACGGCAGTGGCACCCATGCACGGCAAGAGGGTGAGGGCACAGGCCCATTAAGCGTGTATGGCCATACCAAGCTGGATGGCGAGAAAGCCATTGTGGCCAGTGGCTGCAAATATTTGATATTTCGCACCAGCTGGGTGTATGCCGCACGCGGTGGCAACTTTGCCAAAACCATGCTTCGCTTGGCGCAAGAGCGCGAGCGCCTAACCGTCATTAACGATCAGCACGGCGCACCCACGGGTGCCGACCTGATTGCAGACGTCACCGCACACGCCATGTGCCGTGTGCAGAACACACAAAACACTTCGTTCAGTGGGGTGTATCACCTTGTGGCCTCGGGGGAAACTACGTGGCACGCGTACGCCAGCCATGTGATTAAGCAGGCCAAAGCCATGAAGCCAGAGCTGGCTTGGAAAGTGGCCGAGATAGCGCCAGCGCCTACCAGTGCATTCACTACGCCTGCTATGCGCCCACTTAACTCGCGTTTGTGTACCGCCAAGCTGCAGCAGGCATTTGGGTTGGCGTTGCCACCTTGGCTGCAGGGCGTAGACCGTATGCTGGCGGAAACCCTTTAAAAAATAAAAAACATCAAGAGAAACTGATATGACCAAACAACGCAAAGGCATCATCCTCGCGGGCGGCTCGGGCACTCGTTTGTACCCCGTTACACAAGCGGTGAGCAAACAACTCATGCCTGTGTATGACAAGCCCATGATTTACTACCCCCTCACCACGCTGATGCTGAGCGGTATTCGTGAGGTGTTGATCATCTCTACCCCACAAGACACCCCCCGTTTTGCCGAGCTGCTGGGCGACGGCAGCCAGTGGGGCATGCACATTGAATACGCAGTGCAACCCAGCCCCGATGGTTTGGCGCAGGCCTTCATCATTGGTAAAAACTTTGTGGCAGACCACCCCAGCGCACTGGTGCTGGGGGACAACATTTTTTATGGCCACGACTTGGTCAAGCAGCTGCACAGCGCCGATGCACGCACCAGCGGCGCAAGTGTGTTTGCCTACCATGTGCATGACCCGGAGCGCTATGGCGTGGTGGAGTTTGATGGTCAGTTTCGTGCACTGAGCATTGAAGAAAAGCCGGCCAAGCCCAAAAGCAACTACGCTGTCACAGGCTTGTATTTTTATGACGAGCAGGTGTGCGATATAGCTGCAGCCGTCAAACCATCGCACCGCGGTGAGCTAGAAATTACCGATGTGAACAAACGCTATTTAGAGCAGGGCCAGTTGAATGTAGAAATTATGGGCCGTGGCTATGCATGGCTAGACACAGGCACGCATGACAGTTTGTTAGAGGCGGCCAGCTTTATTGGTACCTTGCAAAAACGCCAAGGGTTGATGGTGGCTTGCCCCGAAGAAATTGCCTATGGCCTAAAGTGGATTGATGCTGCTGCCCTGCAAAACTTGGCTGCTCCGTTGGCTAAAAACGGCTATGGCCAGTACTTGTTGGGTTTGTTAAAGTAAGCTTATGCCTTATCAAGTAATGCACACGCCCCTAGAGGGCGTTTTGGTTTTAGAACCCAAAGTGTTTGGCGATGCACGTGGCTTTTTTTATGAAAGCTTCAATGCGCGTGACTTTGAGCAAGCCACAGGTTTGCGCCCTACGTTTGTGCAAGATAACCACAGCAAATCAAGCAAAGGTGTGTTGCGCGGCATGCACTATCAAACGCAGCACGCACAGGGCA